>Ga0256404_1007714_pt1 | contig 16773 bp, 11 predicted proteins | sample RumenRJG_01DNA_FD_185990 | JGI IMG/M metagenome (GOLD analysis project Ga0256404, IMG submission 185990) | Bovine rumen microbial communities from Lethbridge, Alberta, Canada - RJG_01 | ecosystem: Host-associated > Mammals > Digestive system > Stomach > Rumen | place: Canada: Alberta | collected...
TCTTCGTGGACGGGAACCTCCGGTACACCTACTCCCTGAACGCTTCTCCGTTTTCAAAGGGCTATACGACTACGGCCATCCTCTTTGTCGGCCTGCAGCAGGAGGACGCTGGAAAGGTCCTGCGGATCGAGTCGACGTCGGACACCATTTACCGCGGCTACATTGACACGGTGTACTATGGGGACCGGACAGGCATATTGCTTCATTATTTTCGGGAATTTGGGGCAGAAGTGGTCCTGGCTATCCTTCTGCTCTCCTTCGGCATTGCCATTATTATTCTTTCATTAATAATGGAGTTCCGGACCCATACCGCCCCAGAGCTCCGTTTCCTGGCCCTCGGGGTCGTCTTTTTCGCCGGGTGGAGCCTGACGGAATGTTCTCTGCGCCAGTTCCTCTTCCCCCGTGTGGACGCGGCGTCGTTTGCCGCCTTTATCTTCAAATTTCTCATGGCCCTGCCCTTCATGTGCTACCTTGATGAGGTCCAGAAGAGGCGCTACCACAGGCTCTATATTATTATGGAGGCCGTGGCCGTAGCCGCGTCCGCGGCCTGCTTCCTCCTGCATATGACAGGTATTTTGCCCTATATCTATTCCATCCCCGTCGTTGTCATTGAAATCGCATCCGGCATCATCGCGGTCTTCGTCACCGTCATCCAGGACATCCGGCGGAAGGCCCTCGATTACCCCCTCATCGCCGCAGGCATGGGCGTTTTCTTCCTGACGGGCCTCATCAGCATTCCCGATTACATGCAGGGCGCCGGAAACATGAACAAGAACCTGGTCCTCATCGGCCTTCTGGCCCTGGCAATCGTTGCTGTCCTGAGGGCAGTCCTCGATGCCGAAAAGGCGAAGCAGGAGAAGAAGGAGGCCCTGGCCCTTTCTGATTCCAAAAGCCGTTTTCTGGCCTCCATGTCCCATGAGATCCGGACGCCCATCAACACTGTATTGGGCATGAACGAGATGATTGAGCGCGAGTGCACGGATGAGGGCATCCTGAAGTACTCGGAAAACATCGACACGGCCGGGCGCATGCTGCTTTCCATTATTAATGACATCCTGGACTTCTCGAAGATCGAGTCCGGCAAGATGGAGCTCACGGAAGTCCCCTATCAGACCGCCTCCGTGATCAACGACTGCGTCACCCTCCTGAAGAAAAGGGCCGACAGCAAGGGCCTTCGAATGGTCCTTTCCTGCGACCGCAATCTGCCGTCCTCCCTCATCGGCGACGACGTGCGGGTGAAGCAGATCATTACGAATCTTCTCACCAACGCGGTGAAGTACACGGAAAAAGGCTCGGTCACCCTCACTGTGGACGGGGCGCGCATCCCGAATGAGAATAATGGAAAAGGCCTGGTCCCCCTCGGTGGCGAGAAGACAGGGCATGAGAATAATGGAAAAGATTTCCTTCTCAGGGTCTGCGTCAAAGACACCGGCATAGGCATCAAGGAAGAGGCGATGAAGGACCTCTTCTCGGATTTTTCCCGGGTCGACCAGACGAAGAACCGCCACATCGAGGGAACCGGCCTGGGGCTGGCCATCACGAAGCTTCTCGTGGATGCCATGGGCGGAAAGATTCATGTGGAATCCGTCTACGGCGAGGGCTCCGCATTTTCCATAGAGATTCCGCAGAAAATCGCGGATGAGCAGCCCATGGGCGACCTGGAGGCAAACACCGCTTCCGTACAGACCGAAAAGAAGAAAAACGAGCCCGCATTCCGGGTGCCTCAGGCCCATGTCCTGGTCGTTGATGACAACAAGATGAACCGCCTGGTCTTCACCTCTCTGCTGAAGCAGACCGAAATGCAGATCGATCAGGCTTCGGGCGGGGCAGAAGCCCTTGAAATGACAAGGAAACAGAAGTACGACATTATTTTCATGGACCACATGATGCCGGAAATGGACGGCATTGAAACCCTGCAGCGCCTGCGCGCGGAAGAGGGGAATCCGAACCAAAGGACCTGCAGCATCGCCCTGACCGCCAATGCCATCGCCGGCATTGACCGGACCTACCGGGAGGCCGGCTTCCAGGACTACCTGGCCAAGCCCGTCCAGCCCGCCAAACTCGAGCGGATGGTCATCGCCCACCTTCCCGAGGAAATGGTGGAGAAGAGGTAGGGGAGCGGCAGCCTTGCGGCGCCTCTAAGGAGAAGAATTTTCCTTAAATCCCGAAATTTCTCTCAACTGCTATACGCTTATCCTGCATTGACCAGCTTTGTGATCAGCATGCCCAGGCGGCAGCGGACCGCGTCGTCGAAATTCCGGAGGTCCAGGCCGGACTCCTTGGAGAATTTCTCAATCCTATATACCAGGGTGTTCCGGTGGACGTAGAGAGAGCGCGCGGTCTCGGCCAGGTTCAGGCCGTTGTCAAAAAGGGTGTTGATGGTGTTCACGGTCTCGCTCGAAAGATCGTTGAAGGAGAAGTTCGGGAACTGCTCCGCCAGGTACTCCTCGCAGGCGTCCTTGGGCAGGCGGGAGACCAGCTTGGACAGGCCCAGGGTCCGGTAGCCGGTGCAGGAAGCCTCCATTCCGAAGAGGTCCCGGATCCGCATGGCGGCCACGGTCCTCGAGTAGGAAGCCGGCAGCTCCCGGAAGCCCGTGACGGCGGCATCGTAGGCCACCAGGGCCGAGACCATGCCCTCGGTCTGCAGGGTGTCGTGGATCATGGCGGCTGTCGAGGCCAGGTCCTCCCCGGAAACCATTTCTCCGGGCTCCGTAATGAGGACCATCTGCTTCTCTCCGGCCCGGACCAGGGTGTTGCGCGGAGGAGGAAAGAGGCCGGTCAGGACGGACATGGTGTCTGCCATATCACCCCCGGTCAGCTTCAGCAGGTAAAGGGCCATAGGCTCGGCCTCCGCGGCCTCACCGGAAAAGTGGGGGAAGTTGGGCCGGAAGTCGTCCGCCCCGATCTGTCCGGTCAGGAAGCGCATGAAAATTTCATTCTTGTCCACAGCGTTCCGGTAGACCTGCAGAATGGCGGAAAGACGGGTCCGCAGGGTGTCCTCGTCCAGGGCCCCGGGCGCCACCCGGAAGGGAACCCCGGTCACGTCCGAAAACAGGGCCAGCATCTCTTCCGTCGTCATGCTGTCGAGCTCTTCTGTCATATATTATGATTCTTTCTATTGCTGTTAAACGCAAATCAGGCGGGAAATGCTTCCATCTACCTGCCGCGGCCCGCAGCCGGATTCCACTGCGCGGACCTGCGAAAAACAAAAAGGGACGGAGTCGACTGACTCCATCCCCATTATACACATTCTGTTTTCTTCAGGAAAGGTTCCACACCTGCCTGGCCTGATTCGCTGCTCTGCGAACAATTACAGTTTCCGGGCCCCGTCGCCGATTTCTACGACGTAAATCTCCGGAGTCTTGCCGACCTTCTCTTCGTAGCCCTTCGTAATGGTCTCTTTGAAGGCGTCGAGGGCCTCGTCCTTCACGATGGAAACCGTGCAGCCGCCGAAGCCGCCGCCGGTGATCCGGCTTCCGAGGCAGCCGGGTACGGACCAGGCCAGCTCGGCCAGGACGTCGCATTCCTCGCAGGAGGTGGCGTAGTCATCCCGGAGGGAAACGTGAGAGGCATTCATCAGTTTCCCGAACTCCTCAATATGATTCTTCTTGAGTTCCGCAACAGCCCGGATGGTCCGCTGGTTCTCGTATACCGCATGCTTTGCCCGCTTCCGCTCGGTCTCGTCCGTGATGACGGAGGCGTGCTTCTCGAAGGTCGCTTCGTCCAGGTCGCCCAGGGCATTGATATTGACCACGGTCTGCAGCTGCTTCAGGGCATGGGCGCACTCTTCCCGGCGCTTATTGTACTCGGAGTCCACGAGGCTGTGCTTGACCTTGGAGTTTACGATAACAATCTTCGCATCCGGCAGCTTAACGGGAGCGTATTCATAGGAGAGGTCCGCCGTGTCGAGGAAGATGGCATTGTCTTTTTTGCCCATTGCGACAGCGAACTGGTCCATAATGCCGCAATTCATCCCGTTGAAATTGTTCTCGGAGTACTGGCCGGTCAGAGCCAGGTCCTGATTCGTCAGGCCATTGAAGCCGAAGAGGTCCCGGACCACAACGCCGGTCAGGACTTCGAGAGAGGCCGAAGAGGAAAGGCCGGACCCGTTCGGGATGTCGCCCCAGATCAGCATGTCAAAGCCGGTGTCGAAGAGGTGGCCCTTCTTCTGCAGGGCCCAGACCACGCCGATGGGATAATTGGCCCATCCGTACTTGTCATTATACTTGATATCCTTGACGGAGCACTCGACAATACCGTATTTCTCCACATTTGCCGAATAGAAGCGTATCTTGTCGTCAGTCCGCTTCCGGGCCACAGCATATGTTCCGATGGTCAGGGCGCAGGGGAAGACATGGCCGCCGTTATAGTCCGTGTGCTCCCCAATCAGATTCACGCGCCCGGGGGAGAAATAGCTCTGGACTCCTTCGGCATCCCCGAACAGCTCGGCGAACTTTGCCTTCATTTCATCTATCGTCATAATAATATAACCCTCCGACTGATAAGTGTTTTTGCCAACTTGCAGAACCATTCTACACACTTCGAACTTTTTCGTCCATAGGCAAAAACGGGCTATACTGTGCAAAAATGACCACCGCTGCTGCGGGGGTGAAGCCAGGAAAAGGAGAAATTTCGGAGTCCTAAGAAGATTCTTCTCCTTGACGGCGCTGCAAGACTGGCGCTGGAGGCCGGGGAAAGGAGAAATTTGCGGATTTCAAGAAGATTCTTCTCTTCGGCGGGGCGGAAAGGCTGGAGCCAGGGACGGAGAAAGGAGAAATTTGCGGATCGCAGGAAGATTCTTCTCCCTGCCAGCCTGTTTCCTGTTTCCCGCATTTAGCATAAGAGGGCCCGCAACACGCATTGCGTGCCGCGGGCCCCTATTTTGATGCCCGTGCCCGGTGAACCCGCGCCTCTTTCCTCTTTATATCCATAAGTGCTATAATACATGCAAATTACCCTTAAGAGGAATTGCGGGAAACAGCCGTGGGCAATATACAAAGATGCCCGGTATGCGGCTGAAAAGAGAGAGGACCTTGCAGATGAATGCAGGTGAATATAAAGGTGGAGTGACGCGCTACCTACGGGCGCCGCTCTACATGATCATCGTCTTCGCGGCCGGGGCCGGGCTCCTGTGCTGGTACGACTACACGGTGGGACTGATTTCCGTCCTGATCGTGGTCGTATATGCCATGGTTACCCTGGGCTTCTACCGGCGCAACGCCCGGATGCTGTCCGAAGAGATGGCCCGATTGGCCACGGATTATGCTTCCATGCAGAAGCAGTTTCTCGAGCACTTCGAGCTACCCTACGCGATTCTGGACAGCGAAGGCCGCTTCCTCTGGCAGAACGTCAAGCTCTGTGATCTGACCGGAAAGGAAAAGACCTATTCCAAGTCCGTGACATCCATTTTTCCGGAGATTACCAGAGAATGGCTGGACCGGGAGGAAGGGACGGACTTTGACGCCGTTGTGAAGAAGGAAGACAAGACCTACCGGGCCCTCTTCTCCAGGGTTCACCTCGGGGACGACACCGTGGACGAGCCCGAAGGCACGCGCCCCATGATCCGCCGCCAGGAGGACCCTTCCGCCCTCTACACCATGCTCCTCCTCGACATCACGGAGAGCGAGAAAATCCGCCAGTTGAATGAGGACCAGCGCCTCTGCTGCGCCTTGCTCTATATTGACAATTATGAGGATACCATCGCCGAAATCGAGGCGGTCAAGCGGTCCCTGCTGACGGCGGTCATCGACCGCAAGGTCACGCGCTACTTCCAGGAGGCCGACGCCATCATCCGCAAGAGCGACCGGGACAAGTATTTCATTATTTTCCAATACAAGTACCTGTCGAAGCTGGAAGAGAACAAATTTTCACTCCTCGAGGACATCAAATCCACGAAGCTTGGAAACGACACGGACCTGACCATTTCCATGGGCATCGGGGTCAACGGGGCCACTTACCGGAAGAACGCCGAGTTCGCCCGGACGGCCATCGACATCGCGATGGGCCGGGGCGGCTCCCAGGTTGTCATCAAGGACAATGGAAACATTTCCTACTACGGGGTCCGGGGCAAGGAAGTCGAGAAGAACACCCGGGTCAAGGCCCGGGCCAAGGCCGAGGCCCTGCGGGAGCTCATGGTTTCCCGGGACAAGGTCCTCGTCATGGGCCATCAGATTTCGGACATCGACGCGGTCGGGGCCGGCATCGGCGTCTATTGCGCGGCCCGAGAGCTCGAGAAGGAGTGCCATATTGTACTGAATACGATCAATACATCCCTCCGTCCCATCCTGGACCTCTTCACACCGGACCACGGCTATCCGGCCGACCTCTTCGTGACCAGCGACCAGGCCATGTCCCTGCTGACGGCAAATACTTTGGTCATGGTCGTCGATACCAACCGGCCTTCCTACACGGAGTGTCCCGAACTGCTTGAAAAGTCAAGGTCCGTTGTCGTTATCGACCACCACAGACAGGGTGGGGAGAAGGTCGAGAACCCCATCCTCTCCTACATCGAGCCCTACGCTTCTTCGACCTGCGAGATGATTGCGGAAATCCTCCAGTACTTCAGCGAGAACATCAAGCTGCAGGCGGCCGAGGCGGACGCCATCTACGCCGGGATACTCATCGACACGGACAACTTCATGACGAAGACCGGCGTGCGGACCTTCGAGGCCGCGGCCTACCTGAAGCGGTCCGGTTCGGATGTGACCCGGGTGCGGAAGCTCCTCCGGGAGGACATGAACGCCTACAAGGCCCGGGCCGAAATCGTCCGCGACTCGACGGTCTACCGGGACAGCTTCGCGATTTCCGTGAACCGGGCGGAAGGCATCGAGAGCCCGACGATTGTGGGCGCCCAGGCCGCAAACGAGCTGCTGAACATCGTCGGCATCAAGGCCTCCTTCGTCCTGACCGTATATAAAGGCAAAATCTACGTCAGCTCCCGGTCCATCGACGAGATTGATGTTCAACAAATAATGGAGCGCCTGGGCGGCGGCGGCCACCTGAACATCGCCGGGGCCCAGATTGAAGGCGCGACAACCGACGAGGTCATCCGCCAGATTGAGAACATCATCGACGTGATGATTGAGGAAGGCGCGATACGTCTGCCCGGACCCGCAGCGAAGAAGCATGAATAATGTAAACCCCGGCCTTTTCTGCAAGGCCTGACGATGCCCGCTCAGCGGGTACTATATTAGTCATAAGGAGAAAAAATGAAGGTAATACTCTTAGAAGATGTCCGTCCCCATGGCAAGAAGGGGGAAATCGTCGAAGTAAGCGACGGCTATGCAAGAAACGTCCTTTTCCGGAAGAAGCTGGGCGTCGAGGCGACCCCGACCAACCTCAACAATCTCAAGCTCAAGAAACAGCATGACGTGGAGCTGGCGGCCGAGCGTCTCGAGGATGCCCAGGAGATGGCGAAGAGGCTGGGGACCCTGAAGGTGGAGACCGCGATCAAGACCGGCGAGGGCGGCAAGACCTTCGGCTCCGTTTCGGCCAAGGAAATCGCGGAGGCCCTGAAAAAGCAGCACTCTCTGGATGTCGACAAGAAAAAAATTATTATCGATGCGCCTATAAAAGCCCTCGGAAACTACACGGTCCACATCAAGCTGCACCCCGAGGTGACAGCGGACCTGCACGTACACGTCGGAGAAATGAACTGATATGGACGGCTACGAAAACAGCGATATGCCCGAAATGCCGCCGTTTCCGCCTATGGATATGGACCCGGCAGGCGGGACGAACGAGAGCGCCCTCGAGGCTTCCCAGGTCGTCCGCACCATGCCGAACGACCGGACTGCGGAAGAGGCCGTGCTGGGCTCCATGATCATGGACCGGGAGGCCGTCCTGACCGTCAGTGAAATCCTGACGAAAGACGACTTCTACTATGAGCGCAACGGGGTCCTCTACGAGGCCATGCTGGAGCTCTACGGGGAGGGGAAGGAAATCGACCCCGTCACCCTGCAGTCCCGCCTGGTTTCGAAGTCTCTGCCCGAATCCTACGCCTCGGTCGAGTTCATCAACTCCATCGTGGCGGCGGTTCCGACGACGGTGAACGTCAAGGAATACGCGGACATCGTGAAGTCCCGCTCCATGCTGCGCTCCATCATCAAGATGAATCAGAAGCTGGAAACCCTCTGCTTCAAGCAGGAGGAGACTGTCGATGCCATCCTCGATGAGACCGAGCACGAGCTTTCGGACCTGGTCCGCATGCGGGGGGTCAGCGACGAGACCCCGATTGACAAGATTGTGACGAAGGTCCTCGAGAAGATTCAGAAGGCCTCGGAGCAGACCGGAAACGTCACGGGCATTCCCTCGGGCTTCACGGACCTCGATTACAAGACCGCGGGCCTGCAGCCTTCGGACCTGATATTGATTGCGGCCCGCCCCTCCATGGGGAAGACGGCCCTGGCCCTGAACATCGCCGAGCATGTGGCCATCCAGGAGGGCCTGACGACGGCCATCTTCTCCCTCGAGATGTCGAACGACCAGATTGTCAACCGTATCCTTTCCCTGGAGACGGGCGTCGAAGCCCAGAATCTCCGGTCCGGAACCCTGAAGGATACCGACTGGGACGCCATCATGCAGGGAGCCGGTACGATTGCGAATTCCAAATTAATAATAGATGACACGCCGGCGATCACGGTTTCCGCCCTTCGCAGCAAGTGCCGCAAATACAAGAACGAGAACGACCTGCAGCTGGTCATCATCGACTACCTGCAGCTGATGCAGTCGGGCCGGAACATCGACTCCCGGCAGCAGGAGATTTCCGAAATCTCGCGCTCGCTAAAAGCGCTCGCGCGTGAGCTGAATGTCCCTGTCATCGCTTTGTCCCAGCTGAACCGGGGCGTGGAGCAGCGGGAAGACAAGCGCCCCATGCTTTCGGACCTCCGTGATTCCGGGGCCATCGAGCAGGATGCCGACGTCGTCATGTTCATCTACCGGGACGACTACTACAACCACGACAGCAAGGACAAGGGAATTTCCGAGATTATCATCGCGAAACAACGAAACGGCCCTGTCGGGACCGTCCGCCTGGCCTGGCTGCCCAAGTACACCCGCTTCGCCGACGCGGAGCCGCGGAAGTCGGACAAGCAGGAGAATAATTTCTGAGAAAGGATGTGAGCCGGATATGAGGATAGAGCGGTGCAGTGACAGCGAGCTTCACTGCTTCCTGTCGAAGGAAGACCTGCAGGCCAGGAACCTGCAGCTGGACACCATGGCCTATGGTACCCCCGAGACGACGGCCCTCATCCGGGACCTGATGCAGTGGGCCTCTTACAAGTTCAACTTCAACCCCGACCACATTCCCCTGATGATCGAGGCCGTGCCGGTTTCCGAGGACTCCCTCCTTCTGATTGTGAAGACGGTCTCCTATCCGGAGGAGATGGATTCCCGCTTCTCGGATTTCACGGACTCCCCCAACGGGGACCTTTATGCGGATGACGACGAAGAAGTCGAGGGGGATTACGACGAGGACGACTTCTGGGCGGCAGACGAGGAAATGGATATGGACGAATATCAACGGCACGCTCCATCTCCGGTTCCGAAGAAGCCGGCAAACGCCCACGAGATTCTCGAGCAGTTCACGGACAACGCCCACGCCCTGAAGGCCGCCTCCGATGCCATTTCCAAGCTGGCCGAAGGAGTCCTTTCGGCAGCAGGCGCGGAGCTTGACGAAAACGGAAACATCGTGGAAGCCGCCGAAGTCAGCGGGACCGATGCAGATGATGCAGATGATACAGATGTTTCGGCGAAAACAGGTGATGCATCCGCTTCTGCAGACGCCACGCCTGAACAGAAAGAAAGTGTTGGAGAAGTAGAAGAAATTCCTGCCGATCAATTGGGAGATGTGCTGCAGGAGAAAGAGACAAAAGAGCCGGAATTGGAAGGGGCTCCGGTAGAAGCTTCTTCAAAAACAGAGCCTCCGGCGCCAGCCCCCGCAAATGCAGACGCGAAGGGCGTTCCGGCCATCAACGCCGAGAACTTCGCCGAAGTCCTGCAGAAGGTTCTTGAGGCGGCCCGGAAATCCGGCTCTACGGCCAATTACATCCGCATGTTCCGCTTCAACAGCATTGATGAAATCACGGACATCGCCCCATTCGTCTCCACCTTCTACGGGGGGCCGAACTACCTCTACAAGGACGGCGGGGTCTACCACCTGCTTCTGTCCATGGACGGGGAGTCCCCGCTCAATTACAACAAGCTCATCAACATCATGAATGAGTTCGCGACCCCGGAGCCGGTCAACCCCGAGACGACCTCCTTCATGGACGAGCACGAGAACCTGATCCTGGCCGGCCATGCCATCCAGAAGCTGGCGGAAATCAGCAAGGGGTAAGAATCGGCAGGTTTCAGCAAACGTCCCCCCTGAGGTGCATTCGCGGGGGTAAAAATGGGCTGTTTTCAGCAAACGTCCCCCCTGAGGTGCATTCGCGGGGGTAAAAATGGGCTGTTTTCGACAAACGTCCCCCCTGAGACGTCTTCGAAATGGTGCAAAAAACGGGCCTGTGAAGGAAATCCTTCACAGGCCCGTTCATAATTGATGCTTCGATCAGCCCTGGGAAATAGCGCCTGTAGGGCAAACACCTGCGCAGGTGCCGCACTCGATGCACTTGTCTGCATCGATGTTGTACTGGGTATCGCCTGCAGAAATAGCCTCTACAGGGCACTCAGGTGCGCATGTACCGCAGCTGACACAAGAATCGCTGATAACGTAAGCCATGATAGTACCTCCTAAATATGTATACATATAGTTCCGGAGAAGGATCGGTTCTCCGTAAGACCCAATATATAACAGTGACAAATATTTAACAAGTTTTATATTGCATACAAAAGCAGCGGCGCGTACAAAGCCGGATACAATGCTGTTTCAGGATAATATAGACAAACGGAGTCAAACGCACAAACCCGCGTTGCCAGCGCAACATCCAGTCTTCCTGCCGCTGTATACAATATAAGCACAGTGGGTACTTGAAATTCCCTCCAAGCCCTGCTATAAAAGGATAGATAATAATATAAAGCACTTTTCGGAGGTATATACCATGGCAGATACAAATGAAGTCAAAGTTACGAAAGAAACCCTGATCGGCGAGCTCCTGCAGATCGACCAGGGCATCGGCTATATCCTCATGGGCATTGGCATGCACTGCTTCGGCTGTCCTGCATCCCAGATGGAATCCATTGAAGAAGCGGCCATGGTCCACGGGGTCAACCCCGACGCCCTCTGCGATGAGATCAACGATTACATCGCCACCCACCGGGCCGAAGCCGCAGCTCCTGCAGCTGAATAATTTCACATCAGAATTTTCAGAATCCCCCGCAGCTCAGGCAGCGGGGGATTTTTGGCGTTTTTCACAAGATTTGTCCTTCTGATTTGGTTACTTTTCTGAGTCAAATATTTTGCAAAAATGTTGCATTAATATTATTCATATGATATAAATAATGTCAGTGAGAGACATCCTTCCGAATGCATACGGAAGGAGATATTCATTGGTCTTACCATTCTTTTCTGATACGTACACCTGTGAAGCGACACTCCGGGAGGGAGAAAACACTTCGGTGTACCTGGTCAGACACATCGTTCTTGGAGAGCTGCGCGTCATGAAGCTTGTGCGGCGCTATGCCCGGTCCGGTCGGCCTGCGGGAAGCAGAAGTCCGGCGGACGGCAGAGTGCCCGCGGTGGATTCGGCGGAAAGCCCTTCAGGTCAGATCTCAAACGAGGCGCAGATTCTTTCAGGCCTGCGCTATCCCGGAATTCCAGCATTGTATGATGCAGCAGAAGACGAAAATTACGTCTGTCTTATCGAGGAGTATTTCCCGGGAAGCGGTCTCGAAAGCTATCTCACAGAGCATCTGCTCTCAGAGAAGGAAATCAGCCATATCCTGACCGCTGTCTGCGGGATTCTTACCTACCTGCATACCCGGCCCGGCGGCCCGATCCTCTATCTGGACCTCAAGCCCGAACACATCATTCTGTCCGGGGACAGGGTCAGCCTCATCGACTACGGCATTTGCCGTAGCCTTCAAAACGCCCATTCGGGCAAAGCAATTCCCGTTTTTGGAACCAGAGACTGGTGTTCGCCGGAAGCGGCGGCCGGAGGAGAAGTTTCGGTCCGGAGCGATATCTACAGCCTTGGCCGGCTTGCAGAAGCTCTGTACGAAAGGTGCTCCGACGGCAGGAAAAGAAGCGTGTCCGCAGTGATTATGAAGTCGCTGGCCACGGAGCCTTCTGAACGCCAGGAGACGGTAGCCGACTGGAAAGACGCCTATCTTGCAGCCATTTCGCAGGAGAAGAGTCAAAGGGGATGTCTCTCTCAAACAGTAGCCGTTGCGGGAACGGAACGGGGTGCGGGCGCCACTCATGTGGCCCTGGCCCTGACCGTCTACCTGAACCGGACGGGACGGAAAGCCGTCTACATCAACCGTTCGGGGAGGGCCGTGACAAGGAATCTCGTCGAAAACGACAGTACGTTTTGCGAGAAGGCGGACGGACTCATTTACCACGCAGGTTTTATCGGCCTTCCTGAGAGGGGACCGGCTGCGGAGGAGCCGGCGCTGCCGGATGCCGTGCGGGTCGTGGATTGCGGAACGGACCTGAAAAGAGCCTATGATGCGGACCTTGTAATATTTGTCGTGAGCTCCTGCCTCTGGAGGGCCGGACTCATTGACAGCCGGGAGCCGCTGGGGCAGGGGACCGCCGTTGTCCTGAATCCCGCAAGAAGAGCCAGAGGCATACGCATGTCGAAGGCTCTGGGGCAGAAGGTATACGGTTTTCCGCAGGACCCGGATGCTTTCACGCTGACGCACGAGAAGGAACGATTTTTTCGACGGGCTGAGAAGGGTCTTTTGTTTTGAAGGAAAGGACTGGGAATTTCAGGAGCGCGAAAAGGGAAACCCTGGCATTTGCATCGGTCGGGCGCGGGACAGGAGCCACTTTCATGGCGGTCTGCTGTGCCAATTATTTCGCATCGGTGCTGGGCCAAAGGGTGGCTCTCGCGGAAGTATCGGGCCGGAACGAGCTCTCATTTGCAGCAAACGACGACATAGTGGTCAATGGCAGTGTATGCGGCTTTCAGTATCTGGATGTGGATTATTTTCCGGACCTTAGTACCGGAGCGCTATCCGCCCTTTATGATATGCCATACGATCGCATCGTCCTGGACTGCGGGGAAGCAAGACCGGGCATCGAAGACCTGCGGGCCGAAACCCTGTATTTCACAGCATCTGTAGTTCCCTGGCGCAGGGAGCAGCTTGCCATTCTTTTCGAGGGGATGTTTTCCATCACGACGGACACACGAAGTGAGAAAATACTTTTGCTGAACCCCGAAGAAAGAGAGCGCAGGCGGCTTTCGGCCGAACTCCGCATGCCGGTCATCGGCGTGCCCTTCATCGGAGACCCCTGCCGCCTGACCCAGGCGGACATCGAGGACCTGGGGGCCATTTTCGCCCCGGGTGCAGGGGAGAGGAGGGGATTGTTCAGAAGAAAAAGATGACCGCAGGGCCAAAAGCCACCGCCCGGGGCGGATTTCGCCGCCGGAGAGGGGCTGAAAGACTGCGGTAAAAAGAAGCAGGGCCTGCGGCAGTCTCATCTGCCAGGATATGACCGGCCGCTGTCCCCGCTTCGATACCTGCCCGCGCAGGACGTACACTTATCGGACGTCCGCCGGACCGGGAAGCAGCATTCACATGACTAATACAGTGCCGTCGCTTCGGCCCCAGTCGCTGCCTTCCGGCCCGTGTCCGCGGAGAGGAGACAGATATACAGACATTCCATCAGGGGGTGCAAAAAGAAATGTTCATGAGCGGACGGCCTTCGGGCCGCCCGCTGCTTGGGGTGTACGAAAAAAGCCTCGTCCCGTGGCCTCGGACGGGGCCTCGCAGGGGCCCTTCGGGCCCGGCTCGGCCCCCGGACTTTCCTCCCTTCCCCACCTATGATATAATGGCCTCAAATTTGCGAAATTTCTGAAACTCCTTGAATTCGTGTTGCATATGCTTGTACGCAGCAAGTATTTCGGGATTTACATTATTCATGTAAAACAACAGGCTGGAAGAAAATGGATACGACATCCGTCAAACGAAATACCAGAAGAAGAAAAAAGCGGCGGCAGGCACCCGTTCTCCTGATCGGCGTCCTCTGCGCCCTGGTCATCGCCGCGGGCTTTGTGGCCTATGTCATCCGCTACGCCCCGACCAAGGAGACCATGCCCCTGTCCTCCTACTTCCACACGACGGCGGAGGGCCAGGCGGCGGTCATCGTGGACGGCGCTTACGACGACAATCAGGACGGGACCGAGGTTCAGGGCCTGATCACCGGTGACGGGGCCTACCTCGAGATCGGCTACCTGGATTCGACTTTTGACAAGGGCTATTTCTACGACACGACGGAAGGAATTCTCCGCTATGTGACAGACACCCAGGTCATTTCGGCGGCGAAGGACAATAGCGCCTATACCGTGGGCCGGGACAGTCAGGACCTGGGCAAGCCGGTCGTCGTCAATGCAAACGGGCTCGACTTCGTCTCGCTGGATTTCATCAAACAATATACCGACCTGTCCTACACGGCTTTTTCCGACCCCAACCGCATCGTGATTGAGACCGCCGGCTACACGAAGAATGTCTCGAGAGCGAAAAAGGACACGGAAATCCGTCGCTTCGGCGGACCCAAGTCGAAAATCCTCTACAACATTCCCAAAGGGGAAGGCTTCTCGGTCCTGGAAAACTACGGCAAGTGGTCGAAGGTCCTGACGGACACTGGAGTCATCGGTTGTATCAGGAATTCCTGCATCGGAAACGTCACGAGCCAGACCGCGGAAAAGCAGCTTCCGGACCGGGTATACAGCCACATTCTCATGGACAAGCCCGTATGTCTTTTGTGGCATCAGGTGACCAATGTAAACGCCAACTCCGGTGTCTCGGACGTTATTGCCCGGTCCCCGGGAGTCAATGTCCTCTCCCCCACCTGGTTTACGGTGGCGGATGCGGCCGGCGGTCTCAGGTCCATCGCCAGCCTCGACTACGTGCGGACGGCCCGGGCGGCAGGCGTTCAGGTCTGGGCCCTTGTTGGCAATGTGGACAATGCGGACATCGACATGACGGCCCTTCTGTCTACGACCAGCACCCGGGACAATCTCGTGAACAATATCATCGGCAGCGCCATCGCCTACGACGTCGACGGAATCAATATCGACTTCGAGCAGCTCAAATCCTCGGCGGCCGGCGGCTACCGGGAGTTCATCCGGGAGCTGTCATTGAAGTGCGAGGCCAATGACCTGGTTCTTTCCGTGGACAATTATGTCCCGACCGACTACTCGGCCTTCTACGACCGGGCCAACCAGGCCGACTACGCGGACTATGTCGTCATTATGGCCTACGACGAGCATTACGGCGGGGCGGAAACCGAAGGCCCCAACGCTTCGATTTCATTTGTAACCGATGGCATTACAAATACATTGAAGGAAGTACCCGCCAACCAAACGATTCTGGGCATGCCCTTCTACACGAGGATCTGGGCGGTCAACTCCGCCGGAGCCACATCTGAAACCCTGAGCATTGCCGGGACGCCCCAGTTTCTGGCGGACCACGGCCTGACGCCCACCTGGTCGGACGCCGACGGAACCAACTATGCGGAGTATGTAGACGGCGACACGACCTACAAAGTCTGGCTGGAGGATGCCAAGTCTCTTTCCCTGAAGCTTCAGGCCATGAAGGACAACTCCCTCGCCGGCGGCGCTTTCTGGAAGTCCGGGCAGGAGTCTTCAGACATCTGGGCCACCATCAATTCCTATATGCAGTGATGTAGGGGATGTCGTTTGCGTGAAAAGGCTTGAAATTGTCCCTTCCAAGGTCTGTAGGGGATGTCGTTTGTAGAGAAAGGCAAGAAATTGTCCCTTCCAAGGTCTGTAGGGGATGTCGTTTGTAGAGAAAGGCAAGAAATAGCCCCTTCCAAGGTCTGCAGGGGATGTCGTTTGCAGGGAAAGGCAAGAAATAGCCCCTTCCAAGGTCTGCAGGGGATGTCGTTTGCAGGGAAAGGCAAGAAATAGCCCCTTCCAAGGTCTGTAGGGGATGTCATTTTCAGAGAAAAGCAAGAAATAGCCCCTTCCAAGGTCTGTAGGGGATGTCATTTTCAGAGAAAAGCAGAATGAATACCGAATACATAGAAATAAATCCGCAGGATGTAAACTGTCCTGCGGCGCAGAAGGCCCTGGAAAAGGCCGGGGAGATCATCCGCGCGGGCGGGCTTGTTGCCTTTCCGACGGAGACCGTGTACGGTCTGGGCGGGGACGCGGAAAACCGCGAGGCTTCGAAGAAGATTTATGCCGCCAAGGGCCGCCCCTCGGACAATCCCTTAATTGTGCACATATGCGAGCTCGGCCAGCTCAAAGAAATTGCTGCCGAGTATACCGAAGACATGCAGAAACTGGCCGACGCCTTCTGGCCCGGGCCCCTGACCATCATCGTGAATTCTTCAGGGCTCATTCCCCACGAGACGACCGGCGGCCTCGACACCGTGGCCGTCCGCTTTCCCTCCCACCCGGTGGCGAATGCCCTGATCCGGGTCAGCGGCCGCACCATTGCCGCCCCTTCGGCCAACACCAGCGGCCGCCCTTCCCCCACCCGGGCCTCCCACGTGAAGGACGACCTCGATGGGAAGATTGATATGATCATCGACGGCGGGCCCGTCAATATCGGCCTTGAGTCCACGATTGTGGACCTGACCGAGGACACGCCCACCATCCTCCGCCCCGGCTACATCACGCCCGACGATGTGAAACGGGT
>Ga0256404_1007715_pt1 | contig 16771 bp, 10 predicted proteins | sample RumenRJG_01DNA_FD_185990 | JGI IMG/M metagenome (GOLD analysis project Ga0256404, IMG submission 185990) | Bovine rumen microbial communities from Lethbridge, Alberta, Canada - RJG_01 | ecosystem: Host-associated > Mammals > Digestive system > Stomach > Rumen | place: Canada: Alberta | collected...
ATCTCGTCGAGGCGATATATCTCACAGCGTTCGCAAGGTCTTTCCGCACGAACAACTCGTCGGACCTCATCATGTTCGGTGAGAGCAGCGCGAGGGTCAGTACGGACATCACTTCAGAAGATATTGATAAAAATATTAATATAGTTATAAGAAATGACGGTAAAAAGATGATAAAAAAGGACGGCAAGGTCATAAGCAAGACGACCGAGCTCCTTAATAATGTCGTTGTGATCATCTTTTCACCGGATGATCTCAGGATAATCAAGGACAGCCCGGACAGGAGAAGAGCCTTCATCAACCGCGAACTGTCGCAGATGAGGCCGAGGTACTACGAGGTCCTCAAACGGTACAATGACGCACTGAGACAGAAGAACGCTTTGCTCAAAGGGTACTTTAATATAAAGAAGAAAACATTCACCCGCGCTGACAACATATCACTTAACGATATAAACGCGGGAGGCAATATGCCGTCGCTCGAGGGCATGGCGCCGGGAGAAGGCGACCGCAGTAAATACGACAACAGCAGGCAGTACAACGAGGATATGCTGGATGTGTTCGACCACCAGCTGGCGGATGCCGGATACGAGCTCATAAGATACAGGAAGGAATTCGTTGAGATGCTGTCTGATGAGGCGGCCGAGATAATGAGGAAGATATCGGGCGGCAGGGAAGAGCTGAGGATCGGATACAAGACGACCTGCGATTTTGTCACCGCGCCTGAGGGAAGGGAGATACTGTACAAGCAGTTCTACCACCACAGAGACAGGGATATTTACAACGGCAGCCAGAGCATCGGACCGCACAGGGATGACATCGAGTTCTACATCAACGGCAAGGATGCGAAGAAATACGGTTCGCAGGGGCAGCAGAGGACGATCGCGCTGTCGCTCAAGCTGGCCGAGATAAGGATAGCAAGACAGCTTCTCGATGAGTCGCCTGTGCTGCTGCTCGATGACGTGCTGTCCGAGCTCGATCTCGACAGGCAGAGATTCCTTGTAAACGAGATAGACGACGTGCAGCTCTTCATCACATCAGCCGAGCTGAATGAAGAGGTTATCAGAGATTTAAGAGGGGGCACGTTATTCCGTATAGAAGAGGGAACTGTAACACGAGTAGATAAGTATTAACGTGTCAAAAGGACCGTCCCCACAGTGCTGGTGATGGCATTACTCCTCGGCATCATAATGCTCGCAGTGTACAGGAAGAATCTGGATAAAAAAGATGAAAAAGACCGATTATGACATGCCTCTCTGCTTTTCGAGGTAGAGGGAAATTCTGATGCCTTTCATGAAGTCGCTGAGAAGACTCAGTTTGTTGCGGTAGCTTCCGGATATCAGGTGACATTTTGCCTCCGGTATTCCATGCGACAGGTAGAAGGCGGATGTTTCATCCGGGGCTGGGAGTTTATCAGGGTCCAGGACGGACACATCACGTACATGCTTAAGCATTTTTTCTTCACTCGTATGCATCGACCTGATCTCCTGCTCAAGTAATTCAGTCCTGCTGAGAGGAACAGAGCCTGTCCTGTTGAAAAACATGCTGTTGCCTGAATCAAAGATAGGAGCAGGTCCAATGAATTCAAGTGTGTCCGCGTTCCTCAGAATACCGAAGTTCTGCAGGTGCTCATCAATGTTGCTGATGGCAAAATCAGTGAGGATGAGATAATCCAGAAACTGCTGCATTTCCTCCTGAGGGATACCCATAGAATCACAGACAGAGATGTAATGGTCACAGTCAGACATACCCGGACGCTGCTTTCTTGAGAGCATGACTTCATATGCAGAGATAAATTCAACATGCTCATCGGTGAAAGCCTCACAGCATGACAGAACCGCATTGTCGTCTGCTTTGCGCTCATGATACATGACGAAAGGGACTCCTGAATTTTGCCTTAAATGTAATTCTGAAGCAAAGAGTTCGTTTACACTCTGCTGACCGTAATATTCATATGCCCGTTTGACCAGGACAGGTGACTCGCCGCTGATATCCCAGTACTTATTCATCTGACCGCCGAGAGAAGCATTCGGGTCATATGACGTTCCGTTCTGATATGATAAAATGCCCTGATCATTGAGACTGCGTCTGTGAAGGTTGACATCATCCCATGAAAGATCAAGATCAAGAGGACAGATCCAGTACGTATCTGTAATACTGAGGGCAAGATTCTTTGCTAGATAATCAAGGTTGCTGTCGCAGCCAGCCTTCCGTATAATTTCAGCCATATCTGTCCTTGAACCCGGCACGGCTCTGTGTTTCCACCATGTTTTCATATTGTTTTCGTTAGCATTGCCGAGAAACGGAGCGTGCTCCGGATCTATAGCCTTAAACTCGGACAAGGCACCGCTGATGCGGTCGATCGCGACGACGCCGCACTGTATATCCTTGTGCATCAGAATGTAATTATCGTTCATTATCTTTCCTTTCGAGCAAAGCTTCGATTTCCTTTTCCCACTGCCTTTGTTCTATATATTCTTTGATCATCCACCCGGCAGCAATGTTGTAATACCTGATCCGCGAAGGGATGTTGTAGTAGGCTCCGGCGTTGAGAGTGACCGGCTTTCCGTCATACTCAAAAGTTATGCAGCTGCCGTCATCGGTTGACCACTCATAATCGATGCCCTTGTATTTTCCCTTAACACCATCAAGATAGTTGATATGGTTGATCAGGGAATCAGGCTCTGTACCGAGGGAAGCCGCAAGGCGCCAGACCGTCTCTGCCGCGCACTGATTGATACTGATCCTGCCGTTACGTATCTCGTTTACCGTTGTATACGGGACTCCGGATATTTTGGAAAGGGCATACATTGTCAGCCCGGTCTGTTCCAGAGCTGCGTTAAAGTTGCTGTTATCGAACATGTCTGACATCTCCTTCTTTATGATCAGAATTATAACGTTCTGACGTTATAATTTCAAGATAGATTATGAATGTTTCAACCATAAAAAGAGGCAAATGACACTATCCGGCAGCCGCATAAAACACATGGAAAAGCATTAGAAACATTTCACGAAAACATGTATTTTTGCAAAACGCTGAACAACATGGAATTACTGGCTTTCAGAGCTTTCATGTCGAATCGGGGGCGAAAATTGCCGATTTGAGCGTATTTTTCGAAAATACAAGATGTAGGGGTAGAACTTGCATAAAAACGGCTTATATGGTAAAATTTGGGCGTAACAAAAGGGATGTAACGCCCAATTTTTTAATGTTAGGGGTAAATGTGTCAAAAGGACCGTCCCCGATGACACACGAAGAAAGGCAAAACATAATGGCTCAGAAGCAGGAGTACGGCGCAAGTCAGATAGAGGTACTTGAGGGTCTTAAACCGGTACGTCTGAGACCGGGTATGTACATCGGAAGTACAGGCCCGGCGGGACTCCATCATCTCGTATACGAGATCGTGGACAACTCTGTCGATGAAGCGCTGGCAGGATTTTGTAAACATATAGAGGTAACTATCGAAGAAGACAACTCGGTCACCGTCCAGGACGACGGACGTGGAATGCCGGTAGACATCCATCCTAAGATGGGAATCCCGGCTGTTCAGGTCATCCACACACAGCTGCACGCCGGCGGTAAGTTCGGCGGCGGAGGATACAAGGTATCCGGCGGACTCCACGGAGTAGGTGCTTCGGTAGTTAACGCGCTGTCCACACACATGGTCGTACAGGTCAGAAGAGACGGCAGGATCTACGAGCAGGAATACTTCAGAGGCGAGGATGCGACCGAGCTCAAGGTTATCGGTGAGTATTCGGACGGCAAGACCGGATCGAAGACAAGGTTCTGGCCGGACGGCGAGATTTTCGACGAGACGATATACGACTACGAGACACTCCAGAGAAGACTCCGCGAGATGGCTTTCCTCAACAAGGGCCTTGCGATCTCACTCGAGGACAAGAGAGTCACACCGAGCAGGAAGGACCACTTCCATTTCGAAGGCGGAATCAAGGAGTTCGTTGAGTATCTGAACACCAACAAGGACGCAGTCAACCCGACAGTCTTCTATTATGAAGCTGAGAAGCCGGGATACTCTGTCGAGGTCGCTCTCCAGTACACCGACAGATACAGCGAGACGATCATGTCCTTCGCCAACAACATCCACACCAACGAAGGCGGCTTCCACGAGGTCGGATTCAAATCCGCTTTGACCCGTACCATCAACGACTACGCCCGCAGGAACAAGCTGATCAAGGACAACGAGGACGCGCTTCAGGGCGACGACGTAAGAGAAGGCATCACCGCCATCATCTCCGTCAAGCTGACCAACCCGCAGTTCGAGGGACAGACCAAGGCCAAGCTCGGAAACGCAGAGGTCAAGGGTTTTGTCGAGACCAACACTGCAGAGCAGCTCAGCTACTTCCTCGATGAGAACCCAAAACAGGCAAGAGTCATTGTCGACAAGTGCCTCAAGGCTCAGCGCGCACGTGAGGCTGCACGCAAAGCAAGAGAGATCACACGTAAGACTTCGGTCCTCGAGACGACATCGCTTCCGGGCAAGCTCGCAGACTGCTCCGAGAAGGATCCGGCTCTGTCAGAGATCTTCCTCGTAGAGGGTGACTCCGCAGGCGGAAGCGCAAAGCAGGGAAGGGACCGTTCGAGACAGGCCGTTCTGCCGCTCAGAGGTAAGATCCTGAATGTTGAGAAGGCAAGGCTCGACAGAGTCCTGAGCTCAGACGAGATCAAGAACATGATTACGGCGTTCGGCTGCAACATCGGCAGCGAATTCGACATCGAGAAGCTGAGATACCACAAGATCATCATCATGACCGATGCCGACGTCGACGGAGCCCACATCAGGACACTGCTGCTGACATTCTTCTTCAGATATATGAGACCGCTGCTCGAAGGCGGATATGTCTATGCAGCCCAGCCGCCTCTCTTCAGAGTAAAGCAGGGCAAGCAGATCTGGTACACATACTCAGATGCCGAGCAGGACAAGCTCCTCGCAGAGCTCAAGTCCGCAGGCGGCAACAACAAGATCGAGATCCAGAGATACAAGGGTCTCGGCGAAATGGACTTCAACCAGCTGTGGGAGACCACGATGGATTACGACAACCGTACCCTCGTCAGGATCACGATCGACGATGCAGAAGCAGCCGACGAGATCTTCACCACACTGATGGGAGACAAGGTGCCGCCGCGCAAGGCATTCATCGAAGAGAACGCGAAGTACGTAGTTAATCTTGATATTTAATACAGGAAAATAAAATGGAAGAAAAGTTAGAAAAAAGCACGATCATAGAACACGAGATATACGATGAGATGAAGAACTCGTATATCGACTATGCGATGAGCGTCATAGTCGGCCGTGCTCTTCCTGATGTCAGAGACGGACTCAAGCCGGTACACAGGAGGATCCTGTACGGCATGCACTCCCTCGGCATCACACCTGACAAGCCTCACAAGAAATCGGCGCGTATCGTCGGTGAGGTAATGGGTAAGTACCATCCGCACGGAGACAGCTCCATCTACGAGGCTATGGTCAAAATGGCTCAGGACTTCTCCACGAGGTACCCGCTTGTCGACGGCCACGGTAACTTTGGTTCGGTCGACGGCGACGGAGCTGCTGCTTCGAGATACACCGAGGCAAGGATGTCCCCGTTCTCGCTGCAGATGGTCAGAGACATCGAGAAGGACACCGTCGATTTCATGGACAACTACGACGGCGAGGAGCAGGAGCCTGTAGTACTCCCATCCAGAGTACCTAACCTCCTGATCAACGGCTCGAACGGTATCGCCGTAGGTATGGCGACATCGATCCCGCCGCACAACCTCGGCGAGACTATCGACGCATGTGTCAAGCTCATCGACGAGCCGGACTGCGACATCGACGAGCTTATCAATATAATCAAGGGACCTGACTTCCCGACAGGAGCAATGATCCTCGGAAAGAAGGCCGCAAGGGAAGCTTATCTCACCGGTCAGGGCAAAGTCCTCGTAAGATCCGTATGTGAGATCGAGGAGCATGCTCACGGCAGGATGAGGATCGTCGTATCCGAGATCCCGTTCCAGGTCAATAAGGCAAGACTCATCGAATCGATGGCAGATCTTGTAAGAGACAAGAGGATCGAAGGCATCTCGGCTATCAGAGACGAGTCCAACAGAGAAGGAACCAGGATCGTCATCGAGCTGAAGAAAGATGTCAATCCTAATGTCATCCTGAACAGACTGTACAAGCACACCGCGCTGCAGACCTCGTTCAGCATGATCACGCTGGCGCTCGTCGACGGAGAGCCTAGGATTCTCAACCTCAGGCAGATCCTCGAAGAGTACCTCAAGCATCAGAAGATCGTAGTCACAAGAAGAACGAGATTCGACCTCGCCAAAGCAGAGGCCAGGGCTCACATCCTCGAAGGACTTATCATCGCGCTCGACAACATCGACGAAGTCATCGCGACCATCCGCTCGGCATACAACGACGCCAAGGAAAAGCTGATGATCCGTTTTGGCCTCACTGAGATCCAGGCACAGGCTATCCTCGACATGAGGCTCGCCCGCCTGCAGGGACTCGAACGCGAGAAGATCCAGGCTGAGTATGAAGAGCTGCAGAGGAAGATCGCTTACTTCAAGAGCCTCCTTGCTGACGAGCACCTCCTGATGGGAGTCATCAAGGACGAGCTGCTCGAGATCAAGGAAAAGTGGGGGGATCCGCGCAGGACCAAGATCGTTGCTTTCGAAGGCGACCTCGACGACGAGTCGCTGATCGAGGAGCAGGATGTTGCGATCACGCTGACACACCTCGGATACATAAAGAGAGTGCCGGCCGACACATACAAGGCTCAGCGCCGTGGAGGCAAGGGCATCGTAGGACTGACGACACGCGATTCTGATTTTGTCCGCGATCTGATCATTACGAGCACCCATGACTACCTGATGTTCTTCACAGACATGGGCCGCGTATACAAGATCAAGGCTTACCAGATCCCTGAGGCGTCAAGGACGGCCAAGGGCACACCGGTCATCAACTTCCTCAACCTCAACAGCGAGGAGAAGGTCACCGCTGTCATTCCTATCAGGGACTTCCCGGCTAACGAGTGCCTCGTCATGGTCACCAAGCAGGGTACGATCAAGAAGACTCCGCTGTCCGAGTTCGACACGAACAGAAAGACCGGACTCATCGCGATCAACCTCAGAGAGGACGACAAGCTCATCGCAGTCGCTCAGGCGCGCGGTGATGAGAACATCTATGTTGTCACTAAAGAGGGCAAAGCGATCGCTTTCTCCGAGAAGGATGTCAGACCGATGGGCAGAGCTGCCGGCGGCGTAAGGGCTATCCTCCTCGACAAGGGCGACGAAGTCGTGAGCATGGAGCTCGACATCGACCAGACAAGGAAGATGCTCGTCATTTCCGAGAACGGATACGGCAAGAGGACGCCGCTTGATGAGTACAGGCTGCAGTCCAGAGGCGGCAAGGGTGTCGCAACTTACGACAAGACCAAGTTCGCAAGGACCGGCAAGCTCGTCGGAGCAACTCTTGTTGACGATGAAGATGAAGTCATGATCATCAATTCGGATGGAGTCATCATCAGGATCAGAGCCAACGAAGTAAGCACTTCGGGCAGATCGACTCAGGGCGTCAAGATCATGAGAGTCAATGAAGAGGGCCGCATCGTATCCTTCGCCAAGGTCGTTGACGAAGAGAACCAGGGCAGACCTGGGGACGACAGCGACGCCGATGCAGAGGGTGCGGATGAAATGGCTGAAGACGTTGAATTCACAGCTGAGGCTGACGCTGAAGACCTCGTGGCAGAGGATCTCGAAGAAGAATAGCAGAAACTACCGATAACAAATAGTTACCGGCGAATAGAGACATTACGGGTGCAATTCGCAGGACATGCAGTTGCACCCATTGTCAATTAAATACAGAGAAAACATTGCGAACGGTTGTTCTCAAAGCCGCTTCGTGGTATAATTAAGCATCTGAATAGTCAGGCTTTTTCCAGCCGGGCCATACGCAGGCAAAAGTGCGCAAGGATGCTTAAATAAGTCCTTGCGCTTTTTATTTATACCATAAGAAAAGGAGAACACCGATGAACGCAGTTAATAATATCTGGCTGGATACAGTAAACAGACAAAGACTGAATCCCGTAATCAAAGGCGAGTACAGGACAGTGACCGAACTGGTAACGCAGGAAAATGGCAAGACTGTATGCCCTTACTGCAATGAAACATATGAAGCGCTCGGAGGACTTTATCAGCATATAAGATTCAGACATGGACTATCAGCGAAGGCTGTATTTGATAACCTCTGTAAGAAGGAGACTGACGGGGTTTGTATAATCTGCGGCAAACCCACGACATACAGGTACGGAGGATATCTCATGACCTGTTCCAAGGCGTGTAAGGCAGAATGGGTCAGTATAGATGAAAGACGTGCAAGAAAGATAAGCCTTAAAATCAGGAAATATGACACTGAATCGTTTATAGAAAAAGCCCGTAGTATACATGGAGATAAATTTGATTATGCACCTACCCATGTAGGAATACTGCATGACAGGATAGATGTTATATGCAAAAGGCACGGACTGTTTAACACTGTAGCCTGCTATCATCTGGAAGATATGTGGGGCGGATGCAGGAAGTGTGCGAGCGAAAGCATGGTTGCCACAAAGGGCGCCTGGTCAGAACGAAAAAAAGAGGAAGTAAAGAATACCAGAAGAAAGACTAACCTCGAGCGGTTTGGCTGTGAGCTAGGGCCGAACCCATTCGGGTCTGAAGAGTATGTAAACATAATTCGGAAAAGGTTTGGGGTAGAAAATCCTTTCAGTTCCAAAGAGGTTCAGGAAAAGATAAAGGAAACAAACCTTGCTAAATATGGCGTCTCCAATCCGGCATATCTCGAGAAAACGATCAGGGCAAGCCATACAAAATCAGCAAACAGGAAAAGATATTTAACGCACAAAAAGAACAACTCTTTCAATGCATCTAAACCGGAAGATGACTTCCATGAATTTCTGCTGGCGGTATTCGGAGAAGAAGATGTTGAAAGACAGCATGGGGATGATCCCAGGTATCCATTCGCCTGTGATTTCTATATAAGGTCACTGGACTTGTTTATAGAGTTAAACCTTTACTTTGTGCATGGATTTCACTGGTTTAACGAAAATGATCCGGCAGATCTTGAGAAACTTGCCCTGTGGAGAGAAAGAACAAAAGGAAAAGACCTTTACAGCGCAGCTATATATGTCTGGACAGTCAGTGATCCTCAGAAAAGAAAAGCAGCACAAGACAACAACCTGAACTATGTAGTTTTGTGGAACTTAGAAGAAATAGAAAGGTATAAGAATGAGCTCATTGAAAGATTCGTACTCAAATGAATCAATAACCTCATTGAAACCGGTTGAAGCGATCCGTTTCAGGCCCGGTGTAATGTTAGGCTCCGCTGATATAAACGGATGCATACATGCCGCCTTCGAAATACTGTCTAACTCAGTTGATGAAGCAAGAGCAGGATTCGGAGATACGATCAACTTCACCATTCATGCAGACAACTCAATTACAGTTGAGGACTTCGGAAGAGGCATTCCTTTAGACTGGAATAAGAACGAAGAACGCTATAATTTTGAACTTTTATACACAGAATTTTATAGCGGAGGTAAATATTTTGATAATAATTACTCCTATTCTCTGGGCTTGAACGGACTTGGCGCAATGGCGTGCCAGTGCTCATCAGAGTGGTTTGACGTTGAGTCGAGAAGAGATAAGAAAGTCTACAGGATGCACTTCGAGAAAGGTCTGCCAGCATCTGAGCTTGAGATAACAAAGGCAAAGAAGCATCAGCGGACAGGTACCATCCAGACCTGGAAGCCAGATCTGGAAGTCTTCACGGAAATAGAAATACCGCAGGCTACAATAGTCGATATGCTTAAAACGCAGGCTGTAGTGAATGCAGGCCTGACTATAAACTTTACGGATGAGAGAGATGGTTATACTGAGACTTATCTATATCCGGAGGGAATTCTCGGCTATGTCAACGAGCTGGCACAGGATGAGGCGATGACGACTCCGTTCCAGTTCTCAGGCGAGGGCAGGGGCCGCGACCGTGCGGACAAGGACGAGTACTCGGTGAAGGCGGATATTGCTTTCTGCTTCAGCAACATGACGCAGGAGCTCAAGTATTTCCACAACTCATCGTACCTCGAGCACGGCGGGTCGCCGGACAAGGCAGTCAAGAGCGCTTTTGTCGCGGCCTTCGATAAAGAGCTCAAGGCGCGCAACAGATACACCGCCAAGGAGGCCAAGCTGACCTTCGGCGATATCCAGGACAGCCTGATCCTGGTCACCAATTCATTCTCGACACAGACTTCATACGAGAACCAGACCAAGAAGGCGATCAACAACAAGTTCATTCAGGAGTTCCTGGCAGACCTGATCAAGACCAACCTGCAGATATGGTTCATCGAGCACAAGCCTGACGCGGACAAGATAATCGAGCAGGTACTGATCAACAAGAGGAGCCGCGAGCAGTCCGAGAGCCAGCGCATCACGGTCAAGAAGAAGCTCATGGAGAAGACGGATGTTACCAACAAGGTCAAGAAGTTCGTCGACTGCCGCAGCAAGGACCCTGAGAGAAGAGAGCTCTTCATCTGCGAGGGCGATTCCGCTCTGGGCAGCCTGCTGACTGCGCGCGACCCTGAGTACCAGGCGCTCATGCCGATCAGGGGCAAAATACTCAACATCCAGAAGGCGTCCCTGCAGAGCGTTTTTGCATCGGATATCATCATGGACCTCATCCGTGTCATGGGATGCGGTATCGAAGTCAGGGGCAAGAAACTGCCTAAGGACATCCCGCAGTTCGACGAGGAGCGCCTCAAATTCAACAAGGTAATAATCACGGCGGATATGGATGTCGACGGTTCGCACATCGTATGCCTCGTGACCACCATGATATACAAGCTGTGCCCGCAGCTTATCGAGCGCGGCTACCTGTACTACGCGATGACACCTCTCTTCGAGATCACCGACCGTACGGGCAAAAAGCCGGAGACTCTGTACGCGTTCAGTGATCAGGAGCGCGACCGCATAATCGAGGGCAAGGATCCGAAGAAGATCACCATCCAGAGATCCAAGGGACTCGGCGAGAACGATGCCGAGATGATGGCAAAATTCATCACACCGGGCACCCGCAGGTTCATCCGCATCACTTCGGCAGAGGCTGAGGAGATGGAGAAGTGGTTCGACCTGTTCATGGGCAACGATGTAGCACCGAGGAAGCAGTACATAGAGGCGCATGGGCACGAATTCATGGATGAGCTGGATATCAGTTAGCATTTCAATCCGCCAATGTATCGTTCTCTTCACTCGAGTCCTCGACGCGACATGCACTGAATGCGTCTGCGGGATTCTCGCTCCGAGAAGATGCATTGCCGGAAGCAAATAAACAACTGATACTGCGCAAATGAAAACAGTATTTAGAAAAGGGTAAATGAATGCCTAGAAAGAAGAAAGAAGAACCAAAACCTATAGTTGAAAATATTCAGAATGTCTCGGCGCCGGAGGTACTGAAGAACAACTTCATGCCTTATGCGATGAGCGTTATCGTTTCGCGTGCGATCCCTGAGATCGACGGTCTCAAGCCGTCGCACAGGAAGATCCTGTACACCATGTACGAGATGGGTCTGCTGAACGGCGCGCGCACGAAGTCGGCCAACGTTGCGGCGAGGACTATGCTCCTCAACCCGCACGGTGACGCGTCTGCATACGAAGCGGCGGTCAGACTGACTCAGCATAACGACACTTTGCTCACACCGCTGATCGACGGCAAAGGAAACTTCGGCAAGCACTACAGCCGTGACATGGCTTACGCTGCTTCGAGATACACCGAGATGAAGCTGATGCCGGTAGCCGCGGAGTTTTTTAAGTCGATAAAGAAGAACACCGTGGACTTTGTCGACAACTACGACTCCACACGCAAGGAGCCGGTGCTTTTGCCTGTAACATTCCCGAACATCCTGGCCAACCCGACCGAGGGTATCGCCGTAGGAATGGCATCATCGATACCGAGCTTCAATCTCATCGAGCTGTGCGACGCGACCATCATGAGGATCCAGCATCCGAAGAAGGACATCGCCGAAGTCATGCCGGGACCGGACTTCACGACCGGCGGCATGCTGCTGCTCGACACCGAAGCGATGGCAGAGATCTACCGCACGGGCAAGGGCTCTGTCACTTTGCGTGCGAAATACACAGTAGACACCAAGGCCCGCATCATCGAGGTCAACGAGATCCCGTATTCGACGACGGCTGAGGCCATAATCGACGGCATCATCGCCCTGATCAAGCAGGGCAAAGTCACGGAGATCTCCGACGTCCGTAACGAGATCGGTCTGCACGGCTTCCGCCTCGCGATCGACTACAAGCGCGGAGTCGACCCGGATGCGCTGATGAAGAAGCTGTACAGGCTGAGCAAGCTGCAGGATACCTATTCGTGCAACATGACCGTCCTGATCGACGGGCACCCGCGTTTGCTCGGCGTCAACGAGATACTCGACCAGTGGATCAAGTGGCGCAGGACCTGTGTCGTCCGCGAGCTGTACTACGATTACCAGAGGAAGGCGAAAGAGCTGCACCTCCTCGAGGGTCTGGCCAAAGTCCTCCTCGACATCGACAAGGCGATCCGCATCATCCGCAGGACGGAGAAGGACGAGGACGTAGTTCCTAACCTGATGAAGGGCTTTGCCATCACGCAGGAGCAGGCCGAGTTCGTGGCCGAGATCAAGCTGCGTAACCTGAACAAGGACTACATCCTCAACAAGACCAAGAACATCGAGCAGCTCAAGGAAGACCTGGCGCTGATCGACAAGCAGCTCCGCTCGGAGAAGGAGATCGACAAGCTGATCATCCACACTCTGAAGGAGATCCAGAAGAAGTACGGCATCCCGCGCAAAACTGAAGTCGTCACTGAGTACGAAAGTGTCGCGGTTCCGGCGGCTGAGGAAAAGCCGGATTATCCGGTCAAGGTCTACGTCACCAGAGAGAACTACGTGAAGAAGGTGGCTCTCACCTCCATCAAGAACGATCCGGAGATCAAGTTCAAGGAAGGCGACGAGGTCCTGGCGGTATACGACAGCTTCAACTCGAAGGAACTGCTCGTTTTCACCGACCAGCAGGCCGTGTACAAAGTCCAGCTGTCCGACCTCAAGGATTCCAAGCCATCAGACATCGCTGACTATGCCAACAACATCTGCGATATCGAGCCGAACGAGACCATCATCAAGATGTGCACCTCGGACGCGGGCGAGAATGTTCTGATCGGATTCGAGAACGGCAAAGTCGCGAAGTTCCCGCTGAATGTCTACGAGACCAAGCAGAACAGAAAGAAGCTGGTCAACGCGATCGGCAGCGCGGCGAAGGCTCTGAGGATCTGTATTATAAAGGAAGACGAGGACTTTGCGATGCAGAGTTCGTCGGGCAAACTGCTCGTATTCGAAAGCAGCAAGATCCCTCTCAAGACGACCAAGTCCACACAGGGCGTCCAGGTCATCAGGCTCAAGAAGGGCGAGACCGCAGTCTCCTTCGGAAGAGTCAAGGAATACCGCCTCAAGAAGAAAGAGGACTACAGGTCAGCCAACATCCCGGCAGCCGGGAAGGCACATGCGAATGTGCAGTTAAGCCTCTTTGACTAGGGAACATATTGATAAGAGAATCGCCAGGAACCGCTGAAAAGCGGTTCTTTCTCATAGAAGGGGCAGAAGCATCGCTTCATATTTGATCCTATAATAACAATTTCATTTTGAGCAATAACGTAAAATGCAAAACTTGTTCTTATCATATGATATGAACAAGTTACTGAACTAATATTTATCATAAGATATGAACAAGTTGCCTGATATCAATACGCAGTAAACGAAAAGAGCCTGCACTCCGGTGCAGGCCCTCTCTGTCTTAGGTATTGAAAGGTTTTGTAGGTGGTATTTCTATCGAAGGAGCTTGCCTCCGAAGATCAATGTTTCCTTCCCTACGGCAACGCCGTTATGAATGAAGGAAACATTATGGAGTTTTATAGAGGTTTGTTATGAAGAAATTTGTTGTCATTTCCTTTGACAATGATAGGATAATGCATATAACTTAATTGAAACTTAAGCAGAAAAAAATTTTTTTAAAATTTTGAAAACGGTCTCGCGATCCTCCGGAGAGAACAAAGAGTAAGCATATATGGATAACAACACGGAAAGAATCAAAAGAATCAAAGACATGGAGGCAGCCCTGGATATATCTAAGGCTGCAGTGGATAAACTGGCAGAGGCAATGGATGCGTATGAAGCTGTGCAGGACAGGTACAACGCGCTGCTTGATTATTACAGCAATGGGCAGTGGAGAGCTGACTTCGAAGCTGATGAAGAGGGTCTGCTGCCTGCCGGTCTGAAGAGGGGAGTGCTCTCGGAGGATGCGGTGTACGACCTCATCACAGAACACAGGGAACTAATGGAACGTATGAGGGTGGCTGTAAAATGATATATATAGGAAACCACGTATCAGTTACTGACGGATATGAGGCGATGGGAAAGCATGAGATCTCGCTTGGCGGTGATACTTTTGCCTTCTTCCCGCGTAACCCGAGGGGCGGAAGATCAAAGGAAGTAACTCCGGAGGATATTGCAGCTCTCAGGAACTTGATTAGAGAGAATGGCTTCGGCCCGCTTGTCGTGCACGGGGCATATACGATGAACCTCTGCTCTGCGAAGGAAGAAGTGCGGGCCAATTCGCTTGAGATGATCACGGATGACCTCGTCAAGCTGCAGCAGCTGCCGGGCAACTTCTACAACTTCCACCCGGGCAGCCACACAGGACAGGGGACAGAGACCGGGATCGAACAGATCGCCGACGGACTGGTCACTGCGATCACAGAGACAGAAAGAAGGACAGGCACGGAACTTGCGAATACCGTTTTGCTTGAGACGATGACCGGGAAGGGCAGTGAGATGGGCGGAACCTTCGAAGAGCTGCGCGTGATCATCGACAGAGCTGCCGAAATCGCAGACGGAAGGCTCACAGCAAAGCTCGGTGTCTGCCTCGACACCTGCCATGTCTGGGATGCCGGCTATGATATCGTGAATGACCTTGACGGAGTGCTCGCGGAATTCGACAGGGTCATCGGACTCGAGTTCCTCAAAGCCATCCACATCAATGACAGCAAGAATGACTGCGGTGCCCGCAAGGACCGCCACGAGAAGCTCGGACAGGGAGTGATCGGAGCTGAAGCTCTGAAGAGAGTCGTCCGTCACCCTCTGCTGCAGGGCAAGCCGTTCATCCTCGAGACACCGAATGAAGACGAGGGCTACAGGCAGGAGATCGCGACCATCCGGGAGTGGATGACAGGCAGGTAAATAGCGACCGTCCGCAACTGGATGACAGGCAAGTATATGGCACGCACTTCCGTTATGTTGCTTCAGCTGCGCTCCGTATAACGGAATAATAGAGGAAATCATGGATTGAACTTCCGGCATTTTGCCTTGAATGGGGTAAGAATTACGGAAGTCATTGACGCTGAAGGAATTAAGACTTCCGTCATCTGACGCTTGAAACAAAGGAAATTACGGAAGAAATTGCAATTAACTGCAGTTGGAATATAATTACAGCAAACAGATATCAGCACAGATACAGGAGGCACATGATGAGAAAGCTTCTTATTGTAATAGATATGCAAAACGATTTTATCGATGGTGCGCTCGGCACGAAGGAGGCGGAGGCCATCGTGGAGAATGTCAAAGCGAAGATCAGAAGCTATGATCCGCATGACATCATTGCGACAAGAGATACTCATGAGGTCAACTACCTCGAGACGCAGGAAGGCAAGTATCTGCCGGTCGAGCACTGCATCAGGGGCACAGACGGCTGGGAGGTAAGACCGGACATTGCAGAGCTCCTCACCGATGCAAGGGTATACGACAAGCCGACCTTCGGAAGCACTAAGATGGCGGCGGACATCGCGGAGATGGCTGCGCGCGAGGAGATAGAACTCGAGCTGATCGGCCTGTGCACTGACATATGCGTCGTATCCAATGCGCTCCTGCTCAAGGCGACGATGCCGGAGGTCAAAATCTCAGTCGACCCGGCATGCTGCGCAGGCGTGACACCGGAAAGCCACGAGGCAGCTCTTAAGACAATGCAGATGTGCCAGATCCAAATGGCAGAGTAGCAATGCTGCAGCTAGCAAGAATATATAAATGAAAGAACGAGGGAAAACATGATTACCAGATCTTTCGGAAAACTCAGTGACGGCAGGAGTGCCGGACTGTATATACTGCGTAACAGGAACGGGATGGAAGTTCATCTCACTGATTACGGCGCAGCGATCGTCAGCATAATAGTTCCGGACAGGACCGGTAAGAGGCGCGATGTTGTGCTCGGTTACGCAGACGTTTCGGGATACGAGAGCGGCGGCGCATCAATCGGCGCGACAGTCGGAAGAGTCGCCAACCGCATCAGCAATGCGGCTTTTGACCTGAACGGCAGGCACTACATCCTGACAGCCAACAACGGACCGAACTGCCTGCACGGCGGCAAGGACTTCTATGTGCATCGCCTGTGGCAGGCGGTGATCCCGTTCGGCAAAATCAGCACCGGTGACATCGCAGCGACTTATGCGACAGAAAGCATGAACGACTGGAGTCGCGAACGCAGAGGAAGAGACGCAGGAATGACCAATGCAGTTGATCTCGGGGGAGAGACTCCTGAGGTGCGCCATGCTTCAGGTGACAGCGTGACATTCACGCTCGACAGCCCGGACGGGGATCAGGGATTCCCAGGCGACATCCATATCGAGCTGAACTA
>Ga0256404_1007716_pt1 | contig 16770 bp, 17 predicted proteins | sample RumenRJG_01DNA_FD_185990 | JGI IMG/M metagenome (GOLD analysis project Ga0256404, IMG submission 185990) | Bovine rumen microbial communities from Lethbridge, Alberta, Canada - RJG_01 | ecosystem: Host-associated > Mammals > Digestive system > Stomach > Rumen | place: Canada: Alberta | collected...
AAGAGAGCTTAAAGAGGAAATTAAAGAGGCTAATGAGTCTGGAAACTATAGAAAAGGTTTGAAATTACAGAAAAAACTGTTGAAGCTGAGCAAAAACCAAGACATCATAGACCCTGAAAAACAAGAAAAAACAGAACAAACCACCCTCTTCGATGATTTTTAGTAAAATCATCCCTTATTTTTCATATAAAATCACAACCCCCAGAATTCAATAATTTTTAGTAAATCATCCCCTATTTTTCATATAAAATCGCCAAATACTGTCTTTTATTAAGCATATTCTACAAAAGTATTAATAATATTAAGGATATATAATTATATTTCTAATAGCATAATAACTATTTTTCTATACTTAATAAGCTAATTTAAGAAAAATCATGCTATATTAAATTCATAATTTTATTTTTATTATACGGGGAATGGAAATGAGAAGTCTTTTATCAATTAATGATATTTCAGATGAAGTTGAAACAATCTTAAACATAGCCACTGATTTTAAAGAAGGCAGAATAGAAGAGGAACCTCTTAAAAATCAGAAATTAGCTATGATTTTCCAAAAATCTTCAACAAGAACAAGGGTTTCCTTTGAAGTCGGCATGTACGAACTTGGAGGAACTGCACTGTTTTTATCAAACAATGACATACAGCTTGGAAGAGGAGAGCCTATCAAGGATACTGCAAAAGTCTTGAGCAGATTCGTTGACGGAATCATGATTAGGGCCATAAAACACTCAGATGTTGAGGAATTTGCTGAAGAGGCGGATATTCCGGTAATCAACGGATTGACCAACTACGAGCACCCTTGCCAGGCTTTAGCTGACATGCTCACCGTAAAGGAGCATAAAGGCGGTTTTGACGGCAAATTCGTATATGTGGGAGATGGAAACAATGTATGCAACTCCCTGATGCTTATTTGCGGATGCCTTGGAATGGACATGGCAGTTGCATGTCCTGACGAATACAGACCTCCTGCCGAAATCATTTCTCAAGCTGAAGAATATGCAGCGCAAAATGGCTCCACAATAACAATCACTGCAGATGTCAAAGAGGCTGTAAAAGATGCAGATGTCATCTACACCGATGTATGGGTAAGCATGGGCGATGAAGCCGAGGAAGAGAAAAGAATGAATGACTTTGCCCCATACCAAGTCAATCAGGAGCTTATTGACTTGGCTGATGATGATGTTATATTCATGCACTGCCTGCCTGCAATTCGTGGAAAGGAAGTGACAGCGGAAGTCATCGACGGCCCTCACTCTGCGATTTATGATGAAGCTGAAAACAGGATGCATGCTCAAAAAGCTGTTTTATACTATTTCTTAAAGGTTTTACAGGAGTAGATTGATCTTTAAATGAAAATTGATTTCAATTAATTATATCCTTTTCAATTTGATTAATTAAAGACAGGAGTTTTAAGGTGAAAAAATGGACTTTAATGACCCAATGCTAAATGAACTAGTGGATAAGATAACCAAGGGGCTTCGTGAAGGCAATAGGGATGAAGCTGCAAGATACATGGACATTGTAATCGAGCAGTACCCAGAAGTGGCCAACATCCTGATGCAATCAGTTGAATTCCAGAACATAATGGCTGAAAACGAAGAGGCTGTTATGGAAGAGGAAAAAGCGCAGGAAGCTCAAATCCCTATTCAAAACAGAACAGATGAAGAGCGCCAAGCTGCAGAGCAGGAGAGAATGATAAACGACATGAACGCAATGCTTGAAAAAGATCCTGAAACCTTGGAGGAATTCATTCAAAAAGGAACCGTTCTGACAATCACAGAACAGTACGATGAAGCCATCGACTGCTTTGACAAGGCTTTGGAACTTGATAACGGTAACATTTCCGCTTTGATTGCAAAGGCTAATGCCTATGAATTAATGGGTCGCGACGAAGATGCGATAGCTGTTTATGACATCGTAATGGAAACCGATGTCAGCGAGGTCTACGATTATATGAGCAAGGGATACATCCTTGAAAACAATGAAAGATTTGAAGACGCTCTTGAATGCTATGAAGCCGCTTTGAAAATCGAGCCTCAAAATGCAAACATCTTATTTTTAAAGGGAAGCGTCTTAGTATCCTTGGAGAAATATGAAAAAGCCATTGACACTCTTGACATGGCAATCGAACTCTATCAGACCAATTATTATGAAACCGTCTTCGAGCTTGCCAATGCATACCACAACAAGGGAGTGGCTCTTGGCAAATTAAATCAGGACGACGACGCTCTTAATGCATTCTCACTCTGTCTTGGAGTGAATGCAGAATATGCTCCTGCCTACTTTGAGATTGGAAAGATATTAGAGAAAAAGGAAAAATATGAAAAGGCACTGGAGAATTATGAAAAATGCCTGGAATTCGACAACACCAATTCCGAAGTTGTGGAAGCCGTAGAAAGAGTCAAAAGCATATTAGAGTAAATTTAATTATTTACTCTCATATTTTTTATTAAGCACCATAATTTCAAAATACCCTACACAACCTATACACAACAATAACCACACACAATCTTTACAAAACAATACCCTACCTAATCATTACAAAACAACTGCTTCACTCTTTTTTAACATATCTGTTTTGCAAAACTTTAAATACTAAAAAATATTTATTATAATATACTTGCATATGCAACTATTGTATTTGCAAATATTAATTTTTTTATCGATTATTGGTTTAATCATCAAATGGATTTAGAACTTGATTCTTGAAAACTGGTTTTACTAAAATTATCAAAACTTTTAAAGACTAAATCCACTAATTAAGCTTTTAATTAATTATTAAAAATCAAACTTACTATTATTATTTAAAGAGGCAGAACATGGCGGAAATGGAAGAAAATGAAAGAGTGGAATTACTTAGAGGAGACCCTAAAAAGGCAATCAACAAGCTGGCGCTTCCTATGATTGCAAGCATGCTCCTCATGAGCGCAAACAATATCATCGACAGCATATGGGTGGCCGGACTTGGAGCCGACCCTCTGGCAGCACTGGGATTCATCACCCCTCTGTTTTTAATTCTCGTCGGAATAGGAGCAGGGCTTGGAGCAGGTGCAAACTCACTTATCGCACGTATGATTGGAGAGAAAAAGGATTATGAAGCAAGCAATGCAGGTATTCACTCATTGATACTTGGATTGATAGCAACTGTGATTCTCACAATCCTCTTCATCATATTCCTGAAGCCTTTGATTATCGCCATGGGTGGAAAAGACGTATTAACCCATGCTGTGGATTATGGTAACATAATAATGATTGGAATATTCACACTTACCCTTCCAGCAATTTTTGGAGGAATATGCCGTAGTGAAGGGGATGTGAGGAGATCTACAATCCCTCTTGCAATTACAGCTGTTTTAAACATGATATTCGACCCGATATTCATTTACGGATTGAACATGAAAATAGCTGGAGCGGCACTTGCAACAGTACTTGCAGGAGTAGTGGGACTTGCATGCTTCATATACTGGTTCTTCGTAAAGAAAGACACATTCATCAGAATCGAAAGGCAGTTCTACAAGCACGATATGAAAATGTACAAGGAGATTTTACTTGTAGGTATTCCGGCAAGCATTGAACAGCTGATCATGTCTGCAACTGCAATCATCCTGAATGCAATGCTTGCAGCAGTAGCTGGAACAACCGCAGTAGCGGTCTATACTGCAGGATGGAGACTTGTCCAAATAGGAATCATGCCTGCAATAGGTATTGGAATAGCCGCACTTACTGTAGCAGGAGTAGCATACGGAGAGAGAAACAAGGAAAAGCTGGACACTACCATAAACTATGGAGTTAAAGTTGGACTCATTACAACAGTCATAATCGGAGCATTGTTCTTCATATTCTCAGACTACCTTGCAATCATGTTTTCCTACTCATCTTCAAGTGCAAGCCTTGCTCCTTTGATATCCGAGTTCCTGAAGATAATGTGTCTTTACATCATCCCAGTACCTCTTGGTGTTGTTGCAGGAAATGTGTTCCAGGCATTTGGAAAGGGAACAGCTTCCCTCTTATTAACAGCAAACAGAAGCCTGATTCTTGATGTGATATTCTGTGCAATAGCTGCATTCGTCCTTTCAGCAGGAGCAGTTGGAATCTACTGGGGTATTGTCATAGGAGACATTGTGGGATCAATCATGGCATATCTTGCAATTGTATGGTATGTGAGAAGACTGGATAAGAATGGATTCTTCAAGGGAAACACTGCATAAGGTTTTATTAAATCAAATGAAAGGTTGAAGAATCATAATAAATAATGAATTAAAATATGATAAATCGGCAGGTGGGAATATGAAAGAAATGAACGAATACACTTATAATACCATTAAAGAAGTCCCTCTCTCAGCAATGATGTCTACAATACACAGGCATCATTCCATTTATATCAACAGGCGATTAAAGGATATTGGCCTTACAAGCGGACTCTACGGCATCCTGCTTTGCATATATGACGACTATAAATCACCAAAATCACAGCAGGATATTGCAAGACGCTTGAACATGAACGATGGAACAATAGCCAAGGCTTTAAGAAAACTCGAAGACAAAAACATGATTCAAAGAAGTCCAAATCCAGATAACAGGCGTCAAAACCTAATCAGCCTGACTGACACAGGCTTGAATATAGCCGAAGAATTCAACAATCTGGATGAAAAATGGGAGAAGGATGTATTTGAAGGCTTGACAAGTGATGAAATAATCGATTTGAAATGGGATCTGCATAGAATCACATTGAACTCCATAGAGAAAATAAAGTAATAATATAAAATTGACTTCAAAATTATGATTAAATTAAAATAAGATTAAAAATAATAGTATATTAGACTTATTTTAATTTCTAAATTTTTTCAAATTAAATAACTCATTTTAATAAATTACAACCATTTTAAAAAATAAGGAGATGCTATGATGAATGATGAAAAAGATGTGATAGTAATATTATCTGGAGGATTGGACTCCACTACAGTATTGTACAAATTACTGGATGAAGGAAAGAACCCTATAGCATTAACATTCAACTACGGACAAAAAGCTACAAAGGAAATCAACTGTGCAAAGGAGATATGTGAAGAAAAAGGCGTGGAACATCATGTCTTTGACATCAGTTCAATCTTGGGCCTTTTAAATGCAAGCAGCCTCATTGACAAGGACAATAACAACTTGGAAGAGCCTGAAAACACAGTCGTTCCAAGCAGGAACACCATTCTCTTAAGCCTTGCCACAGCATTTGCAATCAGCAATGACAGGAAGGCCGTCTACTATGGAGCACACAAGGGCGATGAAAACGATTATCCAGACTGCACTCCAGAGTTCTTGAATCAGATGAACGAGCTCAACAAGGTAAACAACTATGACTACATCCCTATCTACGCTCCATTCATCCATGTTGAAAAGTCTGAAGTTGTAAAAGAGGCAATCAGGCTTGGAGTGCCTATTGAAAAGACATGGAGCTGCTATGTCAACGAAGAAGAGCCATGCGGAGTCTGCTTCTCATGCGTGACCCGTCAGAATGCAATTGACACTGCTTTAAAAGAGCTTGGAATGGATCATTTATAATTAAATGATTTTAAATAAGACTATTAACTACAAAATACATAATTAACTAATAAAAAGAATTAAATTAGACTTAAAAATACTATTTAAAATGTGATAATATGTTTACTCTACAAACAAAACACACAATATTTGGAGCTCACAAGTTAAAAGACCAGGGTGGAAAATGCACCAAGCTCCACGGACATCAATACACCATCGTATTGACCCTTGAAGCCGAGGAGCTGGATTATAGAAACATGATTATGGATACCTACGACATTGAAAAGGTATTCAATGACTTCATCGGTGTTGACCACTTGTACCTCAACGATTTCATGGATGATGAAAACCCAACCATGGAAGCCATGAGCGTATTCTTCTATGAAGGACTCAAAGACAAGCTGCCTAATCTCGTATCAGTAGCTGTTGGAGAAACACCGGAATGTCTTTGCATATACACTCCTGATGAGGAATAAATAGACAAATATCTATTAAATTACACACTTTATGAATTAAATCAAAATTTTTAAAATAGCTATAAAATAGCTATTTTCAATTACTTTTTTTAGGCGATTAGATGGAAGTTAACGAGATTTTTACTAGTTTTCAAGGAGAAGGACCTTTCATAGGAAAAAGAGCCACATTTTTAAGATTGAGCAAGTGCAACCTCAACTGTGACTTCTGCGACACAGAATCACGGGATGAAGGGGAAGTCATGAGCGTTGAAGATGTTAAAAACGCTCTTCTTGATGAGTTTGACAAACACAACACTGATTTCCTTGTCATAACCGGAGGAGAGCCTACTCTGCAGTACAAGGAGCTCAGGGAACTTCTTCCATTGCTGGATGGAAAATGCGAAATCCAGTTTGAAACCAATGGAACAAGCAAAGAAGATCCAATCGAAGAGGCTTATTATGTAATCAGCCCAAAAACAGACAAGGAAAATGTTTACAAAAGGTATCTTCAATATGGCAATGTATTTTTCAAATTCGTAATAGAAAATCAGACAGACATTGACTTCGTGCTTGAACTTCTTGAAAAATATGAAAAGCCGGCAAATGAGGTCTACTTGCAGCCTGAATTCAGCAAAGCTCCACAGGTAATGGATTTGATACTCTCAAACAGGCTTCCATTGAATGTGAAGGTCACAGGACAATTGCACAAATATCTAAAACAAAGATAAAATTAGCTCACTAATATCTGAAACACCGATAAAACCAATTAGCGCACAAATATCTAAGATACTATCCCCTAAATACCTTCACAAGGATAAATAAAAATATAGCGCAAAATATATTATTGAAATTTTTTTAAAAAAGATTATATAATCCCAATTACAAATGAAAAATTACAATTGAAATGAAGTGATTAAATGCCTAAAAGTTTGAAAAGAGAGCCACCAAAAAGACAGCCTAAGAGACGCGCCCCCAAGCATAGGACCAACCCCGATTTAGTTAGAGCCAATCAGAACAATCCGAAATCTCTAGTCAAGGGTCCCCGCAATCTGGGCACTCGAAAATCAAGAAGTCCGCAAGCTAGATCAAATGTTTCAGGAACACTTCAAAACGGCGCAGGCACTTTCTCTCAATTAGTCATTTATGGATTCAACTACTTGAAAACATTGAAGCCTAACTTTAAGGTAAACCGTGATGTTCTATTCAGCAAACAGACAAAAATGGTTGGAATTCTAATCATTGCAATCCTACTGCTGTTTATAGTTGCTTCAGCAATAAGCAGCCTTGACACAGGCACAAATATTGAAACAACCCATCTTGGAAACAACAGCTTAGGTTCAGTCGAGAAAATAGGGCCTTATGGAAATGCCAATTCACCAGTGAAAATAGCTTATATCCTAGGCGTGCATCCAAGGGAGAAGGGATCCCATGAAAAGCTGGAAAAGGCATTGCTTAACAAGTCTTCAAATTTATCATACTGCTACTACATATACAAGATAAATGTTACAAAAGACTCTACAGACTATGATCAAAGCAGAATAAACGGTCAAAAGCTTGCTCGCGAGTTCGCTGTTCCAAACATAGTCAACGAATCATATAACCTGGCGGTTGATGTTCACTACAGCAATGGAGCATGGGGAGTTGCAAGCTTTGTATTTACTCCTAATGAAAAGGACAATGTATCCCACACACTTTGTCAGGACCTGGTCCAGCATTTCACCTGGCTCAGCTACTACACAACCGAGGAAGCGACAAGCCCTCAGTATGTAACAGGCCCGATTGAAAATGGAGGAGTTCCAGCAATCGTCTATGAAGCATATACAGAGGATACAAACAGCACTACATTAGAGCATGCAAAGGAACTGATCGACTACATTGACAACTGGGACTTTGAAAACCTGAAAATCAAGGATTCAAATAACAACACAAATATTTTTGGGTTTTAATTTTAAACCCTTTCCACCATACATATTTACATCACTAATTCTTTACCTAAAAATCAAAAATATATTTTTCAGCCCTGATATTTTTTTAACTCATTTTTCATATCAAAAACTCTACTCGAATAATCAATTTAGGAGCTATAATTTTTAACTTTTTTAGAAAAAATATAATTTTAATCAATGATTAATCTTGTTAAATTAATAGTTCTACTGAAAATTAATAAAAATAATTTCATTATGTATATAAATTTCTTGTAAAATTAGAAAGTTGAAAAAATCAATTTAAAAAATCATTATAATAAAAAAAAGAACTAATTTTAAGAAAATAAGTGAAAATAAAAAAAATAATTTCAAGATTTTTGACTTGTCAAAAATCTTGTCTGGTTTTTAATGTGTAAAACACTTTAAAAAATAAAAATTTTAATCCATCTTTTTGCAATGTCGAGACATTGGAAAAGGGGATTACATCATCTCAGGAGCGTCAACACCCAGAATATCCAAAGCATTTCTCAAAGTGATTCTGGATTTGTCCACAAGCTGCAATCTTGCTCCTTCAACATCAGAGCCTATAACCTGTTCGGATTTATAGAATCTGTTGAATGCGCTTGCAAGATCCTGGCAGTATTGAGCAATAGGATGCACTCTTCTAATATCTGCAGAATCCTGAATCAGACTTGGGAATTTAGCAAGGAGTTTAACTAGTTCTTTCTCATTCTCATCAGGTGACCATGCATCTTCAACAGCTAAATCATTCAAGTCAATTCCAGCATCCTGAGCCTTGTTGAGCAGTTTGCAAGCTCTTGCATGAGCGTACTGGATGGAAGCGCATCCTCTCTCGAAGCTTAAAGCCTCGTCCCATTTGAAAGTGATATGCTTCTCAGGGGATAATCTTGCGATATAGTATCTGATAGCTCCAATACCTATCTGCTCAGCAATCTTGTCAACAGTTTCATCATCAAGATCCTCTCTTCTGGATTTGATTTCCTCTTTCGCTCTTGCAATAGCCTCGTCGATTACATCATCCACTGATACGAAGACTCCGCGTCTTGTAGACATTGAACCTTCCGGAAGGTTGATGAATTCATAGAAAATGACTTCCATCTCATCGCTGTTAGGCTCGATTTCTTCAAGTATTTCAAGAGCCAATTGAACCTGTCTGGTTGTAAGCTTGTGGTCGGAGCCTAGAATGTCAATGATCTTGTCGCTGTTTCTCAATTTGAAGATATGATATGCGATATCTCTTGTAGAATAAAGGGATGTTCCGTCTGCTCTTCTTAAAACCAGTTCTTTTGGAATGTCAAACTCGGAGAGATCAAGGTATAATACTTCACCCTGTCTTGCAAATCCGATGTCGATGAGTTCCTGGGTTATGTTGTCAACGATGCCCTGTCTTACGAACTGGCCTTCCCATACAAAAGCGTCATGCTTGACATTCATTCTTGACAAGGTTTCCTTCACACCATCCAGACATTGGTTGACTGTTTTCTCAAATACTGCGTCAAGGTCTGAAGGTCCGCTTTCATATCTGCGTATTGTCTCATCCACGCCTTTTTCCAGTTCGGGATTTTCCTTGATCGCCTGGTTGACCTTGAAGTATAATTCTCCTATCTTATGGTCGATCTTTTCTGCAGGCTGGTCTTCAACCTTGAGGCCCAGCTCTTCAATACCATAGACTATCATTGCAAGCTGGCGGCCCATGTCGTTTACATAATACTGGGTGTCCACAGTTACACCTGCTTTCTTGAGCAGCCTTTTCAATGAGTCTCCGATAATTGAATTTCTCAAATGTCCAACATGCAATGGACCGTTTGGATTTGCTGAAGTGTGTTCCAATACGATTTTCTCACCAGCATCATCCATTTGGCCGTAATCCTCGTCGATTTGGTCGAGCAGTTCTTTTGCAAAAATGTCATGATTTATGAAGAAATTTACATAAGGTCCCTTCGCTTCCGCTTTTTCAAATATTTCTGGAAGTTCCAGAGCTTCTACAACATCCGGAGCAATCATATTAGGAGCCTTTCTTAATAATTTTGCAAGTTCGAATGTGACTGTGCTTGCAAGGTCTCCCATTTCAGGGTTTGGAGGAAATTCCAATTTAATTTCTCCATCAAATCCGCAGTCGAAACTTTCAACTGCTTTTGATATAGCCTTTTCAGCTTCTTGTTTAATTTTGAAATACATATAAACACCATAAATAAAGTATAAATCAATAAGTTTGATAAGTTCTAATTAGTTCCAATAATTGTTTAAATATTCCTAAAGTTCAATAGCAAAAATAGAATTTAAACAAATAGGGGTTTCAAGGCAGAGCCTTGAGAGAAAAAATTTAAAGTCCTCGTATCCACAGGGATAGATAACCTATCTTAGGAATGACAAGAGGCATTTCACCAAGGGTGACTACTCTTCCGGTAATCTGTTCGGCCTTTACCCAGTAAGGGTCCGGACTACCATTATTATCTCCCTTGATCATGTACATCGTAGTGCCGTTTATATCCTTGATATCTATGATTCTATGAATTACAGGATTGTCATACCAGATGGCATCATAAACCACGATGTCCCCTTCCTTGACTGTGGTTGGGTCGAATTCTGAGATTCCGAGCATGTTCGCCTGCTGGAGAACAACGATGTCGCCTCTGTAGAATGTAGGCTCCATGCTTCCTGAAACAACCACATTCAGGTGCTGTGCTATAATGAGAACAATAATGATTAGAATAACATAAGTCAATATTTCTTTTACAGTTTCGTTCAAGATAACACCTTGTTTTAATTATTGAAAATTATCGGTTATTTAAATAAAAATTTAAAAAAGCCAATACACTATAATGTTATTAATTTTCTATCATAATATATTTAAATGTATTTAAAATAAAGGTTGTCACGGATGTTATTTTAAAAAAGATTTTTGTAAAACAAGTATTTTTAAAATACATAATATCATGCATTTAAAAAATTAATATTCTAAAATCCTGATTTTATAACCGCAATTCATTTCCATTCATATAACCTTTTTAATCTGTCCTTTATTTCCAGTTCTATTTTTGATTTCTGGCGAATGTTTAGATAAATATCATTGCCATGGCTTGTGACATGATATCGGATGAATTCATCTTTATATAATTGTTTTAATTCCTTATTAATCAATTTGCAAGGGTGTTGGGATAATTTATTGCATATGTTTGATTTTGGAGTATGCCTGCTTTGCCAATAGTTGTTCCTGAATAAGAAAAATAATATATCTTTTCTAATTTCCAAGTTTTGCTTTTTATCCGAACCCATATTAAAAAACACCTGTTTAATCTTCCTTCAAATATTCACTCAGCAAATCCTTTAATTTAGCTGCAGTTGATCTGTTCATGACTATTTGAGTGTCTGATTCAGTAATCATTTCAATCCCTTCTTCAGTGGAAGCCAGTCTTTTGTTAAACAATATCAATCTGACTTCCTCTTCATCACCGCCTACAGCTACTGATGAAGAATAAATAATCTCTGAATCAGGATCTATCTCCATATTCTTTTTGATGATTACATTTTCCATAAAATTCCTCCTACATGCTTATTGTATAATCTTTATTTACTTTTTCAATGTAAATGACATACTTTTCATTTAAAATTATTTCATTTTCCAATTCTATCAACTCAATATCGCTGCTGTTTTCATCGAAGACGATATCGAGCTCCCTGTCACTTAATTCATCATAAGGCTCATCAAGTTCAGTCATTGCCTTTTCCATTGCCCTTTTATTCAAATCATCCAAAAGCATGTTTAATTTTACAATAATAGGAGATTTTAAATTAAGCTTGTATTTAGAGTTGGAACATCGTATTAGCAATTCATTTTCCAATAAATTATCAATGAACTTATTTAATGTGATTCTAGATATTTCCGAACCCACTGCAATTTGCAATTTGCTTAATTCGGCAAAAGGATTCATTAGCAAATAGTCAATAACTTTAATCTGAGGGTAATCACCGAAAATTTCATTCAACATATAATCTACCTCTTGTATAATAAATATACAATTACTCATGTATAAAATTTTCTATTGTATATTTTTTAATCAAATGAATTGGTTTACAATATTTGAATATGAAAAAATAGATAAAAATTTAAAATATAGTTGCTAAGGATACTTATGACATTCCCGTTTTTCTAAATAACCCCTAATAAAAAAATAGCTAAAAACCAAATAAAGAAAAATAAAATAAAAAAAATAGCCAAAATTTGTTAAAAAAAATAAAAAAGGAAAATAAGATAAAATTATCTTAAAATAGCTCCTTGGTCTGCTGAGCTTACTGAACGGCTGTAAATCTTCAGCCAGCCTTTGATATCCCTCTCAGGCAGGTCTGCATTTGCTATCCTTTCCTTGATTTCATCATCACTTAATTCCACATTCAAGGACCTGTTTTTAATATCTATTTCAATGATATCCCCATCCTTGATTGCAGCTATAGGGCCTCCGCTTTTAGCTTCAGGAGAGACATGTCCTATGCAAGGACCTCTTGTTCCTCCGGAGAATCTTCCATCAGTGATGAGACCTACGTTCTTGATGCCCATTCCCATAATGGCGGATGTCGGATTCAGCATCTCCCTCATTCCAGGGCCTCCTCTAGGACCTTCGCATCTGATTACAAGAATGTTGCCCTCTTCAAGCTCGTGATTGAAGATGGCTTCAACAGCTTCCTCCTCGCTGTTGTAAACCTTGGCAGGTCCTTTAAGATGCATCATGTCCTCAGGAACCGCTCCCTGCTTGACGATTGATCCGTTTGGAGCGATGTTACCCTTGAGAACCGCAAGACCGCCTTCTGCATGTATCGGAGCTTCCATTGTGTGGATGACATCCCTGTTGATGTCTTTAACATCTTCAAGATTCTCCTTTAATGTTTTTCCATTGGCAGTCTTCACATCTGTGTGCAGTTTTGATTCAATGGTCTTCAATACCCCTGGAATTCCTCCTGCAAGGTGAAGGTCGTACATGGTATCCTGGCCTGCAGGAGATAAAAGCGCAATGTGTGGAACCTCCTTGCTGATTCTGTCGAAATCATCAAGCCCTATGCTAATTCCCTTGTCTTCAAGCTCTGCTGCAATAGCTGGAATATGGAGAGCTGTATTGGATGAACCTCCAAGAGCCATGTCCATTGCAATTGCATTTTCAAATGCGTCCTGTGTCATGATGTCTGAAGGCTTCAGGTCCTCCTTGATCATTTCAACAATTCTTCTTCCAGTTTCTCTTGCCAGCTCCTTCTTCTCATCAGACAGTGCAAGAGTGGTTGCGCAGTAAGGGAGGCTCATTCCCATGGTTTCTGTTATGCATGCCATGGTATTTGCAGTGAATAATCCTGAACAGCTTCCTGCACCAGAACATGCGCATTTTTCAAGCTCGTCAAGCTCCTCTTCGGTAATCTTTCCGGATGACAGTTCCCCGACAGCTTCAAAAACTGTAATCAAATCAGCGTTTTTATCCTTGTAGCTGCTTGGCTTCATAGGTCCGCCGGTTAAGACTATTGAAGGAATATCGAGTCTTCCAGCTGCCATCAGCATTCCAGGAACAACCTTGTCGCAGCTTGGAATCATAACAAGACCGTCTACGCTGTGTCCCTTCGCCATGCTTTCAACTGTGCTTACCACAATCTCCCTTGAAGCGAGAGAATACCTCATTCCCTCGTGGTTCATGGCTATTCCATCGCATATTGCCATTGTATTGAATTCGAATGGAACTCCACCTGCTTCACGAACTCCTTCCTTGACATATTCCACCAACTCTCTAAGGTGGATATGGCCTGGAACTATTTCAGTGAAGCTGTTTGCAATTCCAACAAAGGGCTTTTCAAAATCCTCATCTTCAAGACCGCATGCGCGAAGCAGTGACCTGTGCGGCGCTCTTTGTACTCCTTTCTTAACATTATCGCTTAACATATCAATCACATAACTATAAGATTTTAACTAATATAACTTATTTAAGAATAATAGAATATAAACATAATAATCTTAAATTGAATTATCGTTTTCCATGATTTGACAGTACGGTGATTTTTAGGATTTTATCGTTCATACAACACCACCGCATCTACACTTATCTTATTTAAGAAATCCTTATTGTTGCTGCATGAAGAGACCAGATCAACATGACAATTAAATTCCTTTTCCAAATCATTAACCAATGCAATATACTTTACTAAAGTAGACACATCACCATCATCCATTATGAAATCCAAATCGCTCTCGTCGGTTGCTTCATTTCTTGCATAGGAACCAAAAATGGAGAAACTGTTTACTCCATGGCTTTGGACTATTGGAATCACCCTGTCTTTAATCTCAGCAATTGTAAGAACCATCAAATCACACAAACAAGAATTGGAACAATTAATAGTATATATAGATTTAATAATATTAAGTTTTTCTCCGAGAAGGGATTTCAATTATAACATATCCGTTTTTATTCCCATAATTAACTTTTCATAGCTTGTCAGGAAGTTTTTTAGATATGTTGATATTTTTGAAGAGTAAAAAATTACAGAATATTTATCCCATAAATTGAAAGGACCAATCGAATGACAAACCATAAGAATGCTCCAACGACCATTATTATAATAATCAACTTCAAATAGTCTATTTTTCCTTTAATCAGGAACATTCCCTTGTCTTTTCCTTTGACAATCTCACTATCAGCCGCTATGTATTTATAAAAAAAGGCAGCTGCAATAAATGAAGCTGCAAGCACGCCGAGGCGGTTTCCTTGATTATCTAAAAAACGAAAAGGATCACAGAAGAACTCAATAACAATCATTACAATCGCCATGAACTCCAATAGGAAAATCACAGCAAGAATCTTGCAGACATGCCTGTTTATAATCATCATATTGTCAATCTCTTTTGAATCAACTTTCCATGTGCTCTCTTTTACCCATCTTTCCCTATCATAAATGGAATAGACATAATCCTTCAAATCATTGAACAGCACCTTGAAGACGCACAAGTATCCACAGGCAAGATCATCAGTGCTTATACTGTCAGAATGCTCCTTCAGGGCATTGCATCCGGAGAGATATTTGGCTGCTCCGTTCAAGTTTACGATAAACTGCTCATTGATTCCCTTTTCAACAGCCAATTTGTTTAAATAATATGAAATATTCTTAAATAATCTTTTAGCCTCGCTGTTTTCAAAAGACAGCTCTTTCAACTCATTGAAAAAGTCCTCATAGCCCCTGTGCTTGACTTTATTGTTTGGATTTTGAAAATCCTCCACATAAAAGCTCAGATACTCAAGAAGAGGAGAGAGGACAATCGCCTTTTCATCTTCAATGCTTAATGGAGCATTTGAATGATGAATCATGGAATCCCTTACCATGGCAAGCAGGTTGCTTATGCTGTATGCATCAGCAATTTTCCTTATGAACTCTGGATTGAAAACTTTTGTCTGGTTGATGAAATCCAGTCCTTCGTATGCTCCTTCATAAAAGGGAGTCTTTCTAAAATCCCAGTCGAAATCGTTTCCATTATAATCCTTACCTGCAATATCAATGAAATCCTCATTGGTCCCCAGGCCTTCAAGAATCCCTAGGAGTTCATTGAATTTGGGAAACTCCTTATATTTTCTTATCTCATTTAAATAAAATTCAGAATCTTTTCTGCTCAATTTAACACCACAAATATGATTTTATTCATTAAAGTACTTATTTCCAACTGTTCTCGTCAGCCCACTTCTCCTCGTCATACAATGAATAGACCAGCGGTCGCATGTCATTCAAGATAATCTTGAACACAGTCAGATAGCCGATAACAACATCCTCGAAGCTTATAGAGTCACGGCCCTCCTTAAGCGCGCTGCAGCCTATTAAATAATAAACCGCATGTCCCAGAGTTGTTATGAATCTACGTGATTGCTCATTATTGTTTATTGTATCTACAATTACACAGAATGTGGAATATTCAAAATCCTTAGTTTTCTTATCCTCCCAGCGCAGATCATGCACCTTTTTAAAGAATTCCACATATTCATTCTGGCTTCTTTTAACAAGCTGGTTGTCCGGATTGTCGAAATCTTCAACAAAAAATGTCAGATATTCAATAATGAAAGACAAAGTTATCGCCTTGTCCTCCTCATAAGTCAGAAAATGTTGATTGTCATGATTAAAAGACATCTGAACCATGGAAAACAATGTGGCGAAATTAATAGCTCCGATTGATTTATGGACAATATTGGGTGCAAAAGCAGGCATATACACACTGAAACCGAAACCGATTTTCGCTCCATTATAAAATGGAGTCTTATCCATATTCCAATCAAAAGTATTCTCATCCTTTTCAACTGGAAAATCAGGCAGCGATAAGAATCTTTCATTGCTTTTTAAACCATTTATTATCTCCAACAGCTCGTCAAAACGACCAATACCGAATTCCTTATAACTCATAAGACGCTCCCAATCATAATCAAATACTATGGAAGGATCTTTCTTTAATTCAGCTTTAACAGCCCTAATAAAATCACCAAACGTCATAGTCTTCACTTTTTCCAATATTAACTAATCTTATATGCAAAACAGCCATAAGTTTTTCAATGCCATTTTTTCTACTTTTCAGTAGAATAATAATCCGCCCAGAGAATCCTTTTCGGATAACCTGCCTTCTTGTTCTTATAATAGAACCCTCTGTAATTGGCATAGCCCTTTTTTACAAGAGGGCGAATGTCAATGTAAAATAATTTGAATATAGTCAGATAACCAGTTACAACATCCTCAAAAGTGATTGAATCATGATTATTCTTCAAAGCCGAACAAGCACATAAATAAAGGGCTGAAAATCCTACAGTTCTACAATGATTAATATGAGTCTCATA
>Ga0256404_1007718_pt1 | contig 16767 bp, 17 predicted proteins | sample RumenRJG_01DNA_FD_185990 | JGI IMG/M metagenome (GOLD analysis project Ga0256404, IMG submission 185990) | Bovine rumen microbial communities from Lethbridge, Alberta, Canada - RJG_01 | ecosystem: Host-associated > Mammals > Digestive system > Stomach > Rumen | place: Canada: Alberta | collected...
CATGTTCAAGAGTTTGGCCTTGCTGCGAGGAATATCTCCGTCTTTTCTGAACGGATAGATCTTATCGACGCAAAGCATCTTGCCGGTTGCATCCAGGACGGCCAGCTTGCAGCCGTTATAGAAACCAGGGTCAAAGCCTAAGACGACCCTGCCCTTTAAAGGCGCTTGCGAAAGCAGTTTTTCCAGATTCAATGAGAAGACTTCGATCGAAGTGTTATGTGCCTTTTCGGAAAGATCGCTGCGGATCTCGTTTTCGATGGAAGGCATCAAAAGACGGTCGATGCCGTCATCGATCGCTTCGACGATCACATCTTCCAGATCGGTCTTCTTGTTTTTCAGATAAGCTTCATGAGCCAGCTGCTTGATATGGTCCAGGTCATAGGACATGGAAACTGCAATGACCTTTTCCTTTTCTGCTCTGTCGATCGCCATAACGCGGTGATCGGCAATATTGGAGATCTTCTCGGAGAATTCATAGTACATCTCATAGACCTTCTTTTCATCGACCGCATCCTTCTTTAACTGCGTATCGATGGTTCCGGCCTTGACGATCAGATCCTTGAACTTCCAGCGCAGATTGGCATTATCGGAGACGTTTTCGGCGATGATGTCTTTTGCGCCCTGAATGGCATCCGCAACGGTTTTAACGTTCTCATTGACATATTTGGCTGCCTCGTTTTCCAGATCGCCGTGTTCCGGCAAAGACAGCATATAGATGCTTAACGGTTCCAGACCGTTCTTTATGGCGATGCCGGCTCTGGTCTTCTTTTTCTGCTTATATGGCTTGTATAAGTCCTCGACCTGCGAGAGCTTGGTGCAATCCATGATCTGTTTTCTTAATTCGTCTGTCAGTTTGCCCTGAACTTCGATTAAGCCGATGACGCTCTCTTTTCTTTCTGCCAGGTTGAGTTCATACTTGTACTGCTTCTCAATATAGAGAATCTGTTCCTCGTCGAGAGCTCCGGTCTGTTCTTTTCTATATCTGGCGATGAAAGGAACGGTGTCACCGTTTTCCAGCATCTCCAGAACGGTATTTACTTGTTTTACGCTGATCTTCAGTTCATCAGCTATTGTTTTTATGATCGTTTCATTCATGATCTGCATACCTCACAATGATAGATTGTATCATTTTATCCCCATGTTTTCCAAACAGGATTAAAATAGTTGTTAGGAGGTGATCTATATGGTCATTATCGCTACAGATTCCGCAGCTGATTTTGAAATGGAAGAACTTAAGAAGATGAATGTCACCTACTTGCCGATGTCGGTCATGTTCGGTGAAGATCAATATCTGGAGAACATTTCCATTTCCAAGGAAGAATTCTTCGAAAAGCTTCAGACCGATCCGCATTTCCCGAAGACTTCCCAGCCATCTGTCGCAATCTTCGAGGAACTCTTTGAAAAAGCCAAGGAAAACGGCGACGAAGTTGTTTATCTTCCTTTGTCATCCGGACTTTCCGGTGATTATATGACAGCCATGTCCGTCAAAAACATGGTCGATTACGACGGCATCTACGTCATCGATACTTTGACCTGCACAGGTGGCCAGCGTCTTTTGGTGGAAAAAGCAGTCAAGATGAGAGATGAAGGATGCGACGGCAAGGCCATCGCTGAAAAGATGGAGTCATTAAAAGAAAAGACGGTCATCTATACCGCTATGGACACTCTGGAATATCTCTATAAAAACGGACGTCTGTCCAACGCCGCCTTCTATATCGCCCAGCTTGGCCACATCAAGCCGATCATGCACTGTGCTGCCAATTCCCAAGGCAAAGCCGAGATCGTATCCAAGCACATCGGATTAAACAAGGCGATCAAATACATCGTCGATCGTCTGGACAGCGAAGTTCCGGACCCTGAATATCCGTTCTATGTCATGTATACCTATGACAAGGTCAATGCCTATAAGCTGGCTGAAAAGTTACGTGAAAAAGGACTTGAGATCAAGGAAGAACAGATCATTCCGGTCGGTGCAACCGTCGGTGCTCACATCGGCCCTTACGCCTGCGCCGTAGCCTATATCAAAAAATAGAAAAGCGAGTTCATAAGCTCGCTTTTAATTCATTTCATTTTCCAATTCATCGATCACGGTCAGGATCTTTTTCCACGTGATCTTTTCTTTTTCTTCCGCCATCCTTGCCAGATACTTGCCATTATCTTCATAGATCCTGGCCAGAGTATAGGCGTGGTAGTAGCGGCCAAACGCCTCATACTGGCTGACATCGACGCTCAGCTCATCTTCGGCATATTTGTTTCGGATCGTATACTCATAGATCTCCTGGTATTCTCCCCGATCAAAATAATCATTTAAGGCATTCAGGCCATAGCTTCTGGCATCATAGATCATATCCCTGCGGATCTCAATGAACAGTGCCATCGCATTGAAGAACAGGATGATGAGAAAGAGGAGAATGAGACTTCTGCCAAGTCCGGCCCACCTGCTGCGGTTTCTTCTATTCTTCTTCATTGGTCAGCCTCTCATTCACTCTTAAGAGCAGTTCAGAGTTGCTCATATCGGCAATTCCGGCAATGTCCTCATCGGTCAGCTTCAGGAACGTCTTGACATAGGCATCCATTTCCGCATTCAGTTTATCCAAATAACCCTTTAAGCGCTGATCTTCCATTCGCCTTGAATAGGAATCATAATCGTTCTTAAACTGAATGAGAGTATCGCAAGCCTGGACCAAAGGATCGCTGTAGTTGTCTTTTCCATACAGGTAGTTGGTGACACAGTTGACGACCCGATTGTAATCGGAAGCCAGATAGTTGATCTGATTATACTCCCCATAATCTCTGTAATTCAGACGGTAACGGTCGGAGAACAGGAACATTTCAATGTACTCGCCCTCTTCCATCAATGTATCCAGCGTGGCAAGGATGTCATCTTTGCCTCTCTTGTCGGCAGTCAGCTTTTCGGCTATATCGTAGCTGGCGGCATGTACCGGTATCAGTATCAGATTTGCCAGCATGACCATGACCAGAATCACCAGAACACCATAGCCGCGCTTGTTTTTCTTGACCTCGTCGACAACTTCGTACTGGGTCTGTTCAAAAGCCGAATTCAGCTGCGCCAGTTTCTTTAAGTGTTCCTGTGCTTCCGGGTTCGGTGTACCGCAGTGCGGACAGACCGCCTCTTCCAAAGACAAAGGCGCACCGCAGTTTTTACAGTTAACCATTGCCTTCCTCCTTTATATATTCCTGAAGATCTGCAGCATGGATGTAGCCATAGGAATCCGCATGTTTCTTATAGATCTCTTCCAGTTTTGCCTTGGAAAAGCCTTCCTGATTCATCCTGGTATAGAGGCCTTCGCACATCAGTTCATATTCCTGTGTGTCGATGTTCTTGACTCTGCCGTAACCGGTAAAGTATTCCGGATAGTAGAGGAAGTATAAAACATCGCTCAATACATACTCATTGAAACGTTCTTCTTCCATGATCTCTTTGTATTGCGCCTTCAAAGCAAACATCGAATACTTCGGCCAGTGGGAAACAACTCTGCTGTTCTCGTAGTAGAGTTTTTTGATTGTTTCATAGTCCTCTTTGGCATAGGCTTCATCCAGTTTTTCCAGATTCTCCTCTTCCCAGAGGATCGTCTCCAGAGCCTCCTGATCGTATTCCTTGTCATTATAGTAATTGATATCGGCAAAGCCCGAAGCAAAGAAAGCCAGGCCGATCACCACAACGATGATCAAAGCGGAGCGAAGCAATGACAAAAGGATAATCCGGCTGACTGATGCCTGTGCCTTTTCTTTTAAGCCCAGCATCGAATCGATCATATCCGAGATCTTCTTACGGAATTGACGGTAAGCACCTCTTTTGTGCATCGTGCCGCAGTACGGACATTTCGCTAAATCATCCGTATATTGGGCACCGCAATTCTTGCAAACAACCTTCTTCATACCTTTTTTATGATAACACTTATCCTTCTTCTTTATCCTTGTTTTACTTGCGCTTCCTTATTTTTATAAGCGACGATGATTGGTACATAGATCTCGTCATCACAGATTCCGGCATGCTGGCCGGGATAGTGGCACTCATCCCTTTCCCGATAGATCAGGACCATATCGCTTTTGGCGATGGCAATGTAATCACCGACGAATTCATCAAAACGCGGATGTCTTGGCTTGTCGCCGAACAGATTGCCGGCAATCGCCTGTGCCCGGCTCAAAAGGATATAGTCGTTTTCAAAACATTCCTTGAAACGCTTCTCAAATTCCTTCTCCATTCCCTTGCGGATGGACAAAGACATTGCCCGCTGTTCCAGAGAAGGTCTTCGGACAAGATATTTCTCAAATTCGGAACGGCAGAGATTGAAATGACGGTGAATATCCACCTGACCATGATCCGCCGTAACGATCAGCATCGTGTCCTCACTCAGATTGTTTACCAGATTTTCGATCTCGTAATTGATGTGTTCAAGATAGGAATCACAGATCTTGTGAGAAGGTCCGTATTCATGCATATAGGTATCGTACTTGTCCCAATAGGCATAGATATAGCGATACTGATCGGAATAGGAGAAATCCGCCAGACGGCAGCACATCTCATCAAAATCCTCGCAGCCGTCCTCTTCAAAGGAAGGAAAGAGGATCCTGGCCTCAATACCGGCCTTGTTTAATTCCTCTTCGGTCGTCGGGATCGGCACATAGCGTTTGAAAATGTCCTTCTCATAGCAGACATCATTGTAGAAACCCATCGAGCGGAAAGGGATGATGATGTCATCCGCTTCCTTCAGATACTGTGACCAGCCTAGCCAGCCGTTTTCACATGGCGGGCGGCCGTTTCGTATCGCACTGGTTGCCGCGGTCGTGGTAGAAGGAAAGACCGTATTGGTCTTGGCCAGCAGATTGCGGTTCAAAAAACTGTCTGCCGCAAGCTTTCTTTTGATCAGGTTGGCTCCCATGCCGTCCACCAACAAAACAAAGACCTTTTCAGGCCTTTGTCTGTCTAAGATGTCGCTTAGCGAAGGATCAGGGCTGTAGCTCGATGCCAGACCAAAATATCTTCTGATCGAAGCTACATAAGATAAAACTGAGCCTTCATAATTGAGAAACATTAATCCATTTCCTTTAAGAATACTTTATAGGCGCGATATGCTTCGTAGATATCTGCCTTAGATGCAGTTTCATAAGGTGCGTGCATATTCTGCACGGCGATGCCGGCATCAACGACATCCATATTTTTATTAGCCAGTACATAAGCGATTGTGCCGCCGCCGCCCTGGTCAACTCTGCCAAGCTCCGTAAACTGGTAGCTGACATCGTTCTTGTCCATGATGTTGCGGATCTTGGCGATGAACTCTGCCGGAGCATCGTTGGAACCGGACTTGCCTCTGGAACCGGTATACTTGTTGAAGGAGATACCCTTACCGAAGTAAGCGGCATTCTTCGGATCATTGACCTGTGCGTAGTTTGGATCGAAAGCAGCCGAGACATCGGAAGACAGCATGCGGGAGTTTTCCAGAGCATGTCTGACTTTCAGATCGGAGTAATCCGTGGAAACATTGATCAGTTCGGCAACCGCATTCTCGAAGAAAGCGGACTGTGCACCGGTGGAGCCGATCGAACCGATCTCTTCCTTATCGGTAAGAATGCAGACGGAAGTGCGTTCCGGATCGACAGATTCCAATAACGCAGCCAAAGAAGTGTAGGCACAGATGCGGTCATCGTGGCCATAGCCCATAACCATGCTTCTGTCCAAACCCAGGTCTCTGGCCTTGCCGGAAGGTACCAGCTCCAGTTCGGCAGAGATGAAGTCTTCTTCTTCCATGCCGTAGTCCTTCTTTAAGATATCGAGGATATTCTTCTTGACCGGATCCTTTTCTTCCTTCTTGGTCTTGGCCGGGATCGAGCCGGCTAAGGCGTTGAGGTCTTCGCCTTCAACGACATTGGAACCAGGCTTGGTCATCTGGTCTTTTGCCAGGTGGATCAGAAGATCGGAGATCTCCAGGATCGGATCATCGTCCTTTTCACCGATGCAGACATCAACCTTGCTGCCGTCCTTCTTGCAGACAACGCCATGCAACGCCAGAGGTCTTGCTGTCCACTGGTATTTCTTGATACCGCCGTAGTAGTGAGTATCCATTAACAGAAGACCGTTGTCTTCATATAAAGGATTCGGTTTTAAGTCGATGCGCGGAGAGTCGATATGCGCACCGAGGATATTCATGCCTTCTTCCAAAGGCTTCTTGCCGATGACGAATAAAGCCAATGATTTGCCGCGGTTGTTGAAATAGAATTTATCGCCGGCCTTGATTTTCTTCTGTGCCTTGAATTCTTTGAATCCGGCTTTCTTTGCACGGGCGATCGATTCGTTTACTGCTTCTCTTTCCGTCTTTGCGTTGTCGAGGAACTTCTTGTAATCCTCGGAAAGAGCCATAACGCTCTTCATTGTCTTTGCATCATATTTTTCCCAAACTGTTTTCATTCTTTCCCCTCTTTCTAGAACGACCTGTAGGCCTCTTTGATCCTTTCTACAAACTTGTCCCTGTCAACATTCAGGAAGATCTGACAGTGACGGTCTTCGAATTTATAATCGGTCCATAAGTCCGTTACAGTTTTACCAAAAGTAATTGTACCTTGAGTTTCAACATAAATGCCACATTTATGACCCTCAAACCAGTCCGGATATGCCGTATACATCACCGGACAGGAGTCATGTTCGCAAATGCCCTTCTCGTAGAATTTCCTCCACTGTTCAAACATCGACCGTTTCGAATCCCGGAACAGATCGGAAACTCTGTTGCCGATCGCGGCGATCTCCTTGACATCTTCCTCGGTCAGATACGCCTTATGGGTCACATCCAGACCGAAGAGATTGACTTTGATCCCGGAACGAAGGACAGCTTCCGCAGCCTGCGGATCGGAATAGATGTTGAACTCGGCGCAAGGCGTCACATTGCCGCCGTCCGCCGCACCGCCCATGATGTTGAGTTCCCTGATCATCCCGATGATATCGGGATGCTTGGCGATCGCAATGGCGATATTGGTCAAAGGACCGACCGCACAGACGATCAGTTCGCCCTGATATTCTTTTGCCGTTTCATACAAGGCATCCCAGGCTTTCATTGTTTCTTCAGGAGCCTTTGACATCGGAATGATCGCTCCGCCTAAGCCATTCTGGCCATGGGCATATTCCGCCGTATGCAGGTCGATTACCAGTGGCCTGTCTGCACCAGGAAAAACTTTAACATCTTCCCTGCCGACAAGGCTCAAGACATTGCGGCAGTTGCGGAAGGCATTTTGCAGTGAAGTGTTGCCGGCAACCGCCGAAGCACCGACCAGTTCGATCTGCTTTAATGTGGAAGCCAGAACCAGGGCAACGGCATCATCGACACCGGTATCGGTATCGATCCAAACAGGTTTCTTATTCATATCAGATCTCCCATCCTTCAAAAGTGCCGCAGGCTTTCACAAGCTGTTCCACAAAGGCCTCCCGATCGAGACCGACAACACAGCGGCAATTCGGCTTCTTACCGCTTCTTCCTCTATAATCCGCCACTGTTGCCCCGCGGCAATAGCGGCCGCTCAATTCAATGTCAACATAGTAGTCGCGTATATCGAAGATCTCCGGATGTGCCAAAGACATGACGGCACAGGGATCATGGGTGCAGCACCCCTTCCAGCCAAGCGACTTCATATGAATAAAGAAGAAATCAAACCATTCGGCGACGATCTTTGCCACCGGATTATTCAAACTTCTTATCCTCTCCCAGTCTTGCGGATAGACGATGGCTTTTTCCGTCACATCCAGACCGCACATCTGCAAAGGCAGGCCCGAATGATATACGATATGCGCCGCTTCCGGATCGACCAGGATATTGAATTCGGCACCGGCTGTCCAGTTGCCGTTACGAAGTCCGCCGCCCATCGTTGAGATCATGCCAATCTTTTCCTTTAATTCCGGATGTGCCAGCAGCAAGGCGGCAACATTGGTCTGCGCACCGGTCGTAATGATCGTCACTTTTTCCTCGGATTCTCTTAAGACCTTGGCCATCAGTTCAACAGCCGAAAGATCGGAAAGTTCATTTTCCGGTTCGGGAAGGATCGGACCATCGAGTCCGCTCTGTCCGTGAAAGTTCGGTGCAATGATCAGATCCGAACATAAGGGCCGGTTTCGGCCTTTGGCCACCGGGACGTTCAGATGCAGCAAAGCGGCGATCCTTCTGGCATTGTATGTCACTTTTTCCAGGGTCTGGTTGCCGGCAACCGTCGTGATCGCCCGGATGTCAAAATCGGGAATCGTTGAAGCCAAAACCCAGCCGATCGCATCATCATGACCCGGATCACCGTCAAGAATGACCGGAATTTTCTTTTTTTCGCTCATAAATGATCCTTTCTTAATACGCCGTTTTTATTCTATCATAGGCAAAACATCGGCTATAATGATTTTGTAAGGATGGTAATTATAATATGAAATATTCATTCCCGAAAGTCGACCTTCATCTGCATCTGGACGGATCCTTCCGCCCTTCCACCATATGGGAGCTCGTTCAGAAACAAGGTGTACAGATGCCTGCCGATACCCTGGAGGGCTATGAGGCATGGATGGAAAAATGTTCCCGCTCCGGCAGTGTCAATGAATATCTGAAGATGTTCGATGCGCCATTGCAGGTCATGCAGGATCAGGAATCCCTGGCCAGGATCACCAAAGAGCTGATCGAAGACATCGCCAAACAAGGTGTAGCCTACGCCGAGATCCGCTTTGCGCCGCAGCTGCATACACTCAAGGGCCTCAGCCAGTCACAGGCGATCGAAGCCGTACTGGAAGGCAGAAGACAGGGTTTGGAAGAAAATCCGTCAATAAAGATCGGCATCATCTGCTGCATGATGTGCGTCGGAACCGAAGATCTCAACTGGGATGCCAATATGGAAACCGCCATGATCACCCACAAATACCTTGACAAGGGTGTCGTCTGCATGGATCTGGCCGGTGCTGAGGGCTTTGTCCCCCTCTCCAATTTTGCCCCGCTTTTCAAAACGGCGAAGGATCTGGGAACACCTTTGATCTGCCACGCCGGCGATTCACAGGACTGGCGCACCGTCAAAGATGCCATCGATATGGGGGCAGTCAGAATCGGTCACGGGCACCATGTCTATGAAAATCCTTATCTCAGCCGCTATGTCGCCGATCACGACATCGCCTTAGAGATCTGCCCGACTTCCAACGTCCATTGCCAGACCAGGGAATCCTATGAACTTCATCCGGCATACAATCTCTATTCCCTTGGTGTTCCGATCACCATCAACACCGACAACATGACGATGTCCAGAATCACTCTGGAAGATGAATACGATCACTGTCTCAATGAGATGGGCTTTGAATACGAAGACCTCATTTTGATGAATATCAATTCCGTCAAGCATTCCTTCTTAAAGGAAGAAGACAAGAAAGAGCTTCTGGAAAGACTTTCCATCGCCCTGGAAGAATGTCTGCAGGAAGCAGCAGCCTGATCAAAGCATAGAAAAAGATCCGCTTTACTTCACAAACGTGATCAGAAGGCGGATCTTTATTTGTTTTGTTTATCTGAGGACTTCCTTATAAACACGTAAGACGTTCTTGTAGAAGATCTTCTCCAGTTCCTCTTGCGTGAAATACGGCGTTAAGGCCTCATAGAGTTTCTGCATGCCCGAACAGTCTTTGATCTCCAGCGTTGAGCCGATGCCGTCAAAATCAGAACCCAGGCCGATGCAGTCGATGCCGCCCACCTTGGCGATATGGCGGACGTGTTCGACCATGGAAGCGATGGAAGTATAACCGGTATCGTTGTCATCGATGAAGGATGAACAGTAATTCAAACCGGTCACGCCGCCCTTTTCTGCCAGCAGGCGGATCATCTCATCCGTCAGGTTTCTGGCAACGCCACAGACGCTGCGGGCATTGGAATGGGAAGCCACAAACGGTTTGGTCGAATACTTGACCACATCGTAGAAGCCGGCATCGGAAAGATGGGAAACGTCGACGATCATGCCAAGCTCCTCCATCCTTCTGACATACTGGATACCAAAATCCGTCAGTCCGTCCTTCTGGTTGGTGATCCGAAGCATCTCCGGCCTTTCCATTCCTTCCACCGGAGTGAAGTTCGGGAAGCCGATTCCATTGGCGAAGTTCCAGGTCAAAGTGATCATGCGCACGCCCAGATTGTAGTAATCATCAAGCTTGGCCAGATCATTGTCGATGACCGCCCCTTCTTCCAATGTCAGAAGGCCGTTCATCAGACCGTTCGTTTCGTTTTTAATGATGTCGTCATAACAATATGCCGGAGCGATCAGGTCCTTGTTGGCATCCATCTGTTCATAATAATAATCGATGGCTGCTCTGGTAAAGGATGCGTCCTGTTTGGGCAGATAGGTAAAGATGGCGAAATTCTGTAAGAGACATTCGCCCTTTTTCATCTTGCCCAGATCAATGTGCATATCGTTTTCTCTGAGTGACCCCTTATTCCGGTAAAGACCGGTAATGGTGTCACAATGCATGTCTACATATTTCATAATTGTCCTATCTCCGGGATCGACATTGCCGCGCCTTTGCCGCCAACGGTGATCGATGAAGCTTTCGCCGCAAGTTCCAAAGCCTTTTTCACATCCTTGTCTTTCAGATAGGAGGCCAGGAAGAAACCGGTAAAGGTATCGCCGGCTGCCGTCGTATCCACCACGTCCACTTTATAGATCCCCTGTCTGACGATCTGTTCCCCGTGAATAAAACAGGAACCGTTCTCGCCCAAGGTCAAAACGATCTTCTTGTCAGGAAAGCGCTTTTGCAGCGCTTTAATGATCGTATCGCTCTCATCGCTGTCAATACCGGCCAGACCGGCACCTTCGATCTCGTTCACGATGAAGATATCGATCTTGTCCAGAGGATATTCAAAGACTCCGGCATCCATCGGTGCCGTATTGAAGGCGATGGTCATCCCTTTTTCGTGAGCTTTATCAATCAGATAAGGGAGGTCAGAGATCTCGTTCTGTATCAGAAGCAGATCATCATTGCCGAAATGACTTAACACTTCATCGACCAGGGCATCATCAACGGAACGGTTGGCACCGCCGTGTAGGATGATACGGTTCTGGCCCTTGCAGATCTCGATGATCGCATGACCCGTTGCCTCGTTGTCGTCCTTTTTCAGATAATCCGTTCTGACCCCGTATTTTTCAAGATAGTCGATGAAATCCTGTCCGTCGCTTCCGACTTTGCCGGCATGATAGACTTCCATTCCGGCCTTAGCCAAAGCGATCGACTGGTTCAAGCCCTTGCCGCCGAAATTGCGGATATAAGACAAAGAGGACTGCGTTTCTTTTGGTTCCGTGAAATGATCCATCTCATAGACATGGTCATAGTTCAGAGAACCGAAATTGAGCACTCTCATTATTCTGCCTCGACAGCCTCCAGAGCGATCTTGATCATGTCGACCAGCTTGGACTGTCTCTCTTCTGCTGTCGTCTCAACATGCGTAATGATGTTGTCGGAAACCGTCAGAATGCAGGCAGCCTTTTTGCCCAGATTCTTTGCGGTCGCAAACAGACCGAATGATTCCATTTCGGCAGCGATGAGGTTGTTGTCGATAGCCGTCTGCAAAGCACCCGGCAGCATCTTTTCATCATAGTAGAAGACATCCGATGACCAGATCAGGCCCTCACGGCAGCTGATGCCCAGCTTTTCTGCCGCTTTCTTCAGATTCTCATTGAGTCCGGCATCCGGATATTGGAAACTGTTTTCATCGCCGCACATGCATTTGGCGTAAGATGACTCGGAAAAGGAACCGGTGGCAATGATCGTCTCAAAGACATCGATGTCTTCCTTGTATGTACCGGTGGAACCGATACGAACGATGTTCTCGACGCCATAGAAGGCATAAAGCTCGTGCGCATACAAGCTGATGGAAGGGATGCCCATTCCGGAACCCATGACGGAAACTCTCTTTCCTTTATAGGTGCCGGTATAACCCAGCATGTTTCTTACCGAGTTGAACTCGACCGGATTCTCCAAAAAAGTCTCCGCAATAAATTTCGCTCTCAAAGGATCACCCGGCATAAGAACTGTCTTGGCGATCTGACCGGCACTGGCCGCATTATGTGGTGTTGCCATGATATTTCCTCCTATTATATTAATATTCTGTTATTCAAATTATAACATATCAAAAAAGCTCCCTACAGGAGCCCTTTGCGTTTATCAATGAGATACTGGTAACGGTCGATGACCGTATCGATCAGATCATCCCAGGCAACCGGAATCGTCTCCTTTGCCTCCAGGCCGATCATTGCCGTCTTTTCCCGATCGGCAAAGGCCTTTTTGATGACCTGTGCAATACTTGCGGAATCATCCTCGCAATAAAAGCCATTCACCATATCGTCGATGCCTTCCGCTGCCGAAGAGCCTCTTACGACGATCGAAGGAGTTCCCGCATTCGCCGCTTCCCTGACGACCATCGGACCGTTGTCGTAGATCGACGGGAAAACAAACAGGTCCGCCAGCATATACAAGCCATTCAGCAGATCTTCCCTCAAAACATGACCGACGATATAGGTGTCTTCTTCAATCCCCAGTTTCTTCACCTTGTCTTTGATCTCATCTTCATGCGGACCCTTGCCGGCCATGATCAGATTGAAAGCGATGCCTTCCTTTTTTAGGATCGAACAGGCTTCCAGAATTTTGAGAATATTCTTCTTCCAGTTCATCTGACCGACGAAAAGAAGACACGGATCATCATCAATGCCGAAATGTGCCTTTGCGCTGTCCATCCATTCCAGATTCAGTTCCCGGATCATCATGCCGTTGGGCATGACCTCCACTTTCCCGCTGTAGCCGTACTCCTTCAGTGTCTTGGCCGAGCTTTCGGAAACGGCCCAGACCTCATCGCACTGTTCATAGAACTTGACGATGATGTCCGTTCCCAGACCGGCAATATGTCTCGAGCCGGTGAGCTGCAGAAAATCATCGTAATACTTGGAATGGAAAGTGCCGACAAGCGGGATCTTATGATCCCTGGCGTAATGCACACCTTCGCTTCCGGCAATAAAAGGCGTATGAACATGGACGATATCGAAATCCGTCATCTTCAGACGGTTGTTGTAATGTAAATCGATCTTCGGAAGTCCGGCATCGTACTTGCTCATGAGCGGAACGCTGCGGGAATAGTAGTCGATGATCTCAAAAGGAAGACCGCCACGATAGCCGAAATTATCCATCGGAACGATGGCTGTACATTCGTGGCCTTTTCTGGCGATCGTATCGCAATAGTTATAAACGACCCTGCCTACACCATCAATAATGGGCAGAAAAGAGTCCGAAAATTCACCGATCTTCATAGTGTGATCCAATACCTTTCTATCATCTTATCTTCTGGCGGATAGAGGATCTTGTTTTCAAAGACACCGCCGTTGTTCATGATGATCCGCCTTGAACCCTCGTTGTCTTCAAGACAGGTGATCATGACTTTCTCCATGTGGAATTCGTTTTTGCAGACTTCCAATACATATTTTAACATCAGAGTACCGATTCCTGTCATCCTTCTGGAAGGACGGACACTGTAACCGATGTGTCCGCCAAAACGTTTCAGGTAAGGATGATTCATGGCGTCCGGCCGGATATTGACCATGCCGACGACCTCGTTGTCATGCAAAAAGACGTATTCAAATGCCAGAGAATAACCGGGCGGCAAAGTTTCCGGCCGTTCAAAAAGCAGGACATTCAGATGCCATTTTTCTATATCATTATATTTGTCCAGATTTGAGGTCCCATCAAAGCTGCTTTTGCTCTCGATCATTTCCCTTCTGTATGAGGCGATCGAATCGTAAAATTCAGCCGTGACCCTCTTCAAAGAAAAACCATCCACAACTTAATTATATACCTTGCGAAATAAAACGCTTTAAGATAAAATAAATAAGCGCATAGGGGAGTAGTATAGCGGTAGTATACCGGTCTCCAAAACCGTTGGTGTGGGTTCAACCCCTACCTCCCCTGCCATCAGAAACAAAAACACTGTCAGGCGACAGTGTTTTATTTTTGCATAAAAAAGTAAGGCTAAGCCTTACTTAATTTTTCGACAAGTGTCTTCAAGATGTCACCGTTGTAGCCTTCGATGTTTCCTTCATCGGCATCGTTGGCCAGCTCCGGATCAAGCGGCAGCTTTGCAACAACTTCCAGGCCGTACTTTTCTGCCGTGGCAGCCGTTTCGTCATTGGCATAGATGCTGATCTCGTGGCCGCAGGCATCACATTTGACATAGGCCATGTTTTCAACTAAGCCGACGATCGGTTTGTTGACCTGCTTTGCCATATTGATCGCCTTGCCGACAACCATCGAAACCAGTTTCGAAGGTGTGGTAACCATGACAAACTGATCGACCGGGATCTGCTGGATGACCGAAATTGCGATATCGGATGTTCCAGGAGGCATATCGATCAGTAAATAATCCAGTTCTCCCCAATGGACTTCGGTGTAGAACTGCTTGATCAGACCGCCCAGGATCGGACCTCTCCATAAGACGGCATCATCTTCGTTTTCCAGCATCATATTGATGGAAACGACCTTGATGCCCAGAGTTGAGACAGCCGGGAAGATACCGGCTTCATCACCGTAAAGCTGCTGGTGAAGACCAAACATCTTAGGAATGCTCGGACCGGTAATATCGGCATCCATGATACCGACATTGTAGCCCTGCTGTGCCAGTTCAACTGCCAGCAAAGATGAGACCATGGACTTGCCAACACCGCCCTTGCCGGAAAGAACACCGATAATGTGCTTTATTTTTGTATCTGCAGTAGGTACAACAGGTTCCTGTGCTCTGGAAGCGCAGTCCTGGCCGCAGCTGCTGCAGTCATGAGTGCATTCAGACATATAACTATTACCTCCATCAAATATGATAACATACGATATACTGAAAATATGAAAATTGCCCTCTCCGCCTGCCTTTACGGCAAAAACGTAAGATACGACGGCGGAAACAAGAAAAATCAGGAAATACTTGATCTTTTAGAAGGACACGAGATCCTTCTGTTTTGTCCGGAATTTGAAGCAGGACTGCCGCTGCCGCATGATCCGATCGAATTGAAAGACGGCAAAGCAGTCACCTCAAAAGGCGAGGATCTGAATGATCTGTTACAGAAGACTTCTTCCAGAGTCTATGAGCGGATCAAAGACTGCGACTTTGTCATACTCAAACAGAAATCCCCGACCTGCGGCAAGGGAAAGATCTATGATGGAACCTTCACTTCCACACTGATCGAAGGAAACGGGATCTTTGCCTCCCTGTGTCTTGTAAAAGGCATGAAAGCATTCACTGAAGAAGAAATCGATCAATTGAAAAAGGAACTCTAGTTCCTTTTCATTCAAACAGATTTTCGCTTTCGTCTTCCTTATTATATTCAGGCAGATCCGGCAGTTCATTGAGGGTGTACAGTTTGAAGGAATCCATGAATTCCTCGGTGACCTCGTACAAGATCGGCCTGCCGACCGCTTCCGAACGTCCGGCCTCCCGGATCAGATTGCGGGCCTGAAGTTTTCTTAACATCACATCGGCACTGACACCGCGCAGTTCCTCGATCTCCACTCTGGTGATCGGCTGCTTGTAGGCGATGATCGCCAATGTCTCCAGGGCAGCCTGCGATAGGGTGCTTTGCTTGGAAGCGCCGAACAGTTCCTGGGCATAAGGGTAGACATCCTTTTTGGTGATGAATTTATAGACCGAGCCATAGCAGACCAGTTCGATGCCAAACAGTTCGCTGGCATATTTGGCCTGGATGTTTTCCAGAATGATGCGGGTATCTTCAAGGGACTTGTCGATCGCTATGGCAAGCTGTTCGATCTTGACACCGTCTTCACCGACGATATACAGAAGGCCTTCAACGATCGCCTCCGGGTTGTCCGGCTGGCGCACATTCTCGCCATGCTGGAACTCATCCTTTTCTTCCGGCTGGTCGATCTCTTCTTCGCCGCCTTCTTCCTGACCTTCTTCGGCCGCGCCGTTTTCAGCTGCATCATCGCTTTCAGGAAGTTCTTCCGTGCTTTCTTCCTCTGCCGTTTCCATTGCGGCAGTTTCAAGCTCATCTATTTCTTCTTGTGTTTCCACTACTGTCTTTTCTTCATTCATTGTTGCTACCTCTGCTGAACCATATGTTCTCGTTTTCATCGACGCTGAAGGTCAGATAGTGATCCTTCGCCATATCTAAGATGGCAATAAAAGTGATCACATATTCGTGAATGTTGTCACAGTCTTCGATCAGTGTTTCAAAGTTGAAAGTTTCCGGCAGATCCTTCAGACGGGACTTGATCTGTAAGATCCTGTCTTCCGTCGAAAGTTCCTTCTGGGTGAACTTGATATCCAGCGGTCTGGAAAGCTGCAGACGGCGTACGGATCCCCTTCCACCTTCTGATCGCTGTCACTGCTGAGTTTCACGACCTCTTCAAAGGAGACCGGTTTGGACAGCTGATCCTGTCTCTCCACAAAAGAATCGTAGAGGGTGCGGGATACTTCCTTGTATTTCTGATATTCCAGAAGTCTTCTGACCAGTTTGTCTTTCGGATCTTCCAGATCTTCCTCTTCCTCATCCGCTTTCTTCGGCAAAAGCTTCTTCGATTTATATTCGATCAGCGTTGCCAGCTCGACAAGATATTCGCTTTCCACTTCCAGATGAAGTTCTTCCATCGCATGGAGATATTCAATATACTGCTCGGTCAATACCGCCATATCCAGATCAAAAATATCCAGCTGCTGTTCGTGGATCAGATGCAGCATCAGATCGAGCGGTCCTTCAAATTTAAGTGTTTCAACT
>Ga0256404_1007719_pt1 | contig 16765 bp, 12 predicted proteins | sample RumenRJG_01DNA_FD_185990 | JGI IMG/M metagenome (GOLD analysis project Ga0256404, IMG submission 185990) | Bovine rumen microbial communities from Lethbridge, Alberta, Canada - RJG_01 | ecosystem: Host-associated > Mammals > Digestive system > Stomach > Rumen | place: Canada: Alberta | collected...
ATAAAAAAAATAGCTCCTAGCATTGCTTGGAGCTATCTTACAAAATCTAGCTTAAATTTGCATTAAGCATTGTTTTGAGTAGCTTGAATTGCAGTTACTGCGATAGTGTAGATGATGTCATCTACTAAAGCACCACGAGATAAGTCGTTAACAGGCTTTCTCATACCCTGTAACATAGGGCCAATAGAAACTAAGTTAGCGCTACGTTGTACTGCCTTATAAACAGTGTTACCGGTTGATAAGCTTGGGAAGATAAATACAGTTGCTTTACCTGCTACAGGTGAATTTGGAGCCTTTTGAGCTGCAACGTTAGGCATTACAGCAGCATCATACTGTAGAGGACCATCTACTGCGATATCAGGACGCTTTTGACGTACTAACTCAGTAGCTTCTCTCATTAAATCAACATCAGCACCTTTACCTGAGTTCATAGTTGAGTAAGTAACCATTGCAACCTTAGGATCAATACCGAAAGCTTTAGCTGTGTCAGCTGATTGAATTGCAATCTCTGATAATTGTTCAGCATCAGGATCAATATTTAAAGCGCAGTCTCCATATACATAAACTTGCTCAGGCATTAGCATGAAGAAGATTGCTGATACAAGCTTTGCATTCTTAGCAGTCTTAATGATCTGTAGTGGTGGACGAATAGTATTAGCAGTGGTGTGAACTGCACCTGATACTAGGCCGTCTAACTCATTAGCTTCAATCATCATGGTAGCTAAAGCTACATTGTCTTGAAGCATTTGAATTGCCATTTCAGGAGTCATGCCCTTAGCTTTACGTAACTCAACTAATCTATCAACATAGTTAGCTCTTACAGCCTCAGGATCAACAAACTCAACTTTATCATTTAAAGTAACGCCTTGCTCTTTAGCTACAGCTAAGATCTTATCCTTGTTACCAAATAATACAGGAATTGCAATATCTTGCTCAGCAACTTTAGCAGCAGCTGCTACTGTACGTGGCTCATCGCCTTCAGGTAGAGCAATCTTCTTGTGAGCTGCACGTGCTAATTGAGTTAACTTGTAGCGGAAAGCTGCAGGGCTCATTAACACAGTCTTGTTAGCATCATAATCTTTGATTAAGTTTACTAAGCTATCTTCAATGTCTTTGCTTGCATTTTCTTCAATGTAAGACTTAGTCTCTTCATCGTCTGCATTTAAAATAGCATCCATTGAAGCTAAAGCTTGAGCTACTTGCCATGCACTCTTGTCAGTCTTGAGTACAGTTGCATTCTCAACCTTGCAATCAGCGCCATCAGTTAAAATCACGATAGCAGCCTTAGTGTTATCAACAGCTTGAGCTGAGATTAGTAACTGTTTGTCATTAGCTTCAGTATTTGAGAAGGTTACTTTGTAAGCACGCTTGTTCTCATCGCCACTTACGATTTGTGCATCGATGTAAGAAGCAATATCTTTAGCACGTGGTGCATAGTATTGCTTGTCAAACTGAACCTTTGATAGGAAGTTTTCAATGCCACCTTTATCAGATGCATCACAAGTAGCACCAGACTTACAGTTGCACTCAGAGCAACCTGATAGTACTAACTTAATGTTGCCTTTAGCATCAACAGGAGCATTAGCGTTTAAAAGAATTGAACCTAATACTTTGTTCTTACCTGCATTACCAAAATATTGTAAAGTAGCATCAATTGCCTTTTTAGCACAAGAGCAAGCACCATTTACTAAGGTAATAATGTCAGCATCAAATGCGTGGCAAATCTTAGCATTCATGTCATCTTTATCAAATGGAGCTTGGCAAACACCTTCGATGATAATTACATCGTAGTTGCCACTGTCTTTTAATTGATTGTAGTTACCAACAATCTTTTCTAGAACTTCACTTTCTTGTCCTTGAGCAATGGCTTTAGCAGCGCAACATTTTGAAATAGCTGTAGCAATGCACTTTGCGTTTTTGCAATTAGCAAAAGGTGTAAATAAAGCTGCTTTTACATTGTGATTGTTTAAAGCTTTAACTAAACCTAAAGCTGCGGTATAGATGCCAGATGTTTTACCTGCTGGAACAAGTATTACATTACGTGTCACTTGATACTCCGATAAATATGCTGAATGTAAATAAAAAGATAAGGCCTCAAAGCCTTTTTAAATATCCAAATTATACCACAGTATCTGCTTTAAAATTTGTATTTAGCATAAGCTTTAGAATTTGTTTTTCTGTACAGACACTCTTTGATTTTTAATATAATGAAAGCAAAGCTTAGTTCTTTTAAAGTGAATTTTGAAAATGACTTTAAAAGTTGTTCTTGATTAAACTTTGGTGATTAAAGTTGTTTAAAAAATTAAGTATTGGTATTAACTATATGAAAAAGTGGCCTTTAGAGCCCCTTTTAAATCCTGTGTTTAAAGAGAATAGAGTAAAGATAGCGATGCTAAGAGCAAATCTTATTTTGCCTCCTTTTATTGTGTTTATTCTATTTTGGGCAATTTTCCTTGGTGGTGGCTTTAAAGGGATCCCTTTGTTATTTGCTCTAGGCTCTAATTTTCCTATAGTTATTTGTTGTGTGCTCTTTTTATTGATGATGCCTTTGCAAGGCTATTATTGGTTTTATAAACGCGCTGTAACCCCCTTAAATAAAAAGCAAACTTTAATTTACAATGATCTTTGTAAAAAGCTAGACAGAATTCCTACAGTAAATCCTTTAATGAAAGACTTTGAAGATGTTTTAATCGAAGCTTTAAAAAAACTTGATAAGGAATTTCTAGAACAGTTGTAGGTACACCGTAAACGATTACAGTAAAAATCGCCATATTTCTTCTTGAAACTTTAAATAATTCATAATAATAATGTTAACAATTTGATTATAAATAAGTTTTTTATAAATTCTGTAAAGTGATTTTGTAAGTTATGAACACCGCAAAGGTTTTCAAAAAGTGACATTAGTCTAGTTTTTTAGTATTAAAGTGTATAAAAAAGTTAACACAATCACGTTTTTTCTATTCTTTGCCGTCATTAAAAATTTCTTGCTCTACAATCAAAATTGTAAAGACTTTTAAAAGTCTTTCTCAAACAAACAACCAAACATAAGTTAGGAGTCCATATGAAACTTGTAAAAGGCTTATTAGCATTATCAATTGGTGCTGTTATTGCAGCTCAGTCAATGTCAGTACAAGCTAAAGAACTTACAATCGGTTTCTCACAAATTGGTGCTGAGTCAGAGTGGCGTACAGCTAATACTAATGATGTTAAAGCTGCAGCTAAAAAACACGGTGTTAATTTGAAGTTCTCTGATGCTCAACAAAAGCAAGAGAATCAGATTAAAGCAATCCGTACCTTTATTGCTCAAAAGGTTGACTTAATTGGTTTCGTACCTATCGTAGCAACAGGTTGGGATAACATCTTAAGAGAAGCTAAGAGAGCTAAGATCCCTGTTTTAATTATGGATCGTGACCTAACTGTATCAGATCCTTCACTATATGTAGCAAAGATTGGTACTGACAGCTATACAGAAGGTCGTAAAGTATTCGATTGGTTAGATGGTTATATTCACGAGAAGAATATTAAACCACGTAATGGTGGCGATAAGATTAACATCGTTATCCTTGAAGGTACTGTAGGTGCATCAGCAACCACAGGTCGTGGTAATGGCTTTAACGATGCTCTAAAAGAGTCTCCTAACAAAGATATGTACAACATCCTAGCTTCACAAACTGGTGACTTTACTCGTCAAAAGGGTCAAGAAGTTATGGAGTCTTTCTTAAAGTCAAATCGTAATGATATCGATGTTCTATTTGCTATGAACGACGATATGGCTTTAGGTGCAATTCAAGCTATTGAAGCAGCCGGCTTAGTTCCAGCTAAAGACATCGTAATCGTATCTGTAGACGGTGTTAAGGGTATCTTCCAAGCTATGATTGAAGGCAAGTCAAACGCAACTGTTGAGTGTAACCCACTTCAAGGTGATTTGTTCTTTGAAACTGCTAAGAAGATCTTAAACGGCGAAGCTGTACCTAAGAGTGTATTCGTTGAGGAAGGCGTATATCCAGCAGAAGTTGCTAAAGACGTATTCCCAAGTCGTAAGTACTAATCTTAATCAAGCAAATGAGGGTGCATAGCACCCTCTTTTTAAATCAAATCTGCATATAAATTACCTAATACCTGCATAAGGAGGGCTTTATGACCTCACAAGACAACGACTATATTTTGCAGATGAACCATATCGATATGTTCTTTCCTGGTGTAAAGGCTTTAAAAGACGTATGTTTTAACCTTAAAAAAGGTGAGATTATGTCTTTGATGGGAGAGAATGGCGCAGGTAAATCCACCTTAGTGAAAGTATTAACTGGCGTTTACCACAAAACCAATGGCCAAATCAATTTTGATGGCAAAACTATAGAGCCTACCACACCATTAGCAAGTCAAAAGATGGGTATTTCCACTGTATATCAGGAAGTAAACCTCTGTGCTAATTTATCGGTTGCTGAGAATATTTACATTGGTCGCGAGCCTCGTGGTGCTTTTGGTCGTATTGATTGGGCTACCATGCAAAAAAATGCCTCTGATTTATTATTCAAAGAATTAGGCATCGATATTGACGTTACCAAAGAATTAAGTTTCTACCCTGTAGCAATGCAACAAATGATTGCAATTGCCCGTGCCATTGACACTAAATGTAAAGTGTTAATTTTAGATGAGCCAACCTCATCTTTATCAGAGCATGAAACCCAAAGACTATTTAAGATCATGCGAGCTCTAAAAGAGCAGGGGATTTCTATTATCTTTATTTCTCATTTCCTTGAGCAAATCTACACCATTTGTGACCGTATTACGATTTTACGTGATGGTACCTATATTGGTGAATATGAGGTTAAGAACTTACCTAGAATTGATCTTATCTCAAAGATGATGGGTAAGGAGATTAAGGAAGGTGAAATCGAGTCTAATGTAGATAAATCTAAACCTCGTCAGAATATCTTTATTGAAACTGATCATGTGACAGTACCTGGTAAAGTAAAAGACTTATCTTTAGACATTAAAGAAGGTGAGGTAGTAGGTTTTGCAGGACTTTTAGGCTCAGGTCGTTCTGAAATTGCTGAAACCTTATTTGGAACCTTATTAAAATCGTCAGGAAACATCTATGTAGACGGAGTAAGTGTTAACATCAAAACTCCAATGGATATGATGAAAAAGCGTGTAGCTTTCTGCCCTGAGGATAGAAAAGTACAAGGTATTATTGGTGATTTGAGTGTACGTGAGAACATTATTTTAGCACTGCAGGCTAAAAACGGTATGTTCAAGCATATGTCAAGAAAACGCCAAGAGAAACTTGCCGATTACTATATCAATCTACTTAGAATTAAAGTTTCTGATAGAGAGCAGTTAATTAAGAATCTATCTGGTGGTAATCAGCAAAAGGTGATTATTGCAAGATGGCTTGCAACAGAGCCTAACTTGTTGATTTTAGACGAGCCTACCCGTGGTATTGACGTAGGTACTAAGACGGAAATTGAGGCTTTAGCGGTGTCTTTAGCTAAAGAGAAAGGAATGTCTGTAGTATTTATCTCAGGTGAAATGGGAGAAATGGTACGTACTTGTTCTCGTGTGATGGTAATTCGTGATCATGAGAAAGTAACTGAGCTTTGTGATGAGGAAATCTCCACAGCTCACATTATGCAGGCTATTGCAGGAGACTATCATGGCAAATCTTGTTAGTAAATTTACTAAAAGCTCATTAGCATTGCCATTAGTGGCACTGGCAATGTTGCTATTATTTAACGCATTCTTCGTCGATGACTTCTTTAAAATTGAAGTTATGGAAAATGGCAATTTGTATGGACGTCCTATTGATATTCTATACAGAGCCTCATCCTTAATCATCCTAGCCTTAGGTATGACCTTTGTAATTGCCACAGGCGGTATTGATATCTCAGTTGGTGCTGTGGTGGCAATTTCCTCAGCAACTTGCTGCGTAATGCTAGGTGGTGATATTTCAGGAATCCCTCAGCATCCATTCTTTATTGCAATTTTATGCTCGCTTTTAGTGGGTATTCTTGCTGGTATCTGGAATGGTACTTTAATTGCTAAGTTTAAAATTCAAGCCATGGTGGCTACCTTAATTTTAATGACAGCAGGTCGTGGTATTGCTCAGTTAATGACGGATGGTCAGATTATCACTGTTTACTATAAGCCTTTTGCTTATATTGGTGGTGTTATACCAGGCTTTATGTTACCTACTGCTATGCTGATTGCTTTGGCCATGGTATTGCTGGTAATTTTGCTTGATAAAAAGACTTCTATAGGTCTTATGATCCAATCTGTAGGTATCAATGCAAATGCTGCAAGATATGCTGGTATTAAAGTTACTGCCGTGTTATTTGCTGTGTATATTTTCTCAGGTTTCTGTGCAGGAACAGCTGGCTTAATTGAAGGCTCTTTAATTAGAGCTGCTGATGCTAATAACGCAGGCTTAAACATGGAAATGGATGCCATTTTGGCAGTTACCTTAGGTGGTACCTTAATGGTAGGTGGTAGATACTACATTGGTGGCACTATTATTGGTGCAATTACCATTCAAACTTTAACTACTACCATGTACGCAGTAGGCGTGTCCTCTGACAGATTACCTGCTGTAAAGGCTATTGTAATTTTACTTATCATTATCTTCCAGTCTGAGAAGTTTAAGCAAATGTATAGTGATTATAAATTCAAGCGTTTGAAGAAAGCTCAAACCGCTGGTAAGGGGGCTTAATATGCGAAAGTTTCTATCAGATCTTGTAGCATCGCAGAATTTCCCATTCTATGTTACTGGTGTCTTGTTTGTGCTATTGTTTTCAATTGGCTCTGTAGCATTTGAAGGCTTTTTTAGTCCACAAGTATTTTTAAACCTATTTATCGATAATGCACCTTTAATTATTGTGACAGTAGGTATCACCTTTACTATTATCTCAGGCTTTGGTGGTATTGATTTGTCAGTAGGTGCTGTAGTGTCTCTTACTTGCATGTCACTTGCAATCTTAATGAGAGATACTAGCCTAAGCCCATTCTTATGTATGTTCTTAGTGCTATTTATCGGTATTGCTGTAGGTTTATTAAATGGTGTACTGATTACCTACTTTAGATTACAGCCTTTTATTGTAACTTTAGGCTCCATGTTCTTATGTCGTGGTTTAACCGCAATTTTATCAAGAGACAGTGTGCCAATTGACAATGCAATTTACTCTGATCTTGCCTTCTGGTCTGTAGAGGTTGGTGGTTGCTTTATCTCCTTAGGTGCTATTATCGCTTTAACTTGTGTTGTGATTGCAACATTAGTATTGCGTTATACCTCTTTTGGTAGAGGCGTATATGCTATAGGTGGTAATGAACAGTCAGCTAGACTTATGGGCTTGAAAGTAGATTCTATTCGTGTACGCGTATATGTAATCTCAGGCTTTTGCGCAGCCTTAGGTGGTATTACTTATTCTTGGATCATGTTGTCAGGCTACACCTTACATGGTTTAGGTATGGAGATGGATGCTATTGCTTCCTCTGTTATTGGTGGTACTCAACTTATGGGTGGTGTTGGCTTTATGCCTGGTACCTTATTAGGTGTAATGATTCAAGGCACTATTCTTACAATTATCTCTTTCCAAGGCACCTTGTCAGCTTGGTGGACTAAGATTGTTGTAGGCTTGTTATTATGTCTATTCATTGTAATGCAAGCTGTGGTTACAGCTCACAAGAGCAAGCTTATGAATCTTAAGGCTGAAGGCTCAATACCAGACAAGAAACGTTAATAGATCATACTTTTGAAAACACAAATGTGGGGAATGTCACAAGCATTCCCCTTTGTGTTTTTACAAATAAACTTTACAAACTATCATGCAAATAGAAAAACAAATTAACACAAAAATAACAATAAATTTACAATCAAACAACGCATAAGGAAGATTAAAACAAACAATTTAGTAGCGTTGAAAAAATAAAAGGAAGAAGAGGTATGGGGGCAGTGTATATGACTAGAGCAAATGGTATTTTAATCGCATTAACCATCATCACTGCAATAGCTACAGTGGCAGTAAGTATTATAAATTCTGCAGCTATGTAGATGAATTATCAGTATATAATCCATCCTTGTGAGGATGGCAGAAATTCTTTGTACAAAAAAAATCTTGGGTTCTCCAAGATTTTTTTTGCCTTTAACTTACTTCTTGAAATGTCTGTAAGATCTTAAGCTCTTCGTCGATGTGGTGAGTTGAGATCTCGTCATGATGGTACTTTTGCATTACTTTAGTAATCGCAACATTGAGTAAATGATCTTTGTTTTGTAATTTTAATTTCTGATGTAATTTTATCAGGTACAAGGTGGCAACTTTTGCAATTTGAAAAGACTTTCTAAACAAAGACAAGGTAGCGCAAAAAGACTGAATTTCAAAACTAAAAGATTTAGCGTATTCAATTAAATCTGAGGTAGTCTCAAGTTTTGAGAGAAAATTAAGCTTGAGGTTGCGACTTTCAAAATGAGTTTTATCGGATATATAAGTTCCTTTACCTAAAATCATATGGTGAGTTGCAATTACTTGTCTTTGATAGATTATTTTTATTTGCCCATCCTCAATATCCACACTCACATAAGCATCGATAAACTCATAAGGCACAGAGTAGTAATTGCCTAAAATATTTACATGAGAGTTTTTTAAGACTTTCAAATTTTTATAGTGCTCAACGTATTTTGGTAGGGCAGTTGGCAAGGCTCTTGCGCTTACAAATTCGTGCTTTATAAAAAAGTATTGGCGAGTCTTTTGACTATCTCCTCTAAATTTAGCGCAATTGATCCTTTCTGATACTAGATCTTCTAAAAGCTGTTGAGCTTCCTTTATAGGAGTATTTATAGGAATAGATGAGAGTACTCTTTGCTGAATGAGGTGTACCGTATTCTCAACGGCACTTTTCTCGTTAGGTGAAAATGGATTGTTTACATTCACCACAAGATTTGCTCTATCGGTGTAGTATTCAAAATTCTGATTGATAATTGCTTCATGACCAATTTCATGGCGAGTAACTAAAGCCTTACAGTTATCAATTCCTAATTGATTTGGCAGGCATTTGAAAAATTTAAAACCTGAATTGATAGCTTCAATAGTGGTTTTAGTAGTTTGATTTGGAACAAAACAAGCATAACAATAGTAACTGTAAGCCCAAGTCATCACAAAGATCTGGTAACTGTGTGGGGTTCCATCTTCATTTAGGAGAGTTACTTTTTCACCACACCAGTCAAGTTGAACTTCATCGCCATAGGCATGATTTTTAAAAGAGAAATATCGAGTAGTTTGATTATGCCGTTTTAAATAATCATTTAGCCTCAAGTAGAAAGTCGTTCTTTTAACATGGAGACGATTATTACTTAAAGCCTCATTGACGTAGGATAGGTAAAGCTCTTTTTTACTTTTACAGCCATAAGTATCAATTACCTTCTCAAAATAACTATCGTTTGGCATTAGATAATTGCCTTTGAACGCAAAATTCTTAGGTTTCTTTAAGATGATAGTGGTGGAATTAGCTCTCCTTTTTAAAACAGCTTTATCTCCATAAATTATCTTTGCTAATTCCTCCTCATCGAGTTTAAAAAAGTCATTTAAAGCAGTAATTTTTGCCTTTTCAAGACATTGCTTACATCTTTGAATGGTTGACTTCCCAACTAGGTAAAGCTTGCTAATTTGTGAATAAGAATGCTTGATAAGAATTGCTGCACAAATCTTTTTGATTAAAGACAAAGGCAGAGTTTTTCCTTTTTTCATAGCTTAGCTCCTTATTAAAAATTTTAGAGGTAAGTAATAAAAGTATAGGTTACAAAATGAACGTTAACCGCTAAAACATGGGATATATCCGTACTTTTGAAGAAAAAATCTTCTGTGTAACTAAACTAGATCTGCATCAAAATTTAAGAACAATAAAATTCTGTGACTTTACGACTAGGGAGAGAACGGGGAGGTTTGGTATAGGAAGGATGGGGAGGGTGGGGCATGATTTAATGAAGTCTTAGTGCTGGTGAATTTTTGTGATCTTTTCAAATTGGAATCTCAAATCTTCAAGGAGATCTCATCAAAAAATACAGTGGTAAAGAAAGCATAGAAAAACTTTTTTGTAATTGAACGACCCGTGAGCGCCTCAAGGAGTAATAGGCGGTGGCATGAATTGTCGTGCTAATTATTTGGGATGTTTAAATTATGAAAAAAGTTAATCTATTATTAGCAGCTGTTGTTGCTGCTTCTGTTTCAGCTCCTGCTGTTGCAGATTACACACCTAATGCTTACTTCAATGGCTATCTACGTGCTGGTTCTGGTTTCGACAAAAACGGCAATTTAAATGGTAGCGATGATACTGCTCACAAGGTTGGTCGTTTAGGTTCAGAGTCAAAAATCTATGGTGAAATCGGTATCGGCGCTGATGTAGCTAAGGTTGACGATACAGTTTGGACTATTAACTCAATGCTTGCTGTTAAGTCAGATGAAGCTACAAATGGTGCATGGGTTGATTCATCTTCAAATGCTCACCACTTAGTATTCCGTCAATTTAATGCTGAAGTAAAGGGCTTGTTTGAGTCTGATAAGGATGCAAAGATTTGGGTCGGTAAGAAGTATATCCAACGTGAGGATATTCATATCACTGATACTTACTACTATGATATCTCTGGTGATGGTTTTGGTATTGAAAATGTAACCTTAGGTCAAGGTAAGTGGTCAGCAGCTTACAGCAAAGTAAATAATCGTAACCACATCTTTGATACACGTTACTCATTCCCTCTATGGGATGGAGCATCATTCCAAGTTGGTAATGCATTTGTTTTAGATAAAGAGCAAAAACAAGCAACAGATAAGGATCCAGGTGATGATGTAACCAATGGTAATACTTTAACTTTAGAATTTACCCAAGGTTTCAATGGCGGTTGGAATAAGACTGTTTACCAATGGGGTACTGGCTCTGCTGTAGACGGTATTGGTGGAAATCATAATGCAGCTGATTCTGTAGATGTAACTGGTAGATCTACAAAAGGTAATTCTCACAAGATTTACAACTTTGGTGAAACTTCATTAGGTGGTGATTTCCACTTATTCCACCAAGCTGATTATTCTATTAAGAATTATGATAACTACTATACTGTAAAAGAAGAAAATAATGTTAAATCCCTAGAATCTCATAAGGACAGAAAAGAGAAAGAGTGGCGTGTTGTATTACGTCCTTGGTATAAGCTAACAAAGATGACTCGCGTATATGCTGAGTTAGGTGCTTATGGCAAGACTGTTTCAGAAAAAGGTGCTCAGGATCAGAATGACCGTTTACAGAAGGTAACTTTAGCATACGCTATTACTCCTGATGCTGGTAGTTTTTGGTCACGTCCTGAGATCCGTTTCTTCGCAACTTGGATGCATAGCACAGATGGCGACGCAGTTTTTGGCGATGGTGTTGACACCAACAACAAAGGTTCAACCAATCTTTGCGTAGGTGCACAAGTTGAAGCTTGGTGGTAATCTTTACTCATAAAGAGTACTAATCAAATCCTACAATTTAAGGAGTGGCAATTGCTGCTCCTTTTTTCGTTTGTAAACGTGATCTTACGACTAGGGAGAGAACGGGGAGGTTTGGTATAGGAAGGATGGGGAGGGTGGGGCACGCTTTAATGAAGTCTTAGTGCAGGTGAATTTTTGTGATCTTTTCAAATTGGAATCTCAAATCTTTACTTTGATCTGATCAAAAAAATAGAGTTGAAAAAGAAAAGGGTAGAAGAACTTTTTTGTAATTGAACGACCAGTGAGCGCCTCAAGGAGTAATAGGCGGTGGCATGAATTGTCGTGCTAATTATTTGGGATGTTTAAATTATGAAAAAAGTTAATCTATTATTAGCAGCTGTTGTGGCTGCTTCTGTTTCAGCTCCAGCTTTAGCTGATTACACACCTAATGCTTACTTCAACGGTTATATGCGTGCTGGTGTTGGCGTTGATAAAAATGGTAAATTCAACGGCAATGATGGTTTAGCTCACAAGGTTGGTCGTTTAGGTAATGAATCTAATCTATACGGTGAAATCGGTTTAGGAGCTGATGTAGCTAAGGTTGATGATACTGTTTGGACCGTTAACTCCATGCTTGCAGTTCAAGAATCTGGTACAAACTCTTATACAAATTTAAACGGTGAAAATAATAACCGAATTGCATTACGTCAGTTCAATGTAGAAGTAAAAGGCTTATTTGAGTCTGACAAGGATGCTAAGCTTTGGGTAGGTAAGAAGTACGTGCAGCGTGAAGATATTCATATCAACGATTGGTACTATTATGATATTTCAGGTACTGGTGCAGGTATTGAGAATGTATCTTTAGGTTCTGGTAAATGGTCTTTTGCTTATGTTCAAAATGCTGATAATAAGCATGTATTTGATACTCGTTACTCATTCCCTCTATGGGATGGTGCAAGCTTCCAAATTGGTAATGCTTATGCTCAAATGATTCGTCAAAATGAAAATGATAAGCAAGCTAACGGTAATATGTTAACCTTAGAGTTTACTCAAGGCTTTAACGGTGGCTGGAATAAGACTGTATTCCAGTGGAAAACTGGAAACCAGTGTGGTAACCAAAATGGTACAGCTTGGGGAGCAAACGATGGTAACGAATATGATCTTTACAACTTTGGTGAAACTACTTTAGGCGGTGATTTACATTTATTCCATGTAGTTGATTACGCATATAAGAAGTTTGAGAGTGATGATAAATCAAAAGTTTGGCGTGTAGTATTACGTCCTTGGTACAAGTTAACCAAGATGACTCGTGTATATGCTGAGTTAGGTGCATATGGCGAGCATAATGAAAAAGCTACAGGCGAAAAATCACGAGATAGATTACAAAAAGTTACATTAGCCTATGCAATTACTCCTGATGCTGGTAGCATGTGGTCACGTCCTGAGATCCGTTTCTTTGCAACATGGTTACATGGAACTGATAGTGACATTACATACACCGGTATCAAGCATGCTAAAGACTTCGATCTAGAAGGTCGTGGTACTGGTTATCGTGATGGCACAACAGATATCCAAGTTGGTGTTCAAGCTGAAGCTTGGTGGTAATCTTTTCTCTTAAAGAGTACTAATCAAATCCTACAATTTAAGGAGTGGCTTAGGCTGCTCCTTTTTATTTGAGATGTTCTTTTGAATTAATTTTATTTAAACTATTCATCCTATGATAGAGTAGCAAAAGCCATTCTTTTTCCTTTTGAATCAATTAAAACAGAAAATAAATGCTATACTCAAAGGAGATAATGACAATACATTTGGATTTTATTGATGAGTACAAATATCTACTTAAATTCAGGAAACAGAAAATTTCTAGAAGATATAGCAAATACTTATGTTGATAAGACAGAGCTAATTGCTTTTACAAATTCTGTAATGTCAACAAAAAATAAGTTTATGTGTGTGACTCGTCCTCGCAGATTTGGTAAATCTATAACAGCAGATATGCTTTGTGCATACTATTCAAAGGACTGTGATTCTTTACCAATATTTGAAAAGTTTAAAATCTCGCATAAGAAAAATTGGAAGGATCAATTAAATAAGCATCCTGTGATATATGTGGATATGCAGTCTTTTGCAAGAGAAGATTCAAATGGATTGACTTATGTAGAAGCTATCAATAATTTTGTATTATCTGAACTTAAAGCACACTATCCTAATGTGTTGTCTTGTGAGGACATATCTTTACCTCAAGCTATAGTAAAGATTTATCAGTCAAATAAAGAACAATTTGTCTTTATCATTGATGAATGGGACTATGTTTTTAGAGCGTTTCCAAAAGATAGTATATTGCAAGAGTTGTATATTGACTTTTTAAGACAATTGTTTAAATCAGGTCCTAATGTAGAGACCGTAGCTCTAGCTTATATTACAGGTATTCTTCCGATTAAAAAATATAAAACAGATTCTGTATTAAATAATTTTGATGAATACTCTATGTTAGAGCCGTTAGAACTAGCTTCGTCACTAGGATTTACAAAAGAGGAAGTAAAAGGTCTCTGTGATAAAAATGGAATAGATTTTTGTGAGACCTGCCGTTGGTATGATGGGTATAGATTAGGCTCATATGAGATCTTTAATCCACGTTCCATAATGATGCTTGTTAGAACTAAAAAGTTTCAATCATACTGGACACAAACAGGATCATTTGAAGCAGTATCTGAATATATAAATCTTAATTTTGATGGCTTAAAGGATGACATAATTTCATTAGTTAATGGTAGTCAATTAAAGAACATAAATGTCTTAAGTTTTAATAATGATTTGACTTCATTTAGCAGTAAAAATTCAGTATTAACACTACTGATCCATTTAGGTTATTTAGCCTATGATTCAGAAAAATCCTTAGTTTATCTTCCAAATGAGGAAATTAGATTAGAGCTATTAGGCTGTATCAATAATAGCAAGTGGACTGAATATATAGAAGCTATAAACAGATCAAAAGAGCTTCTACAAAAGCTCATTTTTGAAAGAGATGCTGAGTATGTATCAAATTGTTTGCAGAGCGTGCATCAGCAGCTTTCCTCAATTATGAGTTTTAACCTTGAAAATGATTTATGCATTACCGTAAATAATGCATTAACAGCTGCCTCTCAATATTATTACCAACCTAAAAGGGAATTACCATCTGGTATAGGTTTTGCCGATTTAGTATATATTCCTAAAAAGGAGTATATAGGAATGGTACCTGCGTTAGTAATAGAATTAAAGTGGAATAAATCAGCGCAAACAGCTATAGATCAGATTAAAGAAAAAGATTACTGTGACTCAATCAAAGAGTACACAGGTAATATCCTTCTTGTTGGTATCAATTATGACAAGGATAGCAAAAAGCATACTTGTCTAATTGAAGAATACTCAAAGTAAGCAGTAAGCTCTTTTCAGAGCTTTGCTTACAACCTTTCAAAATCCTTTCTCTTTCATTTTAATTTATGATTGAAGTTAGGTGAATTTTGCATACCTAACTTATCTTAAATTCTTCAAATTTATCAAAACATTTTCCCGTAGGGAGAGAACGGGGAGGTTTGGTATAGGAAGGATGGGGAGGGTGGGGCGGTCGTTTTTATTGAAGAAAGGCTTATTTATGCGATTTATTATTGAGGTATTTCTATTTAACCTTTTTAATGTGATCTAATTAACAAAAAATAACAGTTTTAACAAGAAAAGTAGCCGAAGATCACTTTTTTGGTTATTGAGCTTTGATTTTTGTGAGCGCCTCAAGGAGAATAGGCGGTGGCATGAATTGTCGTGCTAATTATTTGGGATGTTTAAATTATGAAAAAAGTTAATCTATTATTAGCAGCTGTTGTTGCTGCATCAATGTCATCACAAGCTTTTGCTGTGACCCCTAACGTTCAAATGTCTGGCTATATGCGTGCAGGTGTAGGCTATGATAAGAACGGTACCTTGAATGAATATCACGGTACTAACGGTGGAAATTCTACAACTTCTAAAGTAGGTCGTCTAGGTAATGAGAACGGCTTATATGGTGAATTAAAGTTATCTGCTGATGTTGCAAAGGTTGAAGATACTTTGTGGACATTTAATACAATGTTTGCTTATAAGAGCCATGATGGTAATAACTGGGATTCATTAAACGGTGATACAAATGAATCTAAAGGTGGTTATACTGATGGTATTTTTGTTCTTGAGCAAACAAATATCGAAGTTAAAGGTCTATTTGACTGGGATAAGGATGCCATGTTATGGGTAGGTAAGAGATTTATTCAAGAGCAAGATTCTCCTTTAATTGATGTTAAGTACTATAACGTATCAGGTACTGGTTTTGGTATTGAAGGTTTATCTTTAGGTTCAGGTAAACTTGATTTAACCTATAGCCAAGTAGGTGACAAGTATAATAGTAATGGTTTTAAATCAAATGTATTTGATGCTAAGTATAACTTCCCTATTGCTGATGGTTGGAGCGTTCAAATCGCTGATACTTTCTGCTTTAGACAAGGAGCAAAGGACTTAGATTACGATCAAGAAAACGGTAATACCTTAAATCTACATTTACAATATGCAGATGGAAAAGTATGGAATAGAACCGTATTTGAGTATTTAAATGGAGCTAATGCTGCTTGCGATGGACATGTTGGTTGGGATGGCGTTAACGGTGGCAATGCTTACAAGTTAATGAACTTTGGTACAACTTCAACATTAGGAAATACAAAATTTGGTATTGCTCACCACGCACAAATTGGTACCTATCATTATGATGATAATGTTAATACTAAAAAGAATATGTATCAGTTAGTTCTAAGACCTTATTATCAGTTAACAAAGATGACAAAGGTTATTACTGAGTTAGGTGCATATGGTGAGTATTATGAGAAAGATGGAGGTGTACGTACTCATGACAGAGTTCAAAAAGCAACTCTTGCTTATGCTATTGCTCCTGATGCTTCAAACTTCTGGTCACGTCCTGAGATCCGTTTCTTTGTAACATACTTACATGGCGATAGCAACGTAACAGATTCTGCATACAAGACCTATAAGTACAAGAAAAATAATGATTATGCAACAAAAGACGATGTTGCTCCTGGTGAATATGCTGTTGATAGAACCTATGGTGAAGGTTCAACAAATATTACCTTTGGTGTACAGGTTGAAGCATTTATTTAGTAAAAATCTGATTTATCTCGGATTTTCACATTTTTTATGTCACATGAGAAAGTCCGAGATCAAAGCCCCACAGAGTGGGGCTTTGCATTTCCAAGAGGTTACTCTAGCTCTCCACCTATAGCCTGTAGCGCAGGATCATCTGC
>Ga0256404_1007721_pt1 | contig 16764 bp, 14 predicted proteins | sample RumenRJG_01DNA_FD_185990 | JGI IMG/M metagenome (GOLD analysis project Ga0256404, IMG submission 185990) | Bovine rumen microbial communities from Lethbridge, Alberta, Canada - RJG_01 | ecosystem: Host-associated > Mammals > Digestive system > Stomach > Rumen | place: Canada: Alberta | collected...
GCGCTGTGAGCGTCACAACGTTAAGGTGGTATTCTCCCACGTCAATGAGCAGCCTATGCACGCTATGGAAAAAGCAGGTCTGGTTGAACGTGTCGGCAAAAACAACTTCTGCAGCCACATCGATACCGCCCTTGTAAGAGCGGACGAACTTGAAAGGACAGCTTTTTCAAACTGATAAAGACAAGCAGCAAAGCGTTTTCACGATAGCTGATATAATTCCGCCAATAAAATATCGATAATTATTACACATCGGTCAGGCCGATGTGAGCAATAAGGAATATCCGGACACCATTGTGTTTTCTGCACAGGTGTCCGGATTTATTTTTTAATTGTCACCCAATTATTAAAAACAGGTTGACAAACCTTCTGGACAATGCTATAATATACATATCATCTATAAAAGGAGTCTAATATGAAAATAAAAGATATTACCATGATACCGCTGTTCACTGCACTCATTATTGCAGGAGCTTACATAAAAATACCTGTTCCGGTCTGCCCGATAACACTTCAGGTAATGTTCACTACCCTCGCAGGAGTTCTCCTGGGCGGCAAAAAAGGTGCCGCAGCAGTCGGACTTTACATTGTACTGGGACTGATAGGTCTGCCTGTATTCACCGGCGGCGGCGGCATCTGGTATGTGATGCAGCCCACATTCGGATATATTATCGGCTTTATGCTGGGAGCATACCTGACGGGAGTCATATCACACGGCGGTCAGCCGACTATGAAGCGTCTCGTTACAGCCTGCCTCGCCGGACTGCTGGTGGTTTATGTGCTGGGAATAGTCTATTACTGGATGATAAGCAGATTCTGGCTTGGTTCATCCATAGGCATATGGACTATCCTCACTTACTGCTTCCTGATACCTGTACCGGGAGACATCTGCCTCTGTGTGCTTACAGCAGTCCTCGGAAAGAGACTTCTGCCTGTGATAAAGCATATGAATGCACATTCTGTTTAAAGGAGCTGTTAATATGGATATGATAAAACTTGCAGTAGAGATCATCTCTGGAAAAAGGCTGTCCCACAGTGAGGACAAGTCCTTTTTCATCACTGCCGGCCTTGAAGAGCTCTGCAAAGGAGCTGATTCTATAAAAAAAGCCTTCTGCGGAGATCACGTTGACCTTTGCAGCATTATCAACGGCCGAAGCGGAAGATGCTCGGAAAACTGTAAATTCTGCGCTCAGTCTGCCCATAACTGCACTGGGATAAACGAATACGGATTTCTCGATGAGGAGTCTATACTGGCCGAGTGCAGACATAATGCCGAGCGTGGAGTACACCGTTTCTCTATAGTTACCGCCGGCCGTACACTCAGCGATTCAGACTTTGAAAAAGCCGTATCCGCCTACAAGCGTATGGACAGGGAATGTGATATTGAGCTCTGCGGCTCTCACGGACTTCTTACCGATGAACAGTTCAGACGTCTGCGTGAGGCCGGTGTTAAGCGCTATCACTGCAACCTTGAGACCTCCCGCCGCAACTTCCCGAATATCTGTACCACCCACACCTTCGATGACAAAATCGCCTGTATAAAACGTGCTCAGGCTGCGGGACTTGAAGTCTGTTCCGGCGGCATCATAGGTATGGGAGAGACCTGGGAGGACAGGATAGATATGGCAGATACTCTTGCAGAGCTGAATGTCCGCTCTGTTCCTATAAATGCCCTCATGCCTATAAAGGGCACTCCCTTCGAGGGAGAAAAACGTCTCACAGAGGAGGATATCCTCCGGACAGTTGCTATTTTCCGCTATATACTTCCTGAGGCTAATATCCGTCTTGCCGCCGGCCGTGACCTTATGAGCGAATGCGGAAAGCAGGCCTTCCTCTCCGGCGCAGACGCTACTATTACCGGAGATATGCTTACAACATCAGGAAACGACATAAGATCAGACACAGAAATGCTTCGCAGCATGGGTCTTGACATCGAAAGGAGATAATAATAATGAGCAAGGGATTATTCATCACAGGTACGGGAACCGACATCGGCAAGACCTATGTCACCGGACTTATTCTGAAAAAGCTGAGAGGATCCGGACGGAATGCCGCTTACTTCAAAGCTGCTATGAGCGGCAATGAGCGTGATCTTTCAGGCAGCCTCATCCCCGGAGATGCTGTTCATGTTAAAACAGTATCAGGAATAGATCAGCCGCTTTCAGAGATGTGTCCCTATGTATATAGAACAGCAGTCTCACCTCACCTTGCCTCTAAAATTGAAGGCGGTCCGGTGGACATGAAGACCGTAATGGAATGCTACAGCAAGGTCTGCAATAAATATGATCTCGTCACCGTCGAAGGCAGCGGCGGTATTATATGCCCCATACGCTTCGACAACGAAAAGCTCTTCCTTGAGGATATTATCCGACAGCTTGACCTCCCCTGCCTTATAATTGCAGATGCAGGCCTGGGCACTATAAACAACGTTGTTCTGACCTGCAAGTATATGCAGTCCCACGGGCTGAAAGTAAAAGGAATTATCTTCAATAATTTCTCCGAGGGAGATATCATGCATGAGGATAACAAAAGAATGTGTGAATACCTGACAAATCTCCAGGTCATAGCCTGCGTACCCAAAAACAGCAGCTGTATCGATATTGACCCGGACTTTCTGGCATCGCTCTATGAATAGGAGGACATTATGATCTGGTATCCATATGCACAAATGAAAACTCTCGCCCCGCCTATAAAGATAAGCTCTGCAAAAGGAGTTCACCTTTATACTGAGGACGGCCACGACCTTATCGATTCAGTGTCCTCATGGTGGAGCGTTATACACGGCTATTCTCACCCTGAGATAAATAAAGCTATCAAGGAACAGGTGGATAATTTCTCCCACGTTATGCTCGGAGGACTTACTCATGAGCCTGTGGAAAAGCTCTCAAAAAAGCTGGAGGAATGGCTCCCCGGTGACCTTGACTACTGCTTCTTCTCAGATTCCGGAAGTGTTGCGGTAGAAGTGGCTCTGAAAATGGCATTGCAGTTCAATACCAACCGCAATTCTCCCCGAAGAACGATTCTCGCACTTGAACACGCCTATCACGGTGACACCTTCAAGGCAATGGAGGTAGGCGATGATGAGGACTACCACTTCGCCTTCGGAAAATCAAATGAGAAAAAACAGGGCGTTATTCATATCCCGACAGAAATACCCGCTCTTGAAAAGGCCTTCTCCGAATACGGCGATACACTCACCTGCTTTATCGTTGAGCCGCTTTTGCAGGGCGCAGGCGGAATGAGAATGTACGATATCTCTTTTCTCCGCAGGGCAAGAGAACTCTGCGATAAGTATGACGTTCTGCTGATTTTTGACGAGGTGGCTACAGGCTTTGGCCGTACCGGAAACCGTTTTGTGGCAGACCTTGTCCTCCCTGATATACTGGTGCTTGGAAAGGCTCTTACCGGCGGATATATCGGCCATGCAGCAACTATTGCAAACCGCCGTGTCTGGGAGGGATTCTACAGCGATGACCCGACCCATGCACTTATGCACGGCCCCACATTTATGGGAAATGCTCTCGCCTGCACAGTGGCTCTGAAATCAATAGAGCTGTTCGAGAAGGGGGATTACCTCACAAGAATACGCAAAATAGAGGCACTGGCTCATCGTGAGCTTGACGGCTTTACCTCACCTGAGATCAGCGATATCCGCATAATGGGCGGATGCATATGCATTGAAGTCAGGGACGGAAAATACCTCGAAGGCTTCAGGCAGTTCGCCTTTGAGCATGGAGTATTCAGCCGGCCGTTCCTGAAGTATATGTACACAATGCCGCCATATGTCATCAGCGAAGAGGAGCTTTTAAAGATAATAAGCACTATGAAATCATGGTTCATGAGATAAAAAATGCCTGCTGTCAGAAAAACTGGCAGCAGGTATTTGCTTTATAATAACTATATCACGGCCTGCCAAATATGGCAGAAAAGGCCTTATTTCAGGAATCCGTTTATGATCTGCTCCTCGGCCTCAGCCTCGGTAAGTCCAAGAGTCATGAGCTTTATGAGCTGTTCTCCGGCTATTTTTCCGATAGCTGCCTCGTGGACAAGAGCTGCATCAACACTGTTTGCCTCCAGTGACGGTACAGCAAGGATACGTCCGCTGTCCATAATGATAGAGTCGCACTCAGTATGTCCTGAGCAGGCAGCATTTCCCAGTATGCAGGCATCGAATTTCTGATAGCTGGTATCCCTTGCTACAGAACGTGATACCACATCGGCACTTGAACCGTCTCCGTTGAGATCGACCTTGTATATGCTCAGAGCATTCTGCTCACCGTGGGTCATAAGTCTTTCACGAACAACAAGCTTTGCATCCTTGGCAAGCTCTGCACGGGTTATCCTCTCTGTGGAGTCAACTCCCTTTATCTGGACCATTTCCATTTCACAGGTGCTTCCCTCCTCCATGTAGACCTCTGTTACAGGATTCAGGATACGCTTGCCCTTGCCGTCTCCGGAGCCGTAATGCTTTTCAACATATCTGATCTTCGCATTTTTTCCCACATAGAAGCGGTGGATACCGTCATGCTCTGAATCCTGATTGCCGCAGTTATCGATACCGCAGCCTGCCACGATAAGAACATCGCTGTCATCGCCGATATAAAAATCGTTGTAAACAGTCTCCTTTATACCGCTTTCACTGAGCACCACCGGAATGTGGACGCTCTCATTCTTTGTACCGGGCTTTATGCGGATATCTATACCGCTGCCCTCCGTTTTTGAGGTTATCTCTATATTGGCCGTAGAATTTCTTCCCACTGATTCACCGTTGGCACGGAAATTATATGCGCCCTCAGGGATATCGTGAAGATCTGCGACCTCCTGTATGAGCCGCTTCTGAACAGCATCCATTTCTTTCATGCTTCAGCCTCCTTAGGATAATCTGCTGCAATTGTTAACAGCACTGTCAGTACCGGATATTTCCGGCATTATCTCATCTCTTGTGCCCTTCTTAGCGACTTTTCCGTCCGAAAGAAGAACTATCTCATCAGCGATATTGAGTATCCTCTCCTGATGAGAGATAACGATTATAGTACGGGACTTGTCCGAATTACGCATATTCTCGAAAATACGGATAAGGTTGTTGAAGCTCCACAGGTCAATGCCTGCCTCCGGCTCATCGAAAAGTGCCAGCTTTACATCACGGGCCAGTACTGTAGCTATCTCAATACGCTTGAGCTCTCCGCCTGAAAGCGAAGCGTTTACCTCACGATTGATATAGTCCTTGGCACAGAGGCCGACTTCAGAGAGATAATCGCAGGCCTCACCCACTGAGAGAGTCTTTCCGGAAGCGATACGAAGCAGGTCAAGGACTGTAATTCCCTTGAAGCGCACCGGCTGCTGAAAAGCAAATCCGATACCCATTCTTGCTCGCTCAGTTATAGACTTTTCTGTGATATCCTCACCGTTGAAGATTATCTTACCGGCAGTATTTTTTTCGATTCCGGCAATAAGCTTTGCGAGGGTAGATTTTCCTCCGCCGTTTGGTCCGGTAATGACCACGAATTTATTATCCTCAACCGTGAGATCAAGGTCACGGATTATATCGATATTTTTACGTTCAGATTCTGCACTGAATGATACATTTTTCAGTTCGAGCATACTTATCAGGCTCCTTCCTATTGATAATATTTTATCATACATAAGAGAAAAAATCAAGTAATATTATACAATGTTTACAGCCATTTATGTTTGACATATAAAACAAATCTATAGCCGGAACCTTATGACATAATTTTACTAAAAATTCTTTGTAAAAAGGAAAACTTGTAGTATTATTATCTGCAAAAGTACGGTATGTATATTTGATAATATCTATTGACAAATTAGCATAATACTGCTATAATTATTATATAAGTATTGGAACAGAATGGGATAAAAAAGACAGCATCCCAGCATGATATATAAGGAGGGAGGATTATATATCATGTAAAAATCAATACTGAAAAAATTATATGTAGGTGATAATGATGGACAAAAAAAGCAATATTGTAACAAACATTATCGTTATCCTTTTCATCGTACTCGGATTCATAGGTTTTACCTTTGTTATCTCTGAGTATTCCGACGTTGTGGATAACGATGTCGCCTCAAGGAATTATCTTCAGCAGAACTCGATAAAAATGCACGAAATGGAAACAGACCTGTGCATTGCTATCAATATGGGCCGCAGCGGTGAAGACCCTGCCCAGATCGAGGAATATGTTGAGAAGATCAATTATTCCATGGACGAATGTAAAGACCTCATGAAAAAATATGAGGCAATCAAAAAGACAAGCGATGAGGATAAGCAGTACCACATTGTGAAAACTGCTATGAATCAGTATAACGAGATCGTCTCCAACGAGCTCCTCGCCCAGATCAACGGCGGACACTATGAGACTGCAAATTCTATCTACTACGACCGTTTCATAAATAAGCGCAACGGTCTTGATTCCAGTCTCAATGAGCTCCTGAACGTTACCGACGACTCTATCGACAAGCGCTATGACAAGGTCGTATTCAACACAAAGCTCCTTCGTATTTTCTTCGTTGTTTTCGGAGTAATCATTCTTATCCTCCTCAATATTCTGGAATCACGCAGAAAGAAGATCGCTAAGAACCTTGAAACAGCTGTTGACAAAAATGAAAAGACACAGGAATCACTCAACAACGCTATCTTCAAAGACACAGTTACAGACAGCGGCAACAGATTCTCATTTGTTGTTGAATACGGCGAGAATCCCGTGGATATTCCTGAAGGCACTTCACTCTGCTTTATGATGTTCGATATCAACGATTTCAGCGGCATCAATATCAGATATGGCAGCGATATAGGAGATAAGCTCCTTTCATCTACAGCAGAGCGCATAAAGGATGTATTCGAGGACGGTTCTGTTTACAGAACCGGTTCAGACGAATTCGTTGCAGTTGTAAAAACAGACAATACCCCTGACAGCCTTTCAAATATTGCCGGCCTCCTCGAAAGAGCCTGCAAGTCTCTTACATCGGATCATAATCTCGGTAACCGCAATGTTTCTGCCGGCTACTCAGCAGCTCTTGTAAAGATAAATGGTCCTTCGACAGCAGATATGTCAGTACACAATCAGCTCAAACAGACTATGACCAGCGGAAAGCTCTCTGCTTCCGGAAACTGGCGCTATACAGAAGTCTGATCGTTAAACTATCAGGAGGATAATAAAAATGAATATAAAGAAGATATTAGCATTTTCATGCGCAGCCGCCTGTCTTTTCTCAATGACTGCCTGCGGAAAGAATTCAAAGAAGAACCGTGAAAAGGTCACCCTCAACATATGGAAAATGGAGGACGAAGCCTTCCTTCAGCAGATGGCCGATGACTTCGTTGAGCACTATAAGGACGACGCCGATATTGAGATAATCCTCGGCAATAAGCCTGAGCACTCAATGACCGAATATATTAAGGAAAATCCCGACGACTCAGCTGATATACTCTATTTTGCCGACGATCAGCTGGATCAGCTCTACAATGCCGGCTACCTTCTCCCTATCACCGAGGATAAGGACAAGATCATTGCTGATAACGGCGGAAGATATACCGATATAATCTCCTGCGTCGTAAGAGAGAGAAAGCTCTTTGCCTGCCCGATAACTGCCGGCAACGGATACTTCCTCTACTACAATGCAAAGTACCTCAGCGATAAGGATGTAGAGAGCCTCGATAAGATCCTGGAAGTTGCTGAGAAAAACAACAAGTACTTCGCTATGGACTGGTCCTCCGGCTGGTATACATACTCCTTCTTCGGAGGTGCAGGCCTTAAGGCTGAGGCTAACCCCGGCGGAACATATAACGACTGCAACTGGAACGCAACTGATACCCAGTACAAGGGTGTGGATGTAGCTCAGGCTATGCTGGATATCAGCAGCAGCAAGGGCTTCAAGAGCATCGACAGCTTCATAGACGGAGCTACTGATGACAGCATCATTGCTTTCGTCAGCGGACAGTGGGACTATGAGAACCTCAGTGCTGTATGGGGCGATGACCTTCGTGCAACAAAGCTCCCAACATTTACTGTAAACGGCGATCAGGTACAGATGTCCGGATTTATGGGATATAAGTATGTTGGCGTTTACTCAGAGACAAGCTCCCCTGAATGGGCTGTCAAGTTTGCAGAATGGGTATCCGATTACGACAATCAGGTTGCAAGATTCGGAGTTACAGGCGAGTGTCCCTCAAATATTGAAGCTATGAAGGACGATACAGTTCAGTCCTCACCTGCTGTTGTTGCTCTTGCAGAGCAGTCTGCATACTCTATACGACAGAATGTAACCGACGCTTACTGGACTCCTACATCACTCCTCGGAAGCACTCTTGCTGCGGGAAATCCCGACAAGCGTGACCTCCAGGAACTGCTTGATGAAGCTGTAAAGGACATTACAGTCAAGCCTTAAAAGAGCAGATACGGATAACCTGCCGCATAAATAAAGAGAAGCCTCCTGTGATCCAACAGGAGGCTTTTTCGATATATTTATCCCCGCCGGCAGCTGAATGTCAGCGGGGAGATTTTCTGTATGTCAGTTCTTCGGAATGACGTCATCCCAGATAGCTTCCTTGCCTGCACTGATAAGACCGTAATATTTGAGTATCAGTGTTGCATCTGAACCGTCAACTGTTCCGTTGCCGTCAATATCTGCTGCGGCAAACTGACGAGGATCAAGAGTTGTCTCATCACCTGCCAGCTGAGCGCCGAATTCTCTGAGAACAAGTGTTGCATCAGAGCCGTCAACGACTCCCTCGCCGGTAACATCGCCCTTTATATAGCCGTCAAGATGTACAAGATAGTTATTGAGCTCACCGGTGATCTTTTTGTTCTTGTAGGTGCCGCTCTCCTTTGTTGTGCTCAGATACTCGATATCATCAGTTGAGAGCTTATCATCTACAACAAAATTATAACCTACTGCTACAAAGCTGTCCGGTTCATCATTTCCGTCAGGAACTGTGAAATCCTGAACAAATTCTGAAGCTGATGAATTATAGATACCGCCTTTAAGCTTGATGCTTATATGGTAGCTGCGGTAATCATCCTCGGTATTGCTGTAGCCTTCTATCTGGAAGAGCATCCTTCCGCCGGACTTTATGTCAGTTACATAGTAGGGAAAAGCAGTACCCTCAGGTGAATCGAAGGTTATTTCAACGTGAGCAGAAAGGTCATCTGAGAGCTGAACTCCCACAACTCCATTGACATCGGAAGCCTTGAAGTATTCAAAAACAGGCTCGGCTATGAAATCGCTGAGGTCCGGAGCCGCTGCATTTGCCTGCATTACAGGCATAGCTGATAAAACAGCCATTGAAGCCGCAGAAACAAATGCGGCAAATTTATTGAATCTCATTTGTATCACTTCTCTTTTCTTTTAAAAATTTATCTGTATAGCCCTGCCGTTCTCACAGCTTACTGTAACTGTGATGTCATCTCCGGCAGAGGCCTTTTCTGACGGGATATACAGTGAGAATCCATTATCACAGGACTCACCTTCACGTCCGAGCAGTTTATCCTCGAAGCAGTTGAAAGCTTTATATGACGTTCCGTTCACACTGACGAATATCTCAGCATTATCTCCGGTAAAGCATTCGTCCGGAAGGACTCCGTATAAATGAGTGAACATACCGTTGTCCTTAGAGTATATCTCAGCATCTGAGCCGTTATAGAGGCCGTCAGCCTGAGGAGCTTCTGCTTCAGGAGCTGCTGCAACAGGAGCATATCTCTGAATATCGCCCAGATTTCTCTCAACTATCTCTATTATGACAGTCTCATCAGCTGCTTTGTCAAGACGGTACGGAACTGCTCGTGAGAACTCTGCGGAGGAATAGGATTCAGCCATATAGGGCAGTATAGCCTCGCCGTAGGAATCACGGTACATCAGAAGCTTTCCTGAGCCGTCAGCGCAGTCGGTATTTATTGTAATATCGTCCAGAGCCTTGAATCGGCCACGGTAAGTATAGGTGAACTCATAGTCGTTATAGACCTGAGTATCCTTTGCATCCTCAGCAGGATATATCATAGCGGCCAGGTCTCCCAGACGGTCATCACGGGTGAACCAGTGAGTTCCGGCCGGACAGGAACTGCGGCCCTGCATTTCCATAAGCTTTGCGTGTCCCACATAAGCCCCCATATTGTTCCAGTGGGTATCGGTCTTATGATAGAGCGGGATGCTTGCGTCTGCACTGAGGATAGTCTCCTTCATATCGCACCAGAAGCTTTCGCCGCTGAGCTTTTCTGCAAGTCTTGAATAGTTGTTCTTATTGTCAGAGGGCTTGTAGTTGAAGGGCATATGCTCCGGATAGACGGTATTCTTGTTGGGAGCCACCGTGAAGATGAACTGGCAGCCGGAAGACTTACAGATATCATCCATCATACGCACATTATTGACTATATTGTTTATTCCCCTGTCGCTGAGACAGTTGATGTTGAGAAAATCGTTCTTAGTCGGTCCGTAGTAGAGCCAGCCGTCCTTTCCGACTATTACATCTGAATTCGGTGAAGTTCCAAGCACAGCAGATTTTAGACGGCCGTCAGCTGTGACCAGCTCCTGACGGAAGGCGAAGTGCTCTGAGAAATATTTGCTGAAATCATCGAAGAAATCGAAATTCAGCTTCCCCTCCTCAGTTTTGAGCTTAGGTGCAGGAGCAAGTGCACGTTTCTCCTTTGATTCGGAATTTCTGACCACAGGCATAAGTGCTGCCGGAGCAAGACATATTCCGATAAAAGCGGCTGCATAGAGCCTGTAAAGTATATTTTTCTTCATAGCTTATGCCTCCTAAAATCTGAAATAGATGAACGGATTGTAGGAAGCGGATGAAAGTGTGATTATACATACTGCCAGGAGCAGAAGTGATATCACATAGGCACATGACTCTCCGGCAGCAGCAGCCTTCGGAGCTGTCAGTTTTGTCCTGATACCGCCGATAACCGGCATTGAGAAAACAACTGCCAGTACCAGCATGGTAAGATACATAGGTGTGAGCTGAGCCATGAACATAGAGTAGCCGGAGCTTGTAAGGCTGGAAGGATCGAACATTCTTCCTATAAAGCGGCAGGCTGTTCCCAGGTCATCAGCACGGAAGAATACGAAAGCAAGTATCGTCACGAACACTGCATAGAAATGGCGGAAGAAACGGGGCCATTTTTTTGTATTCAGAATGTTATAGGACTCCAGCATAAGGAATCCGCCGTTCAGGAGTCCCCAGACGATGAAATTCAGACTTGCACCGTGCCAGAGGCCTGTGCAGAAGAACACTATCATCTTGTTGAGAGCTGTTCTCACCTTTCCCCTGCGGTTTCCGCCAAGAGGGATATAGAGATATTCCTTGAACCAGGTGGAAACTGAAATATGCCACCTGCGCCAGAATTCCTGCATACTCTGTGAGATATACGGGTAATTGAAGTTCTCCTTGAAGGTGAATCCGAACATTGCTCCAAGGCCGATAGCCATATCGCTGTAGCCGCTGAAATCGAAATATATCTGGAAAAGATAGGATACAGCTCCCAGCCATGCCAGCGGAAGAGTCAGTTCAGAAATACCGAGACCGTATACATAATCTGCGGCAAGAGCCATGGTATTTGCGATAAGGAGCTTTTTTGAAAGTCCTATAATGAATCTTCTGATACCCTGAGCTGTCTTTTCCGGATCATTTTTTCGGTTATCGATCTGGTCTGCAAAATCGTAGTATTTTACGATAGGACCTGCCACCAGCTGCGGGAAGAAGGTTATGTACAGAGCCAGCTTGTAAAGATTTTTCTGTATGTATTTCGGGTCCTTGTAAGCGTCTATGACGTAGGACATAGCCTGGAAGGTATAGAAGGATATACCTATTGGCAGGGCTATTTTGGGCACCGGTACACTGACGAAGGGCAGACTGTTAAGCAGGTCAGCGCCGAAGCCTGCGTACTTGAATATGCCCAGCATTACGAGATTGGCGGTGACTGCAGCGGCAAGCACCGGTTTTCTCGCTTTGTTTTCCTGCTTCATGGCCAGACCAAAACCGTAGTTCATCAGGATAGAGATTATCATCAGGACTACAGCCCTGGGTTCGCCATAGGTGTAGAACGCTATGCTGAATATCAGCAGAAGAACGTTCTTGGCTGTCATTCGTGGTATCATCCTGTACAGGATGTATACCGAGGTCATGAATATGAAAAGGAATACGGGACTGCTGAAAACCAAAACAGTTCCTCCTTTATAAGCTGTTTATCTGTATCTCAGAAACGGTATCTCCGCTCATGACGAAGTATATCTCACTGTTGCTGCCGGAAGCGATAAGAGCGCCGTTGAATTCATCAAGACTGCCATAAGCAGACATTACCTCAGCTCTTGATGAGCCGACTTTAATGCCCTTGTCAGTGGAGTGATCTCCGCCTGTGATAACGATGTCATAGACATACTGTATACCGCCGTTGGAATAGCACTCGAACTTTATATCAGGATATTCATAGACGAATAATATATCTCCTGCGTCACCCTTCGGGATACAAGCCTCAGGCGCCTCACTCTGCATGAATGAGCCGCCCAGTTCTGAGATGAACACGCTGATAGGCTGATCGATATCAGCTGTGCTGAAGGTCTCTCCGGTGCTGCTGCTGATATTGTTTATTGGCGGAGCCGGATCATCCTGAGGCTCAGCAGGTGTACCAGCAGGCACATCAGGTTCATCATCAGGATCTATCTTTGGTACTTCAGTAACTACCTCAGTTTCATCAGCAGCCTTTGTGGTAACTGTCTCATCCTTCTTTGCAGTAGTTGTGGTAGTCTTCTTATCGTCCTTCTTGCCTGTAGTTGAAGAAAGGGCAGTTGTAGTGGTGGTCTCCTCCGACTCAGAAGTTGTCTCAGTTGAAGAAGTGGTAGTATTGATGTCAAGGATAACGTCTGAGCTGCTGCTGTCCTTATCCTTTCCGCAGGATACAGCAGATGCCGCACAGAGTATGGCTGCTGTACAAATAGCTGTAAGCTTAAAGTTCATGAAAAATGCCTCCAAAAGAATTAGTTAAAGCTTGGGTAGATATACTGTCTGAATGTATAGCCGTTACCGGTGTTTCTTCCTGCGCTGTCATAGTTATTGGGAGTCTTGAGGAAGGAGTCGGTAACTCCGTAGAAACCGTTGCATATATCGTAATTGAGCCATGCGCCGTTGACATATACCTGATTCCAGTAGTGGTCACCTGTACCACGGCCTGTACCATAAACGATACGGGTCTTATAGCCTGCCTCCTGATAGAAAAGCTCTGTAACAGCGGCCATATAGTAGCATACCATATATCTGTTCTTCATAGCATAGTCAGCAAAGTATGACCAGCCCATAGACTGTATAGTTGCCAGTGACTTTGTATCCTCAGTATGCTTGTACTTGCAGGAAGCACAGAGGTAGTTATATATAGTTGAAACGCCTTTTCCGATAGTATTTATAACAGAGGCAGCCTGCTTCTGTACTGAAGACATGGGCTTTGCGACTCCGTTAGCATCAATATTATATCCGTCTATACGGGTATTCACAGCCATTTTGCCGGTGGATGTGTCGAAGTAGCGGCGCACTCCTGCAATAGTCTGCCAGCCTGTCTGCATTACACCGTCAGTCTCACGGAAGTAGTAGGTGCCGTCATCAAGCTTTATAAGTCCCTTCTGTACCTTTCCGTCTGCTGCAATGTAGTACTTATTTCCACGGATAGTCTGGCGGCCTGTGAGCATATATCCATCATAGGTGAAGAAATATTTGTCATCGCCGATATAAGTCCAGTTATCGTGCATAACTCCGTCAGAAGGGTCAAAGTAGAAGGTGTGGCCGTCATATTTGAGCCAGCCTGTATGCATTTTACCGTCATTATTGAAGTAATACTTCTTTCCCTCACTTGTATACCAGCCTGTAACAGCCTTTCCGTCCTCACCGAAGATGTACTTGCTGCCGTTTATTACCAGGCGGCCCTTTACCATTTTGCCGTTTTCAGCAAAGCAATAGATATTGCCGTCGATATTGACCAGACCTGTCATCATAAGATGATCGCTGCCGAAGTAGTAAGTATCATCGCCGGACTTGACCATACCTGTAACAGCAGCACCATCGTTGCCGAAGAAGTAGGTATCCTCCCCTATCTTCTGCATACCGGTCAGCATAGCACGGTCTGCTCCGAAGTAATACATCTGGTCTTTTATATTCATAAGTCCTATCTGAAGGATACCGCCGTCGTTGGCATAATATGTCTTTCCGTTGTAATTCTGGAAGCCGGTGAGTACTGCACCGTGCTCGTCCAGCAGGAATTCCATGTCATTGTGTTCAAGGAGGCCCTGTGCCGGTGTACCGTCAGCATTAATGTAGTATAATACATCTCCGCTTGTATAGAATTCGGTCTTTACAGTATTATCCTCATTCACCTGATACGGAGTGCCGTTGTACTCGAAATCCTCTGTCTGCACCTTGCCCTCTGAATTGACGAAAAGAAGACCGTCATCGGAGCTGACGAAGCCCTCTTCCTCCATGACAGCGCCGTAATCGTCTGTCAGGAATACACCCTTGCTTTCGTCCTCAATAAGACCCTTAGCTTTTCCGGCGGAGGGATCAACGTAGTATTTTTTACCGCAGTAGTCTATCCAGCCGGTAACAGGATTTCCGGAAGCGGGATCAAAATAGCAGCGCTGACCGTTTACTGTGCGCCAGCCTGTTTTCTGAACTCCGTTTGCGGCGAAAAGATAGTACTGACCATCAATGAGCTGTTCTCCTGTGAGGAGAGTTCCATCGGGATCATGACAGAAGATGCGTCCTTCCTCATCTAATTCCCATACATACCCCGAAGCAGCCGGAGCTGTCTCCGCAGCCTGTGCAGCAGCAGGTACAGCCGCTGCAGCTCCTACAGCTGTCAAAGCTGTACAGAGCAATATTTTGTTGTAAGCTTTCATAGTTTTCTCCTGTTTCTTTGTATTTATTCCGATCATGTATGGAGCGTGGTCTGAAAATATATTACGCTTGATTTGAAAAGATCAGATCGGACATATGCGGATAAAATAAAAATCGTGCATACACATCCATATGTATGCACAATTATTATAGCAAAGATTTATTGCAACTTCAACTGTTTTTTGCGGATTTTGCAGTTTCTTTGCCGGAAATTTGAGGAAATAGCCAAATTAGCCGGCTAAATATCATTAAATATTGTCAGGAAAAAATGTCACACTTTTTGGCCTTTTGCGTACCCTGAGCGTTCCTTAGTCCTCATTGACGAAATATGGCTCATAGGTTTTTATTCCCAGGTCACCTGTTGAATTGAAAGTAAAGTGGTCTGTTCCGCCGCTGTTCCACACTATATCGAATGGAGCTGTAGAGTTGTATAATATGCCAGATATAGTCCCCTGCATACCGGTACAAGCTAATTTGCCTGATGTCCATGTTATTGTTATTTGTCCATTTGAAGCCGTATAGCTAAAGTCGCCAAAGTAATCACCGTCTTTTACACATTGACCTACACCGCCGCTGCTCCCCTGTTGTCCTGCATTTGCTCCGGCAGAGAATGACCATGACATATTTCCGAGTGAACCGGTACTGTTCCAGTAGAATGTACCGAGGAAATAAGCCGACGGACCGGGATCGTTGTTAGGAGTATTTGGAAAATGTATTTGTTGATCACTTCCTGTATTAATTTTTGATGGATCATCAGCAGGTGCAGTAGTTGACGGTATATCCGGCTCTGTAAGATCAGGAGCATCTGAGGACTGAAGCTCCTTCTCACTTTCAGTGGAAGCTTCATTCTCCTGGCTGCCGCTGTTGACCGGCTCAGTAGCTTTTCCGGACTGGTCATCCTCTTCCCCCGTCACCTCATCCTGTCCTTTGACAGTAACAGTAGATGTCTCATTCGCACCGGCAACATATGCAGTAACGGTCTGCTTTGTTCCGGCAGTATCAGCTTCTGTGCCGCTGCTCTTAAGGTCATGGGTAGTTGCAGGCTCCTCAATAGCAGCCGCTGCAGGAGCAGTAATGGTATCGGAGCTGCTATCAACAGTCATAGGAGCAGTATTCTTCATATTTCTGCCGAGCATCACCACACCGGCACCTCCTGCGATAACTAAAGCAAATGCGGCTGCCGCAGCTGCCAGACCTGTCCAGCGGGGACGGCGGATAACATCTGTTCCTCCGGCATAATCCTCCTCATCAGCAGCTCCCGAAGCTGTCTTTCTCAGACAATTTTCAACTATCCTCTTTTTCATCCTGCTGTCCGGCAGCGGAGAGCTCTCCGCAAGCTCTTCCATAACAGCCTCATCAGGCTCATTAAGCATATCCATAAAATCTTTTTTCATAATATCACCTCATAGCTCATCTCTCAGTATTTCTTTAAGCTTCTTCCTTGCTCTCTGACTTCTCTTTCTCACCGCAGCAGCAGTCATTTTCAGCTTAGCTGCTATATCTGTACATTCCATGCGATAGAAGTACTGATAAACGATTATCGACCTATCCGGCTCATTGAGCGCTCTGACCTCATCCCATAGTCTCTGCCTCAGAATAGCATCCTCCGCCTCCGCAGCGGTATCGGAATCTGAGGGCGGCAGTCCGGTCTCTTCTTCATCTGCTGAAACAGTGGTGAGCCCACGGCGTGCGAGTTTCCGGAAGGCATCAATGGAGCGGCGCTTTGCTATGCTCCCGATAAATGACTTTAAACTTCCCTGAGCCGCAGAGAATTTTCCCAGCGAGGAGTAGACCTCCACAAAGATATCGCTGACACAGTCCTCGATATCCTCCTGTCCGGCACAGCCGCCTATCTTGCTTACGACTATGGT
>Ga0256404_1007723_pt1 | contig 16762 bp, 24 predicted proteins | sample RumenRJG_01DNA_FD_185990 | JGI IMG/M metagenome (GOLD analysis project Ga0256404, IMG submission 185990) | Bovine rumen microbial communities from Lethbridge, Alberta, Canada - RJG_01 | ecosystem: Host-associated > Mammals > Digestive system > Stomach > Rumen | place: Canada: Alberta | collected...
ATTGTGTAAGACGCTCCGGCTTTCACGCCGCTGTGCTTCGGTCGATGAACCAGGAATCTCGCCACTGGCTGAAAGCCTAAGTTTTCCGAAAGGAATCCCCCGGCTTTAGCCGTGGGGAGGACGTCAAGTGGGAAGATTTTCCGAGTCTTGTCGGCGTATGCGACAGACTGCCTTTTGTCCGTCTTCGTGGCCTCATGTTTGTCGCACCGGACTACGAAAACAAGGAACAATGCCGCCCTCTTTTTTGCCGCATGCGGGAAATCTTCGACGATATGAGAGAAAAGGACTGGAAGACCGCTTCCATCGACTATCTCTCGATGGGCATGTCGCAGGATTTCGAGATTGCCATCGAAGAAGGCTCGAACCTCGTCCGTGACGGAACGTCCATTTTCGGGCCTCGCCAATACTGAGAAAGGAACAAACCATGCCAGATGCAGAAGAGCTCACACGTTTTTTGCTTCACGCCTCCGAACCCGAACTTGGGAAACTATCAGATGCGATGGATGCACGGGTAATAGAACTCGGGAAGATGCGCACGGATGTCAGGAGCATGTTCTTCGGCCAGTTTCTCCTCATGCTCGGAGGCATGGGGACATACTTCCTCGCGCCATACGCATTCGGTGGAACCCTTCCTCAAGGGCTCTGCCTCGTCTTCCCTGGTATCGCCGTGGCAACACTTCCAGGCTCCATCTTCTGGTGGAAGTCAACGAAGGCTTCCATCGAAGAATGTATTCTTGCAAAAGAAATGGTTCACCGCGAGAGAGAACGCCGCCTTCGCGTGAGTGCATTGTATCCTGCCAGCTGACAGAAAAGGAAAAGGATGCAATTCTTTGCTCAGACTTTAGCAAAATCGCGATTTTGGGTGGTGTTTTGCGAACTTTCCACATTTCCATTTTTTGCTGTGATATTCTACTTGTAGAAAAATCATGCAATCTGGCGCGAACCTACATCAAACATCCGATTTCGGAACGAAAAATCAATGTTCCAGAAGATTGCGAAAGCCGGTTCGCGCAAATGTACTTCTTGGCATGCGGAATTGCTTGGAAGAAATGTGGCACCGTTGCATCTCGCCCGTGAGCGGGAAATGAAAGTGCGGCGATGTCGGCGGGGATGCCGTCCGCTCGGTGTTGCATCTCGCCCGTGAGCGGGAAATGAAAGCAGTGGTATGATCAGCATATCCACTGGTAATAAGTGGTTGCATCTCGCCCGTGAGCGGGAAATGAAAGAAAGGGATTGTCCGCAAGGTTCTCACAGATGAAGTTGCATCTCGCCCGTGAGCGGGAAATGAAAGCAGCACCGCGCCGTCGAACGCTTTGCGCCACCGACGTTGCATCTCGCCCGTGAGCGGGAAATGAAAGGTTGACGTACTTGATGCGGTCGGACGTCTGGTCGTTGCATCTCGCCCATATGCGGGAAAATTGCGATTTTTTTCATGTCTTTTCGCCAAAAATTTTCCTCCCTTTCCTTTTGCTGGTTCCATTTCTGCTACAATATATTCATCGGCTCCCGCTGAGCCGGGCAGAGCGGCGAAGAGTACGCCATGCGTCCCCGCGCAGGTGCGCCGACTAGCGAAATCCCCGACGGAAACCGTGATTGCCCCGCAAGGGGCTTCCGAAAGGGAAAGGCATTTTCCTCCATACAGCGGAAGAGACGCAGGTTGTTCTGGCCTGCGTCTCTTTCGTTTGCAAAATATTTCTGCCTGCAAACACTTTTCCTCAAAAATTTCTGCTATAATATTGGTGGGCCCGATAAGGGACGGGTCCTTCCGTGGCAAGGGTGGCACGGATTCCGGCAGAGGCGGTGGTGGTTCTCTCCTCTGGCGGAAGAGCATGAGTTCTCCTTTTTCAGGCACACGCAGAGCAGGCGGCACGGTGGAACGCAGATACCGTGCCGTTTTGCTTTGCCTTTTTTATGCCGGAATCACAGAAAAAACCGCTGTTTTTTCGCATGCTTTTCTGCCGGACGTGCAATTCCTTGTCTCGGCCTGCTAGAATAAGAAATGAAAGAAAAGGCAGGATTTCCTGCATATATATCGTGCTCTGGAAGGGGGAAGCGGGACAGCCCGCGCAAACCGTGACAAAGAATACAGTATCGAAGAAGAAGTTCCGCGAGATGATGGACGAGATGCTTGCCTACAGCAAGAAGATGGAAGACAAGTTCAGGGAATTTGATGACGAATTCCAGACGAAGGATGCCGAGGAGCTCCGGCAGGAATTTGATGAGCTCTCGAAGAAGCAGCACGCATTCTGGAAGGACGCTCTTGAGAAGCAGAAGGAAGCGAATCTGGAGTTCGAAGCTCCGAACAACGATGTCGTCATCGTGAACGGCCTGCCGGACGAGGTACCGTGCGTCCCGTCGAGCGAGGAGCTTGCCGCCATCATCCAGGAAGAGAAGGAACAGGAAGAGCTTGAGGGCCAGCCCGTCGAAGGCGACAGCTTCCAAAACGACGAGGATTGGGACGAAGATGGCATTTTCCCAGATGACGAGGATGTCATCCGCACGCCTGCTGGCAGGGATTTGTCAGGCCTCTTCCGTGGCCTCACGGCAGGAAAAGACTGGGTTTCGGGCGACCTCGTGACAGTGTTCGATGGGACAAAGATTCTCTGCGCTGGGCCGAACCATTCCATTCATCTCTACGAGGTTGACGAAAAGAGTATCGGGCAGGCGACAGGCCTGAAAGACCATGACGGCAAAGAAATCTTCGAGGGTGACATCGTCCGCCGCAAGGATGGCCGCGCATTCTCCGTCTGCTATGTGGAAGAACGCGGAGGATTTGCCCTTGCTGACCTCGCGACGCCAGAAATTATCGAACCAGGTCTCTCGAAGAGCAAGGACCTCGTCATTGTCGGGAACACAACAGAAGGAATCAGTAAAGAGGTGCAGTCGTTATGGGAGCCATGAAGGTGCTGACGAAGGACGAGCTCCGCTCGAAAATCCTGAGGGAGCAGGCACTCCGAAAGGTGTTTCATCTCAACCACAGGAAGAAGAAGCCGGAGCCTCAGACGGAGTCCATGCATTTCGGGGACAATCCCCTTGGAGAGAAGTTCATCCTGTCGAAATATGAAAGACGCAACCAGGAAGAAATCGAGGCGGGATTCTGATGACAATGTTTGCAGATTGCAGGGAGAAATTCTCCCGCGATGCCTATCCATATGGGACGCAGTTCCAGAAGCACGAGGACATCCCGAAGGACGAAATCAATCCCTATTGGGACGGGCATCTCAAAGGAAAAGACCGTGCCTACATCAATGGCTATGATGATGCGACGAAGGACGGAATCAACGGCTTCTTCTCGAACTTCCTCGCCTACGAGTACGAGCTCGACAATGCCTTCGGCACGAACCTCTTCCGCAACGTGGACGAGAGCGTCCTCGAAGACGAGCGAGACATCTCCGAATTTTCCGAGGAAGAGAGGGCGGAATGGTCGAAAGAGACGCTTATCCTCAAGACGCTGAAGGACTGTATGCTAGACAACGCGGAAGCGACGCGAAACGAGATTGTCACCGCCCTCATCGACAGCGGAGATTACGGAGACACGGCAACAGAAAGCGAGGAACACTGATTTGGCCGAGAAGATGATGAAATTGCAAGACGAGCGCAAGGAAATCCTCCGCCGCTACCGGCAGAAGGAAATCCGTTCTGCCGACGCCATCCGGCTCCTAAGGGAGAACGACGAGGCGGTTGCGGCTCTGCGCCGTCAGCAAAAAAGAAAGTGAGATTGCGGCATCCGATTCTGGGTGCCGTCTTTTTATGTTTTCTTTTCCTTTGCTGCTTTGCAAATATCTTCTGGATTTTGATATAGTTGATTTTTTTGTGATATTGTAGTGTCACAAGGAAATGCCAGTCTGTCCTGCAAAGAATCCTTCCTGCCTATCCTTTGCGGGTATTCGAAGAACGGGCGGAAGGAAAGAGCTATGCCATGATTGCAGAAGAGCTCGGACGAAAAAAGAAGTCTATCGACAATGCCCTCGACCGAGCGAAGAGCACCATTCGTTTCTATATGGACCTGCACGACGATTTGGATATAGAGATGATGGGACACTATTTGCTTGTAAAGTCTGGAAGATTCTGGGGAACCGGCAAAAGAAAGGGGAAAAAATTTGCAACGAGCCGCTCTGGAAATCGTGATTTCCTGTAATTGGAGCAAGGAAACCCTCATCTCTGGTTGGGAAGCATACCAAAGAAAAACAGAAACCAACAATTGGTGCCATTTTTTTGCGAATGGCACCAATATTTTTACCAGGAAAGTTAGTTTAAGAGAAAATAATATTTTTAACAGACTATTGACAAAAAGTTTTATTGGTTTTATAATGATTACAAAATACAAATTAAATGTTGTATCAGTGAATTGCTATATTTATTCCAAAAAGGAGGAATTCCTCATGAAAAATGGTTTCAAAAAAATTTTGTCCGTCCGTCGTCATCCTCGCAAGGGAAAGTGCTTCGCTTCTTTCTCGTGTTCCGGCATCCGCCTGAGCGACGCGCTCCTAAGAGAGCTCGGTTCTCCAAATTTTGTTGTTCCGTATATCAATGAAAGCACAAATATATTTGCTGTAAAAGCGGAGAAGCGTAAAATCGCAGGGAGCTTCCGAATTCCATATACCAAGTCTGGCAACAGTCTGCAAGTTCCAGCAAGGATGCTCCTCTCGAAGCTCAGCTCGATGGAAGGTTGGTCGCTTTTCCAAAATTCTTACTGCGTAGATGGGACTGTCAACAAAGCAAAGGGTATTGCGTATTTCGACATGAATGCATGCACGAAGAAGAGAAAGAAAACATACAGGAATCTTGGCAACACGCTTCCCGTTTCCAAATCCATCAATAATGAGGATGATGATTCTGCCAAAGAAGCTGCTGTTTGATTCCTGCCATATTTGCGAAGGCCGCATATTCTGTGCGGCCTTTTGTGTTGCCAGCAAAAGAATGGATGGAAATTTTTTGCATATCTCGTTCTCCAAAATCACGATTTTTCTCCTGCAAAAATTGTTTTTTCGGCTCCCTTTCTTTTGCTGTTCCCAGAACCTGATAAAATACAGGTATACGAAAAAACAAAAAACACACAGGAGGGCATTACATGCAGCTTCTCAAAGTCAAAGGCGGTTTCGCCGTTCTCTCGAAAATCACGGGTTTCCAGATTCGTCGTCCACACGGCAAGGGAATTGCTTCTGGCAACTATCATGACTTCTTCATCGTCGCGGAAGCGGAAGGTGGAGCCAAGTACACACTTTCCGAGCCGTTCATCGCTCAGGACGAGGACATCAAGGAAAATTTTCAGAACAAAGGTGCAGATGAGCGCATTCGGGCCTTCGTTCTCCGCTACGTCATGGAGAACACCGTTGATACGGACGAGGCGTTCCAAAAGGCGTCCTGCGGCTGCTCGGCTGGCTGTTCCTCTGGTTCCTGCGAGAGCCACGGCAATCCGAAAAATTTTTCAAAAAAAGATGATGGCCCGGTAGAATTCCGTTTCCGTCGCGGCCATCAGAATCATGAGAACCCGTTCCTAAAGTTCCAGAAGTTCCAGTTTCACCCGAAGGACAAAGATGGCGGCAAGCGTCTTGAAGATTTTGCAGATGTCATCGAGGCTGTCTCCCGCGCTTTCGCTGACGAGGAGCGCAAGCATCGCGAATTCCAGAAGAAATTCGACGAGTGGGGCAAGCGCTGATGCAGAAACTTTACAACAGGAACGCCGTACCTCGTGGTTTCGAGGTCGCCCGTGGCTTCGAGGACAAGGGCATCGTCCTGCCGTACCGAACGACGCGCTATGCTGCTGGCTACGACTTCTCGTCGCCTGAGACAGTCACCGTCGCACCGTATGGTACGGCGGAAATCCACACGGGCGTCAAGGCATTCATGCAGCCCGACGAGGTGCTGAAGCTCTACGTCCGTTCGAGTCTCGGCATCCGCAAGGGCATCACGCAGGGAAACAGCGTCAGCATCATCGACGCGGACTATTACGGCAATGTGAAGAACGACGGGGAAATCATCATCTGTCTCCGCAATCTCGGCAAGGAGCCGCAGGTCATCCACCGTGGCGACCGCATCGCGCAGGGCATCTTCCAGAAGTATCTGTCCTGCGGCGACGAGCCTGACGCCGTGAGGAACGGCGGCATCGGTAGCACGGGAAACTGAGAGCGCATATTCCGACCCAGGAAACAGCAGTCCCTGGGCGACGAGGGAGGGCACATCATGCTTAGAAGAAATGTTTCGTGCCGCGGACACCCGAGAAAGAACATCTGATACAGAAATTTGCATACATAGATATCCGGCACAAGGCACCTCAGCTCCGAGATGCCTTGTGTTCTTTTTGCCCAAAGTTCCCCCGTCTTTTTCTTCTGATTCCTGCGAAGCCTGAGGGTCTCTTGGTACAATAGGTGCATGAAGAGTTTTCTATGAGACGAAGGGGGTGACGCCATTCCGCTGATGGCGGCGTGGCGATGATGATGTTAGAGCTTACAAAACATTTCTGGAAATCTGGCAAGACGATGCGTTTCAATTACTCGGGAGACAAGAATTCTTTCGACTACAAGTCGAAATATTGCCGAGCCGATGGTCAGAAAGTGACCATCATCCGTGCCCTCATCGAGGAGGAGACGGGAGACCTTGGTGCTTCGTCCATCTACCTCGTCAAGGTGCCGAACGGCGGCACGGTCGAGGCGTTCGAGGACGAGCTTGTCGCCTGCCGCGCCTGATACTCCAGAAAGAAAAAGCCTGCAACAGAAGTTGCGGGCATTTTTGCATTTCTGGCGAAAACTCTTTGCTAGAATTTTTGTAGGACAAAGACATCGAGACTTTTTTGTGGAGGGATTTTTATGAGAAATCGCGATTTGGTGAAGGCTGTTGCTGGATTCTGCGCCACCTTTTTCTTTGCTGTGCCGTGCTACGCTTCTTCGGCCTCTGGAATCTCTGTCGGAACCTCTTATGGAGAGAGCTGCTCGAACTGCAACGAATCCGATGCTTCTTCCGGCACGAAGGGGAGCAGCTGCTGGTCTGACACCATCTATGATGAGGATGGAAACGTTGTCGGCCATGAAGAAGGCTGTGAGGAAGACACGGAAGAGGAAGGAAAGGACTCGTATAATGGCTCCGACAGCGACCAGTATGAGGCAAGCGCTTCCGTTGATTACGGGAAAATCTACAACGATGACTATATGAAGAGCGTCGGTATCGGGATGCAGGCCCAGCATCGTCTGGATGCCAAACAGGCAGAAGAGGCTCGTGCTCATTCCATCGCCCGTCTGAAAGCGCTTCTTGACAGCGAGTCTGGTGTCAGCCTTGCCCCAGGAGAAGCACCTGTGCAGATTGCCGAGGCAGTGCAGGAAGAGCAGAAGTCAAGGCGTCACAAGCTCTCGAAGAAGGAGAAGGCCGAGCAGGAAGCGATGCACCTCCGCGACACGGCCCCGCTTGTCATCATCTCTGATGGCGGCATCCCGTTCTCCGTCAGCGTCCAGCCGAGCGACCTTGATACGATGGAAGACAAGGATGTCGATATTAGCTTCTTCGCGTATGACAAGAATGTGGCAAGCATCGGTCTGACATATCGCGACCCCTACAGCAAGACGCTCCGTCATCTGCCCTTCAAGAACGGGGACAGCATGACCATCATCTCGAAAGACCATCTCAAGCAGTGCAAGGGAATCACGAGGCTGTATTTTGTTGTCACGATGAAGGACGGTATTGTGACGACGGCGGTCGTGGATTTGCATGTGCTCTGACAATCACAATTCTTCGATATTTAGCAAAGAAGAGGCATGACCGTATTTCAAGTCATGCCTCTTCTTTTTTACTATGTCTGAGTGAAATCAGAATCCCATATCTGCGCGTTCCTTGTCAGAAAGTCCGTTGAGAATGGCAGCTTTTTGCTCGTCTGTCATCTTCGCAAAAACGTTCTGCATCCACTGCTTGCGAGCTTCTGCATCTTGTGGAACCATACTGGAAGATTCTGCCGTTTGATTTGCGGTTTCTTTTTCTTCCTCGGTCATGTTCTGCGCTGTTTGCGGGGCTTGCTCTTGTTGCGATATTGGAGCATTTGCGAGTGCCGAACTGAGAGCTCCGCCCTGTCCCTGCGTATAAGTCTTCGGCGTCTTCTTGCCCTTGAGGTCGTCCTTTGTCGGTTTCGAGACGTTTCCGTCTGTTCCGATGTGGAGACGGTGCTTTGACATGAGTGTCGTGATGCGGTTCATGTCCCAAGCCTTCTTCGGGTCCGTGTAAGCAGAACCAGAATCATAGTTCTTGCCGTTGCGGATGTCTTCGTCGGAATAGCCGAGGTCATTCAGGAGGCCATGCGCGATGTTGTACATGTCCGCATCCGATGCCGTCTTGGTTTCTCCACCAAGAAGCGAAGACGAGAGGCTTCCAAGCATGTTGGAAATATTGCCGAGGAGGGAATTCCCTTTGCCGTCGCCACCGAACAGGTTATTGTAAAGGCTCCCGAACATGCCGTTGTCGAATCCATTGACATCTGCGTCCGAGAAGTCGGAAGAATCGCCGTCACCAGCGAATTTGTCAGGCACGCCGTCGCCGTCGGTATCCCATGCGTCAGGAATGCCGTCGCCGTCGGTATCCCATGCGTCAGGGATGCCGTCGCCGTCGGTATCCCATGCGTCAGGCTTGCCGTCACCATTCGTGTCCCAGGCGTCTACTTGGCCGTCGCCATTCGTATCCCATTGGTCGGCAATCCCGTCACCATTGGAATCCCAAGCATCGGCTTTGCCATCGCCATTCGTATCCCATGCATCTGCAACACCATCGCCATCGGTATCCCATGCATCAGGAACACCGTCGCCGTTTGTGTCCCATGCATCCGTCGTGCCATCGCCATTTGCATCGAAGCCTGTGCCAGAACTGTAGGTATCGCCGGTTCCAAGGTCGTCATCAAGAGTTCCAAAGTCGGAGCCTGAATTGAATGTACCATCTCCGAAGCTTCCGTCACCTGTTGTTCCACCACCCGACGTGCCGAAGTAATCCCCGAGGTCAGAAGAACCAGAGGAGCCCCCGCCAGAACTTGACCAGTCTTTGTCAGATGCTCCGTAAGAGTTGCCTCCGTTCTCGGCAAATCCTCGTTCTACGGCCTCTTCGATGCTGTGTCCGTCACCGGAATCGCCAGTGCTTCCTGAGCCGTCTGAGCCATCAGAGCTCCATCCTGTACTGCCTCTGCCACCAGGATTGTCTGGAGAATTGGAGTCTCCTCCGTTCCATTTCCAATCCGTGTCGCCTGTATTTCCGATACTGTCCTGATAATCATCAGCATTTCCAGTATCTCCAATACATTTGTCGTAAATGCAATTCGTGTACTTTTCGGAGTCGAAATTTGCGTCTCCAATTTCGAAGTCTCCAACCTCTCCTGTTTCTTTGTCTGGCGATTGTTCCAATTCCGTCATGTCGCCAATGGTTCCTGCTTCAGCATCTGCCGGACCAATTCCGTTGGCTCCTTCATAAGCGGAAAAACTGATTTTTGCAATGATTCCTCCGCAAATATAAGGCGGATGATGTGGGCCTCCTGGGTGCCAGAGCGTCGTCGCCATTGGTTTGGTTTCATTTGTTCCGCCCTTGGCTATTCCATGAACCCAATAAACTGGCGGAATAGGATATGCTGCCCCAGTTCCGACGAACGCGCATTGGGCAGAATATTTCTGGTTCATCTCGACATCCGACGGGCTCATTCTGCAAATAGCAAAGCCGCCACATCCGAATGCCTGAAATGTATACTTTGCCGTTGTGCTTCCTGGAACTGGGACACCTCCAAGGGCAGAAAGAATTGCTCCAGAGGCATTTTCCCAGTTGAAACCAGTGGCGAGTTTTCCTCCAAGACTTTTTGCTCCTTCCTCCGTCGCATCCTCGTAGGAAGCATACCCCTCAAAATCCAACTCTGTTGCAAACGAAGTTGACGGCAATATGATTTGTCCCAAAATGAACGTTGCAGAAACCAAGCCATAAAGCCTGGATTTCTTTTTTCCAAACATACGAAACACTTTTGACACCAACTTTCTATGCCTATTGCTTTTATCGCATATCATGATTGATTCTGACATTTTTTTGCGACAAAGCAGGCATATTTTTATTCGTTTTACAAATTCCGCCAATTCATTTGCCTTTGTCGTTTTGGGAAGCAATTCGCCAAATCATCGCGGTTTGGCGTCAATTTGTTGCATCCTCATAATCAGCATATCCATCGAAGTCCAGCACAGACGTGAGAGGATGTTTTTCATGCCCAATCGCCTGATGAGCATCATCTTCGTATTCTGCATAACTTTCAAAATCAAGGCTCACAGGAAGGACCTCCTGCTTTGCCTGAACTGTCGCATCTTCATAAACAGCGTATGACTCAAAGTCCAATGATTCACTCGTTGCGGCGTGTGTCGTCAAAGGAGTGAAGAACGCTGTGCCTGCCATTACAGCCATCATAGCCGAAATTTTGATTTTGTCTGCTGAAAACATATATAACGCATCCTTTCCATTGATACAAAGCTAAGTGATTTCTTCATCGGATATTCTAGCAACTTTTTCCGGGCGAAGAGTGTTTCTGCATAGCAAGCTCTTCGTAATGCTAGAATATCAACGCGGCCAGCAAGCCGCACAGCAACGAACATGATTGGAGGTCATATATATGCGAAAAACAACCAGAGTTTCCGCCCTTGCCCTGTGCATCGCGGCACTTTCAAGCGGCACGAGCTTCGCTTCGCCCCTCGTCCTTCCGAGCGGCGATTCCCATCCCATCTACTTCGACGCGCAGAACTATCGTCAGTCGTCCGCCAGCACGCTCAAAGGCGTGTTCACGGAAAAGCATCTCGACAAGGTGGCAAAGCCGTCAGCAGAAGCGCTCGCGGCGACAAAGGACGCTGTCGAGGAAGTGCGCGACGACATGAAGCTCCCCGAAGAGCTCTACCTCCTGCCGCTGAAGAAGAAGGATTTCAAGTCCCTCTCGGACGCTGAGAAGCAGGCGTACATCGACGGGTGCTACAAGACATTCATCCAGCAGACGAACAAAGCCATCAAGGAAAGCAAGAATGCTGACGAGAAGGAGTTCTACGGAGCCACAGAGAAACTTGTCCGAGACTATCTCATGGACGATTCCATGTGGGCCGACGGCAAGGCATCCGTCACAGAATACTTCTCCCTGCATCCCGACAAAGTAAAAGAAGCGGCAAAGGACTATGTGAAGTTCAAGGCCGCTGTGAAGGCGATGGCAGACGCGCTCCAGCCGGAGTGAGCCAGCAAAGGAATGGGTGGGAAGTTTTTTGCTCCAGCTCCCACGAAAATCGCGATTTTCAGGATGGCGGTGCAGGAAAATCCACCCTTTCCCTTTGCTGATAATCCCACTCCTTCACGAAAAAAAATATTTTTTCTCCCGTCTTCTCGCGGATTCCAGAAACGCATCCCCGATTCCCCTATAATGAGTATAGAAAGAGCCGAGGGAAGAGCACCCGAGGAGATTTCGCGAAATCCGTTTTCCATCTCTAGAGAAAGGACAATGACATGATTCAGATTAACTTTGCAGGCAACCTCGTCCGCGACCCGGAAGTCCGTCAGGGCAAGAATTCCCCGTACACGACGTTCAGCGTCGCCGCGACGCATGGAGCGAAAGATGGTTCTGACCCCAACAAGCCGGGGACGGAGTTCATCGAGTGCATCGCAGGCGGCAAGACTGGCGAAAACATCGGCAAGTTCCTCCACAAAGGCGACCAGATTATCGTCTACGGCACGGTGCAGAAGCTGTCGGCATGGCTCGGCAAGAAGGACAACCAGCCGCACGGCGGCCTCAACGTCAACGTCAACGGCTTCGAGTTCGGACGCCGCAAGAACGGCGAAGCGAGCGGCGCTCCGGCTGGCGGTTCCGCAGGGCCGGAACTCAGCGAGGACGATATTCCGTTCTGATGGCGGGAAGCTCGCGGAAGGCGGGTCAGGATTTCCTGGCCTGTCTTTTTTTGTGCCTGTGAAAGTCCCGTATACTCTAAGTGATTCAGCTCATTCTGAGCTATCTGTTTCATTCAGCGTCGAAAACTGGATGAGGCATCAAAATGACGCCGTCTTTGAGGCGGTATGGGAGGTAGTTTTTATGTATAACAATCAGAATGTCCAGAGCCAGAATATCCAGAATGACAAGGGAATTTCATCCTTCAAGAATGTTTTCATCGCGACCTTTACTGGCCGCCTGTCGAAGGATGCAACACCTAATGATAGCCAAAAGGGCTACCATTACGTAAATCTCAACATTCTCTCGAATGTTGTTCCCCAGCCTTCTGGTGGGTTCCGCCCTATTGCCGTTCAGGTGCGTGTATTCGCGCCTCAGGTCAAATTCGCAGAAACCCTTAAGAAAGGCGACAAGGTCCTTGTGACAGGAACTGTCACTGACCTTCGCCATTGGGTTGCGAAGAATGGTTCGGGACAGATTCACACTTGCGTCAATGTCAACGCGAGTGAAGTCGAGCTTCAAGCTCGCTCAAAGTCTGGTCAGCAGACCGCACAGGCTCCTGTGCCTCAGCAGTACGTAGCACCTGCTCAGCAGGCCATGCCTCAGCAGTACGTAGCACCTGCTCAGCAGGCCATGCCTCAGCAGTATGCGGCTCCTGCTCAGGCCGCGCCTCAGCAGTATGTGCCACAGCAGCCGCAGTATGCCGCTCCTGCACCGCAGCCTGCTCCTCAGCAGGCTCCGCAGAGCGTAGCCCCATTTACCTTTGATGAAGGAGAAGCCCCAATGGCTTTCTGATTTGCCAAAGGTTTTTCGAAGGACCCGAAAGGGTTCTTCTTTTTTCTGCCTGTTTTTCCCGTATCATGGAATTGGAATCTGTTTGCGTAAGAAAGGAGTTTTATCCATGAATGATGACTTCAAAAACAGGATTGCCGCAACCTACAAGGCAGTCCTGGAAAGCATTCCGAAGTCTGCGGCTTCCAATGTCCCCTACAGGGTTTTTGAAACCGCAGGCCCGGAACCAGAGGCGTTCGTCCTCGTCCTCCGGGTGCTTTCCGAAAGCAACCCGAACGAGGACGCGGAGCACTCTGCTTGGAAGGGGACGATGGTTCCCTACATGCTGGAGGCCCGCATGAAATGCGGCCTCGGCCTCGCCCCGTCCGGCGACATCTACAAATTTGTCGCGAACAGGGACGAGAGCGCACAGAGAGAGCTTCTCTGCCTGCGCAAGATGCTTGTCGCAATCGACAGGCAGTTCGGCTCGGGGCACTCCGTTATGGATGCCCTGAAGAAAGCTCATCAGACGATAAAGGCGTATGCCGAACCCGTCAAGGAGGAGCTGCCGTTCTTCTTCTGAACCAAAAAAGAAGGCTGGAACCCACTGAGAGTTCCAACCTTCTTTTTTATTCAGTCCTGCACGAATTTGCCTTCGCGCATGGCGATGACATCCTTGCGCTTGCCGTTCGGCTTCGTGATGCGGCGGACGATGGTGCCGGGGACGAGCATCGAGGCGGCGACATAGCCTCCCTGGAGGATGATGTAGCTGTGCGTCTTCTTGCCCTTCGTAAGGTCGAGAGACTTGCCCTGCTGCTTCGCTGCACGCATCAGCTTCTTCGACGGCTCCGACTGCGAGTCGATAATGGCGATGATGTTCTTCATAAGGATGAAATTTCCCATGCCTGCTTCGATAAAGTCTTTCGGTTCCATAAGCTCTCAATTTTCCTTTCTGTTGATGAGTTTGACGAGCTCCCTGAGCCCCTTCTTCGGGATGTCACGCAGGGAGTTTTCGATGCGGTTGCCGGACGGAAGCGCCTCCGGCTTCTCCACTGGTTCTCCTTCTAGGACGATGTCATCCTGCTTCTTCGGCTTCTCCTTGTCGTCCCTTCCGAGAATCTCGACATTGATGACCGTCTTTTCGTCCACTTTCGAGAACGTCTCTGCCATGTAGCCGAGAAGGACGATAGTGACAAGGAGCGCGATGACGAGCGAGAAGAACAAGCTTCGCGGGAACACGGGATTCAGCCAGCATATCGCGAGGAATCCGACGGCGAGGGATATGACGCCCCTGCCGAGAGTCCCCGCATCCTTGTCCTTCTTGCCGTTGTAGACGTTCGCCACCCCGTAGCTGGAGAGGGCGAGGGAAACCAGAGTGAGCAGATTGAAGAAGTCCATGAGCGGACAACCTCCTTTACACAAATTGTAGCAGAAACTCTCAGTACGCCCCGAGACGCCCTGATGGACGCCGATTCTTCCGAAGCAAGCGCAGATTCCTGCATCTACAGCGAGAAAACAAGTGCAATATTGCACTATTTTGAATCCATTCCTGCAAATCCACTGTTGAAAAATATTGCAACTTTCGATAAGATGTAGACATCAGCAAAAGAATGGGGTGAAATTTTTCAGCTCCGGTTTCCAAAAATCACGATTTTTCCATGCTGCCGGAGTGTTTCCTGCTCTCTTTCCTTTGCTGGCGATGTGAATCTAGCCAGGCCCGTCCTGGCGGAAGGAGACGAAGAAGAATCATGGCAATCACTATCTCGCTATGCTCGCACAAGGGCGGTGTCGGGAAGAGCACGAGCGCGGCATGCTTTGCCGACCTGCTCGCGAAAGAAGGAAAGAAAGTCCTTCTTGTAGATACGGACTCGCAGGGGAACCTTTCTGGGCGGTTCGGCTATCCTCCGACACCGCGCCCTCCCGTGACGCTCGGCGACGCTGTCAGGAACATCCTGTCGGATGAGCCGAAGCCGCTCAAGGAGTTCGTCCTGAAGACGGAGTTTGAGAATATCGACATCATCCCGAACAATGACTCCTACGCGCTCGCCGTGCGCGACCTGCTGAAAGGCGTCATGGCTGGCGTCAACTCCTACCTGTTCCTCGTGAGGGAGCTGTCGCCGGGCTACGACTACATCATATTCGATACGAAGCCGTCCGTCGATTCGGAAGTCCAGCAGGCGCTCCTCGCGTCCGACTGGGTCATCATCCCGATGGAGGCGGCGGACGACTCCATCAACGGCGCGGGAAACATGCTCCGCTTCGTAAAGGGATGCCACAAGGGAAACCCGAAGCTCCGCGTTGCCGGTCTGTTCTTCAATGCTGTCGACATGAGGACGACGACGGCGAAGGCATACGTTCCGCAGATGCAGGAATCCTGGAAGGAGCTGATGTTCAAGACCGTCATCCCGTACTCCCAGGATGCGAGGAAGGCCGAGGGCATCCATGAGCCCGTGACGGAAGCGTTCCCGAACGGGAAGGTCGCCGCCGCGTTCCGAGAGCTCCTGAAGGAGGTTGAAGAACGTGTCGGCTAAAAGGAAGAAGAGCGTTTTCCGTGCAACCGTGCTGTCCTCGGTTCCAGACGATGCAGGTGTCGGCGTCCTCGGGAACGATGACGGATTCGCCCCGTCGGAGGAGCGACTGGCAAAGCTCGCGGAGCTTATGAAGGACAAAGACTGTGCCGCAGAGCCTGTCGGCAGGAACGTGACAGAGGAGGAGATGCGGATAGACCGCCTCTTTCCAGCGACGCAAGAAAGGATTCTGAGCCGCGACCTTCTCGACCCAGCACCGGACAAATGGAACTTTTTCGGCAGGCCCTCGATGGAAGCCTATGCCCTGATTGTTCAGAGCATCTACAAGTACGGGCTCTGGCATCCTCTCACCGTCTGGGAGCGCGAGGGCGGAAGATACATGATTCTCGGCGGCCACACGAGAAACCTCGCGTATGGAGACCTGTACGAGCTTACGAAGGATGAGAAGTACCAGTCCATTTCCTGCAAGGTCTACAAGAAGGGAGACATCGGCGAGGCGGAAGCCCGCCGCATCGTCATCCTGACGAACATCGCGCAGAGGGCGCAGGAGAAGGCACGCATCCGCATCCGATGTTACGCAGAGATGGTGCGCCTCGAAAAGGAGGATGCCTTCTATAATGCAAAGAGAATCGACGTAGGGGCAGCTGTTGCCCGTCTTTTTGGCGTCTCTCGCAGGCAGGTCTTTATGTATATTAGCCTCATGCGGCTTATCGACCCTTTGTTGAACGAGATGGATGCTGGAAGCATCACGCTTTCGAGCGCCTATGCCCTGAGCAGGATGCCACAGGAGCTCCAACAATATATTTACGAAAAAGGCTATTTCCGCGAGCTGAAACCGCCTATTGTAAAAATCCTCAAGGACGCCGAGAATCGTGCGGATATTGACCAGATTTTTGAAAATCTGAAGGTAAAGAATCAGGATTTTCAGTACAAGGTTGCCCTTCCTGTAGAAAAGCCTGACGGATTCGATGTATTCCCTCTTTTCGTCAAGGACGGGGAGTCCATCGCTCTGAAGGAATTCCTTAGAAGAAGCCTTTCTGGTGATGCTGGACAAGCGCTATCGGAAGAGACGCGGTCTGCCATCCAGAAGATTCTCGATTTCTGAGCAGGAATATATTGCTGTCATGCAGAAAGAACAAAATGCAGTAGAAGTTTGCCTTTTCCAGCGCAAGCAAGCGGAGCCGTCGGCGCATCATCGCGTCGGCGGCTTTCGTCTGTCCGGCAAAAGAATGGGTGTGGATTCCTTTCTCCGCCGCCCTCGGAAATCGCGATTTTGCAAGCAGGTTCGAGCAAATCCTTTTCCATTTCCTTTGCTGCGAGCTGGTACAATATTCACAAGCTAAGAAAGGAGTTCGATTTTCATGTTGAATATATCGCCGAGAAGTGCTGCGATTGTCGCCAGCTTCTTCGTCATAGCGTCTGCCGTTTCTGGATGTGCTTCTGAAGAGAACGAGCAGAAGGCATTCTCCTTCACGGACGACAACGGAGAAGATGTGACCGTCTCGCCAAACGGGGACGGAACGGAGACGGCAACGTATGCAGACGGAAGGTCGGTCAC
>Ga0256404_1007728_pt1 | contig 16752 bp, 14 predicted proteins | sample RumenRJG_01DNA_FD_185990 | JGI IMG/M metagenome (GOLD analysis project Ga0256404, IMG submission 185990) | Bovine rumen microbial communities from Lethbridge, Alberta, Canada - RJG_01 | ecosystem: Host-associated > Mammals > Digestive system > Stomach > Rumen | place: Canada: Alberta | collected...
GTTTATTCGTTTCCTTTTCAAACATCCTATCCCTTGCTTCTTTTAGAGTAGGGAGTCCATCATACATTACATCATTTATGTTTTCTATTTCATGCCAAGTCTTTTTATTACAGGTAGGACAATATATCTTTTTCTGATAATGACCAAAATATGCTGTACCTATACCAACACCGAATGATTTTTTCATTTTATACTTTTCACTTTATATTTTTCAATCTCCTTATAATGTATATAGTCCATATAAGGCTACCCACAATGGCCAAAGCAAACCATATACATAGAATTACTACGACGTGTGTTTCCTGAAGTTTTGCTTGATTAAAAAAATACAAAACAAAAAAATACATTAAAGGTGCTAATAAAGCGCTCATATCAACTAAAACCAGCAAAAAAATATATTGCTTTTTCTCTTTCATTTTTTACTCCAATAATCTATAGTTTAAGAATTCGTTTTATTACTTAATTAGTTCTATAACAGCAGAAAGCGGTATGATTTCTAAAAGAAGCCAAAGAAACACGCATATTAAATCCCTATATAATGTCAGTCTAGAAAAAGATTCAGGATTAGAGGCCATTTTTCTCTTCCATATACCATACGGAGTATCATCACCTTCTAACTCTTCATATACTTTTTTTCTTCTCAATTCTGTTTTTCCATTTCTTTTTGACCGTAATCTTATGACGAAAATCAATATAATATTAAAAATTGGCCACAAAGAAACAATAGTAAGTACAATAACTGGTATAAAATCTTTCATATATTGTCTCCAATAGTTATGAATTGCCTGCTCGAATGTTTAGTTAATTTATGTCATATTATTTCTTTTTTTACACCATATACACTTTATTAATCAAGTTTCAAAAAAAACAACCGACAAAAACACATATTATGATTATTACAAACAATAGAATAACCACAACTATAGACCTTCTATCCGCAAGGCCCATATCTTTTTTTGTATGCACAAATCTTTTTCTAAACCTTTTATCATCATTATATTTATACACAAAATCGAAACTATGCCCACAATTAGGACAAATCTTAACATCATCGTTAACTTCTCTGTCGCATATCGTACACTTCATCTTTATTTATATTCACTTCCCTTTTTATGATTTCCTCATTCTTTCCCAAAAAACGGGCAATAAAATAAATCAAAATAATACTCTTCTTTATTGTCAAAAACAACTAATCAGATATTTTATTGCTTTTGATTCCATATATCGCAAGAATAATCATAAAAACAGACAATACGAATCCTACAAAAGCAACAATGTTATAAAAAATTTGCTGACTTAATATGTCACCATGTTCTCTTACATTAGAAGCAATTCCTTTTCCTATTACTGCACCCAAGGTGGCTATACCTAATAATCCACCCACCGCTATTCCAAGTGGTTTCTTTATGCTGAATTTCTTCTTAATATTATTAGCATATTGTTCCAATTCTTTATCCGATAATTCGTCCAATTCTTTGCTTTTCTTTACAGATAGCAATCCCAACCCCAAACCTATTCCTATTCCAAATACTGCATTAGCAATTAACACTACTATATTTATGTAATAAACATACAAAAAGACTATAGACATAACGAATACGAATATCATAAAGCAAAGAGCAAAAATATAATCTTTTTTAGTTGGATAGTTTTTAGCCATATAATTCCTCCATCAAAGGACAATCATTTAGAACGTCTTCGTACAAATAACTCATTATTATCCTCCTATTGTTTATTCATTTCCTTTTCAAACATCCTATCCCTTGCTTCTTTTAGAGTAGGGAGTCCATCATACATTACATCATTTATGTTTTCTATTTCATGCCAAGTCTTTTTATTACAGGTAGGGCAATATATCTTTTTCTGATAATGACCAAAATATGCTGTACCTATACCAATACCGAATGATTTTTTCATTTTATACTTTTCGCTATATCTAGTCATTCCACCCATGAGACCTTTAAAAATATTCTCATATTTCTCTTCTCTAGTATTTTTACACTTTGTACAGGTGCAGACATAAATTGTGTCCTTTTTTCTCTTCCCAATCACTTTTATCAATAATCTCAATATAAGAACAATTATCACAAATAATAAAGCTATTGAACCAAGCAATATTCCAATAACTGCTCCCCAGTTTGTTGGCTCGTTATTTGTTGGAGTATCAGCGATAACTATTCCTTGTGTAGTAACAGTATATTCGTGGGTTCTTAATACATCCATTCTCGCTTGAAACTCAGGAGATTCTACAATTTCCATAGCTGTTTTATATGCAGTAGAGTCAGGACTTTCATTTTTTAGAGTGTTAGCTAAATATGGATCTAATTGTTCTATTATTATTAAATCTTCTTCTGTCATTTTTTACTCCTTTATATTCTAATATATTATTTATAATCATGAAGCTAACTAACACGTACCATTATCATAATCTTTTCTTATTTCTTTTGCCCATTCGTCAAACCATTCCTTTTCGTCTGGAGTTATCCAACCCAGTTTACGAAGTGCTAACTCTCCGAAATACGGATTGATAAAAAGTATAAATGGTATTAGCATACCAAACAAAATAACTGCAATTACGCCCAGTGTCAAATAAATTGACAAATTGCCGTTTATTTTAAAGATTGTTAATAAAATACCGCTAATAATAAACCCTATTACAGAACTAATAATAAATGCTTTTTTTGCACCTTTTTCAGTTTCTTTTCTCTTTAAATATGCTTCTTTTAATTGAATTCTAGAAACATATTTATAAAAAAAAAGCCCTATTAGACACCCCAAAGCAATATCTATAATTACGAAGCTAACAAACACAAGGATTGAAACTACATTAATAGACTTTGCTCCCATAATTATCATTGTGAGAAGAAAAGCCGCTGCCAAATACAATAACGCTAGCAGAATAAAACCATTCTTTCCCTTTCTTAAATTATTTTTATAAAATACTAGATTGTTTTTTAAAATAGATGTCTCCTCTTGTTTCATTTTATTACTTAAACCTCCAAATATAACAGCACCACCTTTACATGAAAGTATGTGATTTTGCTTTTGTGACTCTCGATAAATGTTATTTTTTCATCATCGCTCATGTATGAGAATTTTTCAATAAATCCTTTTCTTCATTTTCACCACTTTGAGCTCTCTCCACTAGGGTTGACAGGGGTCCTTTTGTCAACCCTATATCCCTTCATAGCTGGATGCATCCTCAGACAATGCGTGGCTTCTCTGTATTCCAAGCCTCTCATCCCATATGCTCTTATCGGCGCACACCTTGCGTATCAGCTCTACCATATCTTCATACTCATCTGACTTGAATCTGTTGAATACAGCAACATAATTGATATTATGAATTGTCTCATCAAATGCGAATATTAGCTGGTTATTAAGGAACGCCCTGTTTACCGCGTTAACAATCTCATTTTCTCTGTTGATATCAAGGTAGATATCACATTTTCCATATAAATCATCTATCCTCTCGCTGGTAATAGTAGGATATAGCGATACATTATCGTACTTGCCTAAGGAAAGCAGCTTCGATGACATCTCGGTAAGAGCACCAATGTAAAAATGCACATCACTAAGGGCTTCAATAAAGTCAATAATGTGCTCAACCTTATCAGAGTTAGTTAGGATTAGAGCATTCTTCCTGCGCTTGGTATTACGAACATAAGGGTACACGTATCCCTTGCATTTGACGATTGATTCAGACACGCCGAGTTCAACTAATGCATCGTAAGCGTCCTTCTTCTGAACATATACACTGCCAACTCTTGTGGCTCTTCCATCAATAATGTATTGCATATTGCCAGGGATATCGTCCCTTCTGTATTCCTGCCAGAACAGGACATCCGACTTGTTATTCTCCTCTAGCATATTAGATACGAAGAAAGGTGTACCAAGGGAATTAATGAAAAGCCTTGTATTATCCAGGCCTCGCTCCTTAAGGTAATACATTACGAAATCAGCCTTGCTTTTGAATATCATTACTCGCTCTTTGTAATTTAAGATAATATCGTTAGTGACATAGTCCTCCACAATTATCTCACGATTCTTAGAATCAAAGTAGGACTTTAAGATTATCTTCTGCTTCTTGTCAAATGTGGCTCTAGCATAAAGTGTGCCGAATCTGTTGTAGTAATCACAGCTTCTGACAACTCCATTATCATCAAGCCATTCCACGCAGCGAACGATTCTCGTATTAGTCGGAATGGAATAGAACATCCTGGCCCTAAGCTTATTCAAATCATGGATTTCACCTGAATTGTTGGTACTTGATATTTCCCAGAAATCAGGCACATCGATTTCATTAAAATACTTAGACTTGCCCTTCTTCTTGAACCCACCTAAGAAATATTCATACATGGAATCTACGCCCTCTGGCAAGAAACCATCATCATTAATAACCACGACATTACAAGGAATACCTGCAGTAACAAATGAATTATGAAGATTCTTACTCTCTATATGATATGCATCAAATAATAATGTTATTTCTTCTGGTTTATTACGTTTTCCCACTTCCTAATCACCTCGCTTGTAAGGTATTTCTCAGCAACAACATAAGACTTATCACTGAAACTACTTAGGTCATCATGACTAAACAACCTTACTATTCTGTCTGCTAACAGATTAATCTTATCCTTATCCTCTAAGCTGTCATCTATATCAATAAGATATCCATTCTCGCCTTCTTCAATAAATGTCTGGTTACCATATCTGACATTGAATCCTATAATAGGTAGTCCTGATGATACCGCTTCAAGAAGCGTCAGTCCGAAACCTTCACTTGTTGAACCAGACAGGTACGCTTCATAATTAATATACACATCTGTCAGGTCCTGCTGTCCCATTAAATGTACATATTCTTCAGCTCCAACTTCCTCTATTGCTTTCTTTATATCCTCTTCACATGCGCCTTTGCCATAGACATCTAAGGATACATCATCAATGTCTTCTCTCGCCTTGGCAACAGCTCTTACAAGCCATTCAACGTGCTTCTCATTAGCCAGTCGGGATGCAGTAATCATACTGTGTTTCTTGCGCTTTTTGTCCGGGTACTTTAACTCATCAACACTTCCTACAGGAATTGTAATTATGTTAGGTTCAACCCCTTTGTATTCAAGGAACTGCTCACGAAGAAGAATATTCTGCGCATCAGTAGCAGTAACATAAAAGTCAATATATTTATTCTGCGAAAAGGAATACTCGTAGAAATTATTCCAGAGTATATTCTCCTCATTGGTTCCACTCTCACTAAAGTGATCTGCGTGAATAACAACACCAATTCTGGCAGGCTTTGCATTCATAATAATGGCCTGGCCAATGCCTGTAGTTCTGTCAATCAGTACAATATCTCTCTTGGTAAGCTTCAGGCTTCTAACCATATACCCTACTAATTCTTCCTTGGAGTATAGTATGGTATCCTTCATTCGAAACATTACACTATCGCCATCAATCACCTGCTCAAAAGCGACTGTTCCATCAGTATTGAAAAACCTTCTAAGATACAGATGCGCCTTGTTATCAAGTGGAGCATAATATTCAGAGAACACCCTGCCATAGGAATAATAATCCTTCCTTACAAGACATCCCTCTGACACCCTCTCAACTCTGTGAAGCAAGTCGGATTCCTCATCCACAAGGTACGCCGTATAGAAATTACCTTTTCCAGGGAAGACATATTTTGCCACCTTCCCATCCCTTGAAAATGTGTACTTTTCCCCTTCAATATCCTTCTCTAAGTCCTTCAAAGTAAAGGTTACAGGGGCAGTCTTGAAGTCAGTAAAATACTGATACATCCATATTACTTCACTATCAAGAAATCCAATATTATCACTTAGATGTTCAATATTGTCCCTCACAAATACATCTGTGAAAATGAACTTGCATGGAGCGCCAATCTGCCTAAAAATATTGGCTCTGTAGCTTTGGGCATATTCCACACCAGAACTGGCCCAGCCAAGTCCAAGATTAAAACTATATATCATATAATCCTCCTTATTCCCTTAAGGATACATAATTCGAAATTCCTTCTCTTCATCAATGGACACATCAGAGAGCAGGATGTTTCTCACAACATTTCTCTTAATGTCACGCTCCATCATACGAAATGCGCTTAAGGCATCCTTCTGGTATTCGAAGACGAGATTACGCTGTGCCGTAGCCCTTCCTGAAACTGCCGATTGCAGCTGTTGTAGATAATCTACTTCCTCTACCCATGCATCATCAATGGCCCTAAGGGTCGCAATTCTCATGAAGTTGGCCATATCTTCCTTGCTGCCTAGCTTATCCTGCTGACGCTTCAAGCCTGATTTGACAATCTCAATTATCTTCTCCCTTACAAATGTTCTATCATCAAGCCTCTCTAACATTTCCATAGCACGATTATCTAGTGTATAGCTTATATTATCAAGTATAAATCTTGTTATAACAGGACTTGTCAACTCCTCGTTATCCTCAAAGAACACATCAACATTTTCATTAGCAATACCAATAATATCATCAAATGTCAGCTTGGCTCCGAATAACAGCTTATCTCTTGTCTCGTATAGAAGCTGTCTCTGCAACTTCATAACCCTGTCGTAATCAAGCGCTTTCTTACGAGACTCCCTTGCGTTTTCCTCAGTCATTTTCTGAGATTTGTTGACATAACGCTTTATCTTTCTAGATGAAATCTTGCGCTTGCCATCAATATATGGCTCGATTTTCTCAGTATTGAAATTGTTAACAACCTCATCCTCTAATGATACAAAGAAGATGGAAAATCCTGGGTCTCCCTGCCTTCCTGCACGACCTCTAGCCTGACGCTCCTGCCTTATGTTAGTCATTCTACCAACACCAATAACAGCAAGGCCACCTAGGGCCTTCACCTCATCAGAAAGCTTAATATCAGTACCTCTTCCAGCCATTGAAGTTGCAACAGTAACAGCCCCTAAGTCCCCTGCTTCCTTAATAATCTCAGCTTCCCAGAAAGCATTATTGGCATTAAGTACATTGTGGGGAATTCTCTCGTTAATAAGTAGTGCTGATAAGTATTCTGTCTCAGCAATTGTAGATGCCACAATAAGTACCGGCTGTCTTGTCTCATGATGCTTAATTGCTTCCTTAATTGCTGCATTGAACTGACTCTCGAAATCAGGGAAGAATATATCCTTGTAATCCTTTCTCTGAATAGGATGGTTAGTAGGAATAACAACAATTCTCTTGTGGTAGATTTCGAATAGTTCCTCTGCCGCATCCTTAATTGTTCCACTCATTCCAGCCATATGTGGGAACATAAGGAACAGATTCTGATATGTAATAGATGCAACAGACCTGTTCTCTTGTGTTACATCAATTAATTCCTTCATTTCAATTGCCTGATGCTGACCACCACGCATTTTAACACCAGGCATCATACGGCCTGATTCATTATCAAGGAGAACCAACTCCCCATCATCACTTATTACATAATCTCTCTCTATCTCGAATAATGCATGAGCACGAAGTGCTAATGTCACATGACGATTAACCTCGAAATTCTCAGCACTATAGAAGTTATCAATCTCGAAGAACTCCTCTGCTCTTCTTATTCCTTCCTCAGTAAGCCATACCTTTTTCTCCTCCTTCTCGTAGTGAGTACCCATTTGCAATGTGGTAACGAAGAAATTAGCAAGCTCATAGAGATTCGACTGAACCAAAGGAGAACCAGATATTACAAGAGGCGTCTGGGCGCTATCAAGGAGAACAGAGTCAGCCTCGTCAATAATTACGTAGTTGAATTCCCGCATGAACTTCTCATCTTTATCCTTGGCAAGATTGTCGAATAAGTAGTCAAATCCAAGGGCCGAGTGAGTCGTATATACAATATCCTTGCTATATACTTCCTTCTTCTCCTCGTTAGTAAGCCTCTCCCCTGCATCCTTCTTAACGCCTGCAGCCACACTAAGCCCCAGGAAATTATAGACTTCACCCATCTCTTCAGCATCACGAAGAGCTAGGTATTCGTTGGTTGTAACAAGGATTGCACTCTTGCCCGTCAGACCATTAAGGTACATAGGAAGGGTTCCTACAAGCGTCTTACCTTCCCCTGTATTCATCTCACACAGGTACCCCTGATGCATAGCTATGGCACCTAGCACCTGTACATCATAAGGTCTCTTTCCTAGAATTCTTCTATCAGCCTGACATGCAACTGCATACGCCTCTGGGAGTATATCGTCTGTTGTTTCACCATTTCTTATTCTCTCTCGAAACTCATCGGTTTTCGCCGCAAGCTCCTCATCCGTAAGAGAATCGTATTCGGCCTCGAATGCACGTACCTTCTTAAGAATCTTATTCAGTTGTATTAGAATAATCTTGTTGTACATGTAATCCTGTTCCTCTGCTACTCCTCAATAATCTCTATACTATGAAATGTGAATTCGTGAAGTCCTCCATTGATTAGCTGCATCTTATAGCTATATGTCTTAAGAGGACACTTAAATGTTGCTTCATTGTCACTTATGGTATAACTGCCCACTTCCATCTCGTATTTGTCATAGAACACGAATCTAATGATATATCCATTGACACTTGGTGTATCAATATCAATATTAACACTGTAAGTAGATTCTCCGTCAATAATCGGTAATGCCGGCTCAATTCTCTTAGCCTGGAAATTCACCTTGGAGAACCACTCCTTAATTACCGTTCCAGGAGGCATAAGCATATTCTTGAACTCAACATTGTCCTTCGATATATAATTAATCTCTGAGCCGTACAGATATGTGGCCGCAGAATATTCATTCCAATATACCTTGTATATTTCTTTAGGCATAGCTTCTCCCTTTGAAATGTAATAATTATAGTTACTCTTTCTCTCTGCCGTAGTCTTCTAACAAGATTTTGTCGAACTGGCTCTGGAACCAGCCTACAATGGCAGCCGTATCATCGTTGTGCCTGCCATGTACACCTTTTCCATAGACCTTAACGCCCTTGGAATTAAGATGTGATATTACATCCTGATATGCGTTAGAATCGTAATCATCTTCTATCATATAGGACATAATGAACTTGGTCTCATTCCAATTAGTCTTAGCGAATTTATTCCAGAATTTGTCATTTAATAAATACGCATTCCATTTATTAGCATCGCCAAATACGTTCATAACAACATCAAGGCTTGTTGGGAATCCACCTGGACGCTTTAACTTCTCATTTAAGGCAACATCCCCTATATTAGCCAGTGGCTTACCAAGAATAAGGGCGTGAGGACGAATATCGCAACCGTAATACAAAGCCCCGAAGGTACCCATAGACAGTCCTGACATAACAACATCTGTATTCTTAAATCCTAAATCATTGACATATTCTTGGATTTCATCAGATATCATCTTCTCATATTCCTTGCTTCCCATATAGAAGCCTCCACCCTCAAGTCTGGCTTCGGCTACAAGAAGAAATGGTGCTCCCATATTGCGCATTAAGAAATATCCTTCAAAGCCTTCCTTCGTCTTATATCCTGAGAAATACACATTAAGAGGGGGTTTCATATCTCCTGGGTCAAAATAGAAGAATACCTCTTCTCTCTTAGAGGATACCTTCCTCATTCCTCCAGGAAGAAAATGACCATGCCCAGGTCTTGCAAACCTGTCATGCAGTGCAATTAGCTTAAATGTACCTTTACCTTTAGCATGAATGGATACAGAAACAGGACCGGATTGTTCGTTGTTAACCACATTAACAACATGCTCAAATTGCTCCTCAACAAACTCCCATTTATTAATAACAGTAGATAGAGAGCCAGACTGATATTGGGTAATAATTAGCTTGATTTCCACATCCTTCGTCTTCTCATATTCCATCCAGAATTCAATAGTCTGCCCCTTCTCAATTGGTATATTGTTACGCCAGAATAAGAGCTGATTATACTCTTCGCCAAAGTCACCACAAATTTCTATTCCGCAATTGCCATGCCATTTGACACTACCCTTGAAGCCATAAGCAATGCCCAAATTATTGTTGCGGAACTTCTCACCATATGACCTAGGGAAATAGTACTTTAAGTCATTCTCTAGGAATATACCAACATCCTCGAACCTTATGAGCTTACATATCTTACTAATACAGAACTTCAGAAAATTTCCCTGAATATCTATACCTTTTCTCACATAGAGACAATATGCTTTCGTGCATTTATGAAGGAGCTTAAGCTCGTCATCCGAAGGAATCTTGTCGATAAATACAAGACAATATGGCCTCTTGGGACATTCTGTAAGCTCAGACTCATAAACCCACTCCGCCTCTGGGGGTATAGTGTATGTAGAACTCCAATCTTCATTTCCTAATTGTAGTACACTAATCTTATCCAATGTTCTCTACAACCTCTTTCCATTTATCAACAAGACGTCTGGTGGTATAGTTCTCACCAATATCGTACGCCTTAATCATTGCGTTGTTCCAGTTATTAAGAGATGACAGGTAATACTCTAATACCTTCGGCAAATCATTGTAATCTGTAACAATTTTGCCATTTTGCTCGTCACGAACATACTGGCTTTCCTTACTTACAACCTGCGGAATACCGAAGCTTACTCCACTTATCTGCAGGTACAGATTGGCTGAATTGGATACATTAATTATAAGCCTCTGTTCTCTAATACATTTACTTGCAGACAATTCGTCAACACACTGTTCTACAAAGAATTTTACAGGCACATCATCCATCTCATCAACCTGATTCTCAGTAGTTGTTGTATCCGCATTTTCAAGGGCAAGTCTGGAATCATAACCATTCTCTTCTAATATGCGCCTTGTATTATCAAGTATTCTCGAAGGCAGGCCATAATCCGCTTCTCTCGTGAAAAAGCAGACTCTCGCCTTATCATTTTCCTCAAAATATTTTGCAAATATCAATACCAGCTTCTCAAGATTCTCACTTGGCAGATTATCAATCGCAACAAGAATCTTCTGCACCGTAAGCTGACTGCTAATCCCTGACTCTTTTCTCGTGTCAAATGGTGTGATATTGACTACCTTATCGCTATCCTCACCCATATATTCCTTGATTTCATCACATTTCTTCTTAGAATCAGTAACAATATAATCTGCTCTGGCAAGGAGAGCCTTCGTGGCCTTATCATCCTGCTTATATCTATTCTCAAAGAATGACAGAACTGTCTTATGCCCTATGAGACCATTAGTTATTACCTTGTTATGCCTGTTATGCATAGCAATGCAGAATATGTCATCCTTGTTAAGCTTCGACACGTAAGAATTGAACACCTCAGATATTACATCATCAAGGTTGTCATACATTTCCTTCCTAAAGGGAATCTCTTCCCTGTTATCATCTATGTTAATGGTATAGAAGTTGCTCTCTTTATTAACCTCAACATGATTATCCTCAAAGAACACTCGAATCTTCCATGTACCCTTCTCGGTATAATAATCCTGATAGACAGGAGTATCCTCGCTATAGATAATGGCTGAAGACACGAAACCCCTGTCGTCATATATATTACGAATAGCAACACTGTCGCCTTCATACATATCTACTTCAATAAGGTTGCCATCTTCTCCGAACTCAAGCTGGGCGTATTTTCTTCCCTGGAATAAGGCATATATTACAAATGGCGTGTATAAGAATTCTGTATGTGGTATCCAGTCAAGGTCCTGATACGAGAACACTCTTGCTCGCTTGCCTTCACATCCACTAATTGCGTCAAACACAGAAAAATAAGGCGCATTATACACTCCCTGCCTATGTAGAAAATGCCTTAAGTTAGGGGAATAGCCTAGCAGACAGATACTGTATTCAAAGGCTTTATTCCTATGAAATAACTGAATCTGCTTAACTGTGTCATCGAACTCAGAGTGCATCTTACGCTCGTGCCAGTTTTGCTCATTTTCACACCACTGTTCACTTTTATACCATGCCGGAATAAAAACAATCATACTGTAATCTACCTCTATATAAATGGTTTGTATTCATCATAATTCCTAACAACAATTACTTCCTGATACAGATTATAGAAAATACCCGTAAGCATCATAGCTGATGATGGAAGAACGGCAAGTGACGGACTAATCAGATCGTAATACTCAAGCAGCATCGGAATTAGAATACACACTCCCATTACTGTTGAACTAATAAGGCTCATCATCAGAACCTGCTTACGTAAATATCTTCTTGTGTCAGTTCCTGCGTGAAGATTGATAATACTGTCACCGCTTTTTAGGAATTGTTCTGTTAAGTCCTTCGGACTAATGAACACGAATGCCATAGCAATTGTTAATATAAAAATCCCTACAATATATACAAATATGCCAAATAGCTCGGTAAGCACCATATTGTCGTGAATCCAGAGTATGACAGAATTCTCTGGAAATAGCATTTTCAAGAAAGCGGCAAGCATCTGAAGTAGCATGAACATAGCAGATGAGAACATAACGGGCATTACTCCTATTGGGTTAAGCTTAATAGCCATGTAATTCTTATCTGCGTAAATACTATGAATAGATATTCTCTGGACTGGGAGCCTCTTCTCCGCATTTTCCATAATGATAACCACCACCATAATCACAATTGAAATTATGATTGGAATTATCATCTTCTGAACTGGATTGCCAGAAAGCGCGGAGGTCAAACTGTCTAGAATATTCACATAAATCAGAGTCGTCTGGCCACCAATTCCGTACTTGCCATTGCGGTCGGCCAGCCAGAGAATTACGAATGCACCCGCAATCATCTGTACAATAACCACTGCTTTAACTAGAGTTGGGGAATAGTCAGTCTGGCGAAATGTTAATTGGTTCACCTTGTAAAATGCCTGGATAACAGCGACAATCAGCATTACATTAAGCGATAATCTGTTAAGTGTAATTGATGATATTCGCGACTTGGTATCGGCGCTTAATGTAGAGATTAGAATTTGCATAACAAGGGTTGCAATCATGTATGGAAATATACCAAGTGACAATATAGAATTCTCATATCTGTCACCACTAATTGATTGAAGAAGCAGCACCTGCACATCGATATCTTCGATTCGACCAACAGATATATCTACTCCAAATAGCGGTAGCGATCTACCAAGAAGATATACAACTATAATAATGGCTGTAAATAGAATCTTCTGAACCAATATAGGATGATTGTTTTTTCTATCAGCTTTTAGCATATTATCAATTACCCCTTTTATCTATAACATATCTATTATATAGTATTTTGTGTAATTATTCTAGATTATAGAAAATGTTGATATATGCATATATGAACAGCAATAGCTACAAACATATTAATGCATTGCATACTTTTTTAAATCTACCTTGCCGTCTATCACTTCTACCCCTTCAGCCTGTAGGCGATTAGCTTGCTTGGATGGACCTCCGAATACATATTCATCAGCCAGCTCTCCCTTCGAATTAACAACACGATGACATGGTATTGATAAAGGATCTGGATTCTTATGAAGAGCATTGCCAACTGCTCTTGACATTTTAGGATTTCCTGCCATTTTTGCTATCTGCCCATACGTTGCAACCTTCCCCTCTGGAATCTTCTTTACTGCATCATATATTCTCTTCGTAGGACTATCTGATATTAGATCATAGCTTTCGTCAATCATCATTTTAATATCTTTTTCTGGCACACTTCCATCAAGAATAATAGTATTCCAATGCATTTTATTCTGATGATAACCCGGCAAGACTGATTTATAAATATCTCGCCAGAAAAATGCTTTTTCTGGGTCAACCTTCACATTTATATTAATATATCCATTTCTCTCATATGTCCATAGAAATGCTTTCTTATTATACTTGTACCTCACTAGCTGCCAATTCTGATCACCAAAGGGTGCATCCTGATATGTATCCGGCAAAGATAAGCCATATTCTAATACTTGTTCCCTTGTTCTCATATTCATTCCTCCATTCTACTATACCTATTATAAGAAATATTATAAGAATATAAAACATAAAATAATAAGGGACCATACATGGATTAATACTAATCCACATATAGTCCCTGCATTGTCTTTCAAAACTTATTATAGAATTCTACTTTTCAGTTTTATCTGTATTCTCAGCTTCTACCTTTCTAAATAAGTTCTTATTATGCTTCTTATCGTAAGCAGTCTTAGCTGTTGCAGCTCCTGCTACTAGAAGAAGTATCCACCAGAATTTCTTATTCTGTGATTCACCCTCTGCAAGAGGAACTTCATCATTATCAATAGTAACGAACTCATCGCCGCCTGCGAGTGGTGTAACCTCATCGTCTATAGTAACAGTTGGTGTTGCTGCTGTAGCTGCTGGTGCTGCGCCAGTTCCTGCGGCTGCTGGTGCTGCTGTACCATCACCTGCTGTTGCAAATGTCTGATCAACAAATGTATCAGTAACAGGTGCTGCTCCGTCTGCTGTATTAGGAGTAGGTGTTGCTCCGTCTGCTGTGTCAGGAGTAGGTGTTGCTCCGTCTGCTGTATCAGGAGTTGTATCTACTGGTGTATTTGCATCTGGCGTCTCGCTTGTAGCTGTACTTGCACTTGCACTTGCTGAAGCACTTGCACTCTCGCTTGATGATGTTGAAGCATACTCGCTAGCACTTGTTGAAGCACTTGTTGATGCGCTTGTGCTTGCCTCTGTACTTGCGTTAGCACTGTCTTCGGTTGAAGCGCTTGTTGATGCGCTTGTACTTGCGTCTGTACTTGCATTAGCGCTGTCTTCAGTTGAAGCACTATTTGATGCGCTTGTGCTTGCGTTAGTGCTTGCGTTAGTGCTTGCCTCTGCGCTGGCACTTGCTGATGCGCTTGTGCTTTCACTTGCTGAGGTTGATGCACTTCCTATTGTAGATGCTTCATCACTTGCTGATGCACTTGCGCTCTCGCTAGCTGATGTAGAAGCATTTGTTGATTCACTTGTACTTGCACTTGCTGATGCTGAATCATTCTCAACTTCACTTGTTGATGTACTAGCACTCTGGCTTGCATCTTCTGATGTACTTGCACTTGCGCTTGTGCTTGCTGAAGTTGATTCCTCTGCTGAAGCACTTGCACTTGCTATGCTTGATTCTTCATCAGATGTAAGTGTACTATTTGAAACTTCTGCTGATGTACTCTCACTTGCAGCTGTTGATGCTGATGTTGATGTACTTGCTGAAGCACTTGTTGATGCATTATCACTTGCTGATGCACTTGCGCTTGTACTAGCTTCTGCTGAAGCACTTGCACTATCATTCTCTGAAGCAGTTGTTGAACTACTTGCTGATGCTGATGTACTTGCATCTTCACTTGCATTCTCTGATGCATTAGTACTTGTACTTGCTGATGCTGATGCACTCTCGTTCTCAGAACCAGTTGTACTTGTGCTTGCTGATGCACTTGCTGAATTTACATCACTTGCTTCACCACTAGCACTTGTTGATTCGTTCTCACTTGCTTCTGTTGACTCCTTAATGCTTGTACTTGTTGAAGCTGAATCACTTGCCTCAGTACTAGCTTCTGTAGACTCATTTGCAGAAGTACTTGTTGAAGCATTCTCGCTTGCCTCTGTTGATTCCTTAACACTAGTACTTGTTGAAGCGCTTGTGCTTGCCTCTGCACTTGATGATGTAGATGCACTAGCTGATGCTGATGCACTATCATTCTCACTTGCAGATGTTGATGCTGAAGCACTTGCTGATGCAGAAGCACTATTACTTGCTTCTGTGCTTGCCTCTGTACTTGCACTATCACTTGCACTTGTTGAAGCTGAAGCAGATTCGCTCGCTTCTGTACTAGCGCTATCACTTGCAGATGTTGATGCACTTGCACTCTCGCTATCAGCCAATGAAGCAGATGTTGATGCGCTTGCGCTTTCACTTGCTGCTATTGAAGCTGATGTTGATGCGCTTGTGCTCTCACTATCAACCAATGAAGCTGATGTCGAAGCACTTGTGCTTGCATTTGTGCTTGCCTCTGCACTGGCACTTGCTGATGCGCTTGTGCTTTCACTTGCTGAGGTTGATGCACTTCCTATTGTAGATGCTTCATCACTAGCTGATGCATTAGCGCTCTCACTAGCTGATGTAGAAGCATTTGTTGATTCGTTTGTACTTGCACTTGCTGATGTTGAATCGTTATCGTTCTCAGAAGCAGATGTTGAACTGCTTGCTGATGCGCTTGCTTCTGCACTCTCACTTGCTTCTGTTGAAGCCTCTGTTGATGCAGATGCTGAAGAACTTGCACTTGCAATTCCTGATTCTTCATCAGATGTAAGCGTACTATTTGATGCTTCTGCTGATGTACTCTCACTTGCAGCTGTTGATGCTGATGTTGATGTACTTGCCGAAGCACTTGTTGATGTATTATCACTTGCTGATGCACTTGCGCTTGTACTAGCTTCTGCTGAAGCACTTGCACTATCATTCTCTGAAGCAGTTGTTGAACTACTTGCTGATGCTGATGTACTTGCATCTTCACTTGCATTCTCTGAGGCATTAGCACTTGTACTTGCTGATGCTGATGCACTCTCGTTCTCAGAACCAGTTGTACTTGTGCTTGCTGATGCACTTGCTGAATTTACATCACTTGCTTCTGCACTAGCACTTGTTGAAGCGCTTGCTGATGTACTTGCACTTGCAATACCTGATTCCTCATCAGATGTAAGTGTACTATTTGAAGCCTCAGTTGATGCGCTCTCACTTGCAGCTGTTGATGCTGATGTTGAACCGCTTGCTGAAGCACTTGTTGATGCGTTCTCACTTGCTTCTGTTGACTCCTTAACACTTGTACTTGTTGAAGCTGAATCACTTGCCTC
>Ga0256404_1007729_pt1 | contig 16751 bp, 20 predicted proteins | sample RumenRJG_01DNA_FD_185990 | JGI IMG/M metagenome (GOLD analysis project Ga0256404, IMG submission 185990) | Bovine rumen microbial communities from Lethbridge, Alberta, Canada - RJG_01 | ecosystem: Host-associated > Mammals > Digestive system > Stomach > Rumen | place: Canada: Alberta | collected...
CTGGCTACAAAATACAGCACCTAACTACAGCGGCATGAAGGTGGCGCTCCAAAGCAGAGGCGCGCCGATAGCCTCGATGATGGATATTATCGGCGCTATAGACGGCGTAGAAGTCGTGGAATGCGCAGGAGTAGACGTAGCAGGATGGTGCGGCAGGCTCTGGGATGCAGTAGCAGCCAGCGCAGACGAAGAAATAGACGCAATCCCGGTGCATCACATATCACAGCCGGCGCTTGATCTCGCTGCAAATATCGCAGCCACAAGGCCGCTCGGCGACGGAGCGTGGGCATGGGACAGACACAAATCACTTGAAGACATATCTCCGCTCGTAGCTGTAACTATGGCATACGGAGCGGCTACAGCAGCAGATCGAAAAGAAAAGATATACGAGAGCGCATACAAGGACAGAGGAGTGCGCACAATTTAGTAGTTTAGGAGAGAAAACATGGCAATATTTGAAAGCCTGCGAAACCTGCGCAGACCCGTAATCATGTATACGCATAGCGGCGACTACGGCGTGAGCGTGGCACACATGGACGCAGCACAGCTATACCGCACTCAGCCAAATCTTAGGGCGGTAGTTAGCTTCCTTGCTGATAACGCAGCCCAAGTGCCAATCAAGGTATACGACAGAGCAAGCGACACAGATAGACCAAGGGTACTTGATAGCCCGGCGGCCTTGCTGCTTGCACACCCGAACCCTGATATGACGCCATTTGAATTTAAAAGACGCATGTACTCAGACCTATTGCTATACGAGAGGTTTTTGACACTTCTTATACCAAGCAAAGAGACTGAGAGCGGATGGGAATTGAGGCCTATACCGGCAGAGTGGATACGTCAATACAAAGGCAGCACTCCATTTGCCCCGGAGGCAATTATCATCGGCGTACCGGGCAACACGCCTATAGAAGTACCTGCCGATAAATTTGTGTTATTTCACGGATATGATCCGACAGATCCGATGCGACAGTATAGCAGAATAGCGGCCCTTAAAGAGACGCTATACGAGCAAGTCGAATCGAGTAAGTTTAGGCGCCAAATGTGGCAAAAAGGCGGACGCTTTAACGCCTATATCACGCGGCCGAAGGACGTAGCGCAGTGGTCAGACGAGGCCTATGAACGCTTCAAGGAAACATGGAAATCCTCCTGGGCCGGAAATGGAGAAAACGCAGGCGGAACACCTATCCTTGAGGACGGAATGGAATACAAAACGGTGCAGTTTAATTCAAAAGATGCACAGTGGGCGGAAGCCGTAAAACTATCAAGAGAAGACTGCGCAGCTGTATACCACGTAAATCCTGCAATGATATGGCCGGGCAGCGGCCAAACCTATGCAAGCGCAAAGGATAACGCCAGGGCACTATACAATGACTGCCTGGCGCCTATACTCATGCAGGCTACAGATAGAATCAACCTCGTAATACTGCCGAGAGTAGGCGAAGAGAGGAGCCACTATGTAGGTTACGACATCACTATCAAGACAGAGGGCACATTCGAGGAGAAGATTGCAACTCTATCCAGTGCGGTAGGCGCACCATTCCTATCCAGGAACGAGGCAAGAGCAAAACTTGACCTGCCTGCCATAGACGGAGGAGATGAGCTGATAACTCCGCTCAATGTGCTCACAGGCGGCCTGGCATCTCCAAGAGATACGGATCCGACAGCAACTAGATATAACAACGTCAGCGTGGAAGATATCCGCGCTTTTTTAGGTATTAAAGCATCTGATAAATGCGCTGCTTGCGGACATCCGGAGATAAACCACGGAGAAGAGGGCGAAAAAGAGCCGGAAGAGCAGCCTAAGGGCCGCAAATCAGTCGCAGAGCCTGATGAAGAGGATGCCAAGGTACTCGTAGAGGTATATAAGGCATTCTTTAAGCGACAGGCAAAGAGCATTCTGCCGAAACTCGGAGCAAAAGCCGAGTGGTGGGATGAGGAGCGCTGGAACAGAGAGCTGACAGATGATCTCTTCAAAAAGGCTATGGATATAAGTGTATCTACGGCCAAAAGGGCGATATCTGACCTCTGGGACGACGGAGAGTACGATCCGGACAGAACAGAGGCATATATCAAGAAAATGTGTCAGAGAAGAGCCGAGATGGTAAATCAGGCGACATATAAGGAGCTCATAGCTGCTCTTGATGCCGATGAAGAGGATGACGGACTCAAAGCAACACCTGAGGGCGTCTTTGAGAATGCCGAGGAGAACCGCAGCGAGTCCGCAGGCCATGCCTTTGCATCGGCAATCTGCTCATGGAGTCTAATGGAAGCATGCAGACAAAATGAGCGTGGCCAAAACGTGTTTAAGACATGGATAGTCACATCCGGAAACCCAAGGGCATCACACGCATCACTGAACGGAGAGACAGTGCAGTATGATGAGCCATTCTCGAACGGTGCAATGTGGCCGGGCGACATTGATAACCTCGATGTAGAGGAAGTGGCAAACTGCCAATGCATCCTGGAAGCAACAGTTATGGATTGAGAGGTGTAGTAATGAATATCAAAACAAAAACAATCGAGTTCAAAGCCGAAAACGGCCGAATAACGGGCTACGCGGCTACTTGGATAAGAGAGCCTGACAGCTATGGCGATGTAATAGCAAAAGGCGCCTTTGAAGAGTGCATCAAGACTCTAAAGGACGAGGGCAAGGTTATACCTTTGCTCTGGAATCACGACAGCTATGATATCAAGGCATACATAGGCACAGTCTTTGACCTTGAAGAGGATGAAAAAGGCCTCAAATTCGCAGCAGACTTCGACGCCACGGACGAGGCACAGAGAGCGAGAGAACTTGCCACTACAGGAAGAGTAGTCAAGTTCTCTTTTGCTTATGACGTACTCGACCAGGGAACCGTCACACTCGAAGATGGCCGCGAGGTGAATGAGCTGAGAAAGCTCAACATCCATGAGGTATCACTCTGCCTTTATCCGGCGAATCCGGACACAGGCATTATCGACGTAAAGGCTGCCGAGAAGGCAGGCAGAAGGAACTCCAAGGCAGATGAAGAGGAGCTCCGCAAGGTAACAGAGCTCCTGGGCTCTGCTCAAGCCATTATCAACGGCCTTCTGGCCGATGAGGAAGATCCGGAAGACGGTTCTAAAGCCAAATCAGAGGAGCAGGATACTGCCAATGATGAGGAGCAAAAGAAACGTGAGGATCTCATAAAGAAAGCAGACGAATTACTCAAGAAGGGAGAATAAAAAAATGAATCTCAAAGAAATGCTCAAGAAAGCTATGGAAAACATGGCAAGCGTAAAGGCAGCCGTAGAGGCTGGCGAAAAGACAGCCGACGATCTCAACGATGCTATCAAAGCAGTAGAAGAGATTAAGGCAAAGATGAAAGCTGCAGAGGATGCAGAAAACCTCATCAAATCACTCGGAACAAAGACCGTAAGCAAGGAAGAGGACGAGGACGAAGTTAAACACAGAAGCCTCGGAGAGTATGCAGCATCTGTAGTAAAGAGCAGCAAGGCATCCGCAAAGCAGAAATTCGATATCACTGCACCTGAATTCAAGGCAGCGGCTACCATGCTCACACCTGATAGCGTCAAGCCTGCACTGACCGACATCGATACGAGAATTGTAGAAGGATACAGGAGACCTCTTCTCATTGCTGATCTGTTCAGCACAGAGAAAATCTCAGGCTCCGCGCTGACATACTTCGTAGAGAGCGGCACTATCGAGGGTGGCCCGGACATCGTAGAAGAAGGCGGCAAAAAGCCACAGATGAGCTTCGGAGCACCGGAGGCCGTAACTGTAGCACTCGCAAAGATTGCATCATACATGAAAGAGTCCGCAGAGCTCGTAGAAGATGCTCCTTGGCTTGCTGATGCAATCAATGGCAGAGGCATGTATCAGCACGAGCTCAAAGTAGAAGACTACCTCGTAGAGACTCTCGCAGGAACATCCGGAATCGGAACAAGCGACGACCTGACAGCAGACGGCATCTTTAAGGCTATGATGGCTGTACAGAACAACAGCGGATTTGCAGCTGACGCTATCGTGCTCAACCCTGCTGACTACCAGACACTGAGACTTGCCAAGGATGGCAACGAGCAGTACTACGGTGGCGGATATTTCTATGCGCCTTACGGCACAAACGGAATAATCGAGAACCCACCGCTCTGGGGACTCAGAACAGTAGTAACAAGTGCAGTAGCACAGGGCAAGGCTTACGTAGGAGCGTTCAAGATGGGCGCGTCCATCGTTAGAAAGAGCGGCGTCACAGTAAACATCGCGAACACTAACGAGGACGACTTCATCCACAACCTCATCACTATCCTGATTGAGGAGAGACTCGCACTCGCAGTAAGAAGACCTGCAGCATTCGTAGAGATCGGCGGCTCCCAGGAGTCCTAATCTCAGAGACTTAAAGGGAGGACGGAGCAATCCGTCCTCCTCATTTGAGAGGAGCAAAGATCATGGCAACTAAGATTTACAACTGGAGAGGCTTTAACTACAAGATTGCAGACGAGGATCTTTCGAGATACCCGGGAGCAGTACCGGTAGAGAGTAAGCCAAAGAAGGAAGCTAAGCAGCCTGAGCCTCCGAAGGAATCGCCAAAGGCTGAAACCAAAGCAAAGAGCGAGCCTAAAAACAAAGCTCGCACAAGCACAAAGAATAAGTCAAAGAAGAAGGAGTAGCACATGAGAACTGCATGGGGATATGACGTAGAACACCTCGAACCGCTATTTAGTGTAGAGGAGTTTAACGAGATGACAGGCGATGCATACGCCGGAAACGAGCGCATAGAAAGCGCCCTCGCTGCCGCCTCACAGGCGATACGCAACTATTGCGGCTGGCACATCTGCCCGTCTCTTAGCTGCGAAGCATACCCTATGGGCGGCGGCAAGGTCATAAAGCTGCCTGCAAGCTACGTATCATCTATTAACTCGGTCACGGAATCCGATAAGGAACTGACCGAGGGACAGTACGAGTGGAGACCAAACGGCCTGCTACGTCGGACATGCTTTAGGAATTGGTCAGCGAGATGGAATAGCATAAGCGTTAAGTACGATGCAGGATTTGATGTAGATGCGCTTCCTGATCTCAAAGAAGCCATAAGAGCTATAACCGAGGGCGTGCTTGCCGTATCCGCAGGCATTACATCAGAGAGCGCGGACGGCGTATCCATCAGCTATAGTTCGAACGCTTCGAGCATAGCTGCAGCATTAACGCAGTCATACAAAAACATGCTCGAAATATACAAGGTGGTGAGTAGTCATGGCGCTTAGTTTTATGAGAGATAAAGTTATAGTCGAACGCGCCGCGCTGATTAACAAGAACGGCATGGAAGTGCGCGACTGGGCGAACGCAAAAAAGCACACAGTAGAAAGAGTGCTTATAACAGCGCAACCTACCTCGCGAGAATTCGGCGACAGAACTACTCAAGTAACCGACCGCAGAACTCTTAGAGCGTGCTACGACGCTGACATAATGCCGGGAGACCGCATTACATGGCGCGGCGATACATACGAGATCGACGGAGACGTGTTTCATACTATATCTCCGACAGGACGAGTAAGCTCAACGCGCTGCACACTTGCAAGATGGGAGGGATAATATGGCATCAAAAATCAAGATTGAGCACAACAGTCAAGGATGGATAGACGTATTTACCTCACCCGGAATGCAAAGCGCCGTAGACGCAGCAGGTGAACGCATAGCCTCAGAGGCTGGCGACAACTTCGGCTACATGGCCGGATCAAACAGCCGATTTACAGCAGGTGGCTTTGTATCTGCTCACGGCATAGTCGGATCACTCGAAGAGGCCACCGACAAAGTACTTACAAAGGCGGTGCATCGATGAGAAGAAGCAAAGATATAGAGACAGCCTTATACGAGCTCCTAAAAGAATCGCACTACAGCGCATCTGCGCACGCGCTGCCTGCAACACTCGGCAAAGCGTTGCCACATGTGCATGTAGTTAGAACTGGCGGATATGAGGACGACATGGTGATTGAGGTAAATCAAATAGACTTCGACACCTATGCATCTGACGCAGCAGACGCAATGGAGCACGCATCGGCGTTATGCGGATGGATAAGAGACCTCGCAGGCTCAGAGTACTATGTATCAAAAATAACGACACTGCCTTACTCAAATCCTGATCCGAGGCACCCATCACTTGCAAGAGTAACAGTAAAAGCACAAATCTTAACACGCACGGTATAGAAAGGAGAATATCAATGCCTTATACAAAAGATGTGCGCATCGGCGCACCGGAACAAAAAACCACAGGAGCAATCCAGTACGCACCACTCGGAACGGCTCTACCGAGCCTTTCAGACATCACCGCAGCTGGCGTAGTGCTCGATACTGCATTTAAGGGTAATGAGTATGTATCCGAAGACGGGCTCACACTCACACCATCGATGAGCACAACAGAAATCAAAGACTGGAGCGGCTCAACAGTACGTAAAGTACTCGAATCGTTCGACGGTACTCTCAGCTGGACGATGATATCAACCAATGAGAGCGCACTCGGCGTAGCATTCGGAGCAGACTACGTAACACACAACGATGCATCTGACAGCCACGGAGCACAGAACATGGTCGCGCTCGGCGCGCACCTTCCGGAAGCTCAGAGCTGGGTATTCCTGATGAAGGACGGAGATGCAAGAATCGTCATACTCGTACCTAACGGACAGGTTACAGAGGTTGGAGAGGTTACATTCGCAGCAAATGCAGCCGTAGGCTGGGAGGTTACACTCTCATGCTATCCGGACGCAGAGGGAGAATGCATCTACATCCTCACTGATGACGGAGAGGTAGAAAGCGCATAAGGAGGAAACATATGAGAAAATTTGGAACAGATAAACCGGAGCTAATGAGCTTTACCCTCGGAGATTCAAGTAAGGTATATAATTTACCGCTTGCTGCTTCAATGCCGGCTACCAAGCTATCTGAGATGCAGCAAATCTCGAAAGAGGGAGACGAGGCGGCCTTTGCCTTCCAACTTAATCTACTTAGAGACTACATCGGCGACGCGGTAGACACCCTGACCGCAGGAGATGTAAAAGCAATCTATGAAGCCTGGGTAGAGGAATCATCTAAGCAGGGAGCAGAAGTGGGGGAATAATAAGCCTCGTGCGCATGATAAAGAATCACGGACGCGCACTAGAATACGACTTGATGACGCGGACGGGGCGCACCCTCGATGAATATATGAACATGGGGGCTGCCGGGAAGGTAGCCCTTGTTTCATTTATTGAAAATTTGCCGATAGACTCGGCACTCGGCAAAGAATTGAATCCAAAGGATGAAGTTATACCGTGGCACAGCACACTCAAAACTAACATCATCCTTGCAGATATATTTGACGCATTTGTACGGTCAAGGACACCGAAGGGCAAAAAGGCCGCTACATATCCGCGTCCAAAAGGAAACCAAGGAATCGGAAAGGACGCAATCCCTATAAGCACATTCTGGGATTGGTGGAAAAAAGGGAGATAAGCCATGTCACAGGGCGGAGGAATAGAAGTCGCTCGAGCGTATGTCACCATAATACCTAAGACAGACGGCTCAGCGAGCAACGTAATAAATGAAGTAGCGACCTCGATGGGCTCCGGCGCTGATAAAGCAGGCTTGCTCGCAGGTAGCAAATTCACAGGCGGCCTTACGGGAGTACTCTCGAAATTCGTAGTACCTGCCGCAGTAGTAGGCGGCCTGGTAGCAGTAGGGAAAGCAGGCTTTAAGGCATTTGAAGAGGTGCAACAAGGCACTAACAATGTCATTAAAGCTACAGGAGCTACAGGAGCAGAAGCCAAGAAACTTGAAGGAGTTTATAAGAATGTAGCCGGCAGCGTAGTCGGAGATTTCGGAGAGATCGGCTCTGCAGTCGGAGAACTAAATACAAGACTCGGCCTGAACGGGAAACAGCTCGAGGAAGCCTCAGCATCTGCCATGAAGTTTGCAAAGGTCAACGGAGTGGACGCCACACAGGCGGTGCAGGATGTAACGCGAATGATGAATAACGCAGGCATCCCGGCAGACAAGTACGAGGAAACCCTCGATAAACTCACCGTAGCAGCTCAGGCATCCGGAATAGATGTAGGTAAACTATCTAAGACCGTAAACGACAACGCTGCCAGCTTCAAGCAGCTGGGCTTTTCTACTGATGAATCCATAGCGATGCTTGCTCAATTTGAAAAGAGCGGCGTAAACACCTCTCAGGTACTCTCGGGAATGAAGAAGGGAGTATCCAACTGGGCTAAAGAAGGAAAGAGCGCTAAAGAAGGCTTTGACGAATTTGTCAAAGGCGTAGCCGACGGATCTGTAACATCCGCAGACGCAATAGACCTCTTCGGAGCAAGGGCAGGCGTGGCCATGTTCGACGCTGCGCAAAAAGGCCAGCTGTCGTTTGAGGATATGTACAGCACTATATCCGGATCAGGCGGCGCCCTGGATGAAGTATACGAGAACACACTTACAGCATCCGAAAAAATGAGCCTCGCATGGCAGAATATCAAGATTGCAGGCGCTGATGTATTTGAGCCAATAGCGACAGGCATTAGCAATGCACTGTCAAAAGTGGTTATACCTGCAGTACAGGCACTACGCAAAGCAGTAGTGCCGGCCATGAAGCAACTGGGCGGACTATATAAAACATACATAGCGCCTGTAGTAGCACAAATAAAAGCCAGCGCGATACCTGTTATAAACGCTGCGAAGCCTGTAATCAAGGATGTGCTCAAGATTATACTTTCGGTCGCAAAGGCCATACTTTCGGTAGTGGGCCCGGTGCTCAAGCAGATAATCGCAATAGTCGCACCTGTAGTCGCAAAGGTATATCAGATTATACATTCGGCGCTGCAGCTGATAATGAAAGCTGTAAGCACGGCAGTATCTACGGTCAAAACCGTTATCACAGGCATATCGTCGATTATCGGTAGCGTAACTGCTACATTCAACAATATAAAGAATGCTATGACCGTACCGCTGCAGGCAGCCAAGACAGTCATATCTACGGTAGTAACAGCCGTGAAGACCGTCATAAGCGGCATATCGTCGATTATCGGTAGCGTAACTGCTACATTCAACAATATAAAGAATGCTATGACCGTACCGCTGCAGGCAGCCAAGACAGTCATATCTACGGTAGTAACAGCCGTGAAGACCGTCATAAGCGGCATATCTACAGTCATTACAAGCGTGACCGGAACATTTGCCAAGATCAAAACAGCTATGACATCACCGCTACAGACTGCTAAAACAGTGATAAGCACGGCAATATCCGGCATCAAAACGGTTATATCCGGCGTATCGTCTGTAATAGGCAAAGTATCAAGTGCATTCGCGTCAATCAAAGCGAAAATGACACAGCCTATACAATCAGCCAAGGAAACCATTAGCGGCATCATATCCAAGATTAAAGGCATATTTCCGCTCTCGATTGGTAAAGTATTCAGTAATCTCAAGCTGCCACACATTAAAGTGTCGGGCGGATCAGCGCCATTCGGCATCGGAGGCAAAGGCTCTCTGCCAAAGTTTTCAGTAAGCTGGTACAAAAAAGCTGAGAAACAACCGTACATGTTCCAAGAGAGAGTGCTTTTCGGGGCAGGAGAGAGAAACGACGAGATGCTGTACGGACATTCCAACCTGATGAACGATATCAGAGAGGCCGTATCAGAAGCGGACGGAATAGGCAACAGCGAGTTGCTCGTGCAAATTTATAGAGTACTCACATATATAGCCGAAAGCGACAAATCTATCAAGATAGATAATAGGGAATTCGGCAGACTTGTAAACGGAGTAATCTAATGGAGAGATTAGACAAAGTATATTACTACAACAGAAAAGGAGCTCTCGCGCTGACTGTTAATGAGTATCCGTATTTCATGGTACAAAAGACGGGAGAATTCAAAGACCATCTCTGGGAGTATGATTATCAATTCGGCGTATACAAGAGCTTCCGGAGAGGCAAGAAGTCGTACCCGTTCAGCATTGTTATAGCAAGCGACGACCTCAAAGACTATGATGCGCTCTGCGACATATTCGACGAGGACGTGCTTGCAGGAGAACCCGGCTACTTCATGATAAATGGATGGCGGCTTGATTGCATGGTGTTGCAGGCAACTCACGAATTCTACGGCACAAGAGACTTCGTGATTAAGTTTGAAGCGCTTGCAACAAATCCGGTATGGACGAGACAACAGACTCACACATATAACGGCACAGGCTCAGGCGGATCATCCGGAGAAGACCTCGGAAGAAACTACTCATTCAGAGACGACATTCTCGGAAGAGGTTACGACTACGGCTATGATGAAGCGGACTCGCATTACGCGATACTAAACATGCCTGGCAGCGATAACGGATACGAGCTCATCATATATGGCCCGGCCATCAATCCGACCATATACATAAACAATAAGCCTATACGCGTAAACGTAACGATATCCGAAGGTGAAAAGCTGAGGATAGTATCAAACGGAGCAACAAAGACCATAGATATTATACAACCGGGCAACATTACAGAGAGCGCATTCGTCTACAGAGACAAAGAAAACTCTCCATTCCTAACGCTCGGCAAGTCTAACGAGATTACATACGGAGCGCTCCGTTTTGAGCTTACAACTATCGAGCGAAGGAGTGAGCCGGCATGGATTTAATGTACATAAGAAATAGAGACGGCCAATATGATAGCGGCATACTCAGCAACTTCAAGATTGACGTTGATATATCCACGGACACTGAATACGTAACTAACGACTTCGAGCTACAGATGAACATACCCGATGATGCAGAGGAGCTCTACTATGTAGAAAACGAAGTATCGACAATAATCTATGCAGAGGGTACGGAATTCGGCGGAGAGATAACAGGTTACAAGATAGATGTAGGAGAAGGCCTCATAAAATATACAGGGCGTACCTGGCGAGGCCTTCTCGAGGAGTGGATAATAGAGCCGCCAGCAGGACAGGACTATAAAGTAGTATCCGGAAACCTCGCGGCCTCCATAAGGACTCTACCGCTGCCATCGGTCATAGAAGTACAAGACACGACCTACAGTGGCAATAGATTCCAATTTGATAGATACTGCACAACCTTCGCAGGCATCACCAAGCTAATACAAGCAGCAAACCCTGATCTAAGAATAGCCATAGACTTTGAGCAGGATGCAGGTGCATATACCGGAAAGGCAAGACTATCTATTGTGCCCGTCAGAGACATGACGAACATGGTAGAAGTATCGCAGGACTACAACGATAAGATACAACTGCAGATGACAAGAGACGGCAAAACTCCGAGACATCTAATATGCCTCGGAAAAGGCGAACTGCACGAGAGAGAAGTCATCCACCTTTACGCTGACAGCAACTGGAATATCACAAGGACGGCCATAGCAGGCGCACACCCAGTAGAGACATACGACTTTTCGGCATCTGAGGCGCTTCTTGCTGATGGTACCAAGCACTATCAAGAGCTTATAAGCAATCACAAACAGATAGATGTACAAATATCGGGACTCGATGTAAGACTTGGAGACATCATATCAGCAAGACATCATCTGATAGAAGAAGATATCCAGGCTGAAATCACAAAGATAATTTGGCACTGCGAAAACTTTGGTAATTATCAAGTCGAAAGCTACGAGTACAAAACGAAAGTGAGGATTTAGAACATGGGAGCAAAAATCATAACAGGCTACACCGGAGAAAGACACATAACACCGCTCGATGACGCAGCGGTCTATCGCTCTATATTTGGCCAAGGCATGTATATAACAAACGAGGGCAACCTATGCAGAGCATCGATGCCATCGATTAACGAATTTACGATCATGGATGGCCAGCTATCCATCCAGGGCGTTCAGACGAGGGTAACGCAGGAAACACTGCCTATAGACACTTGTGCATCCGGAAAGGCCCGTATCGATCTCATAGTGGCAAGATACACACATGACAATGATACGAGGATAGACAATGTAGCACTCATGGTGCTCAAAGGCACGGAAGTAGATGCAAGCAATACACCTGTTGTGCCGGACTATGAAGAGGGAAACATCAACGACGGAGCCACAACAGTAGACATGCCACTCTATCAGATAGATATGGAAGGTTCTACTGTTACATTCAAGAGGCTCGCTCCGGTAATCGACGCATCATTTTTCAGCGTCCTCGTACCTGACGGAGCTGCATCGCACAACGCTATATACCGCGGAAAATACCTCGGGGATAGCGTTACGGCTGAGCAGTACGCAGAGATACAATCCGGCCGCTTCCATGATCTATTCATAGGCGACTACTGGACTATTAACGATATCAACTGGCGTATAGCAGACTTCGACTACTGGCTTACCACAGGAGATACCGAATGCACGCAGCATCACGCCGTAATTGTTCCGGATACTATTCTGTACCAAGCGAAGATGAACAACTCAAACGTCACAACAGGCGCATATGTCGGCTCGAAGATGTACACAACATATATCGCACAGGCCAAAACGACAGTAAACTCAGCATTCGGATCAGAGCACATCTTAAATAAGAGATTGCATCTGCAGAATGCCGCAACAAATGGCTACAGTACAGGCGGTACATGGTACGACTCAACCGTTGACCTCATGAACGAGATCAACGTATACGGATGCAAGATATTTGGAGACTGCATCCAGGGTACGAACTGGGCAAACAGATACACGTCAGATAAAAAGCAATTCGCACTCTTTAGGCATGACCATACGGCTATGTGCGCAGCGCGGTACTCCTGGTGGCTTCGTGATGTCGCGAACGCGACTAACTTCGCGAGTGTCGGCGGCCATGGCGTTGCGAGCGCTGCCAGCGCGTCGAACTCTTTTGGCGTGCGCCCTGCTTTCGGAATCTGTTAATCTTTAATCTCCGCCCCTCGTGGGCGGAGTAAAGGAGTATAGAAAAATGAGCGTACCGAAAGGAAAGAGACGCCAATCAAGATTTGAAGCTCAGCACTGCTTTTACAAACTCCGCACCGAAGTGACAAACCTCATGCTGCAAGACTTTGGCTTTTCGCCTGAAAAGTACAAAAAGCAGATTGAAAAGTATAGAGAAATGCATAGAGCTGCGGATAATGTAGATGAAATAGTAGCGAGATATGAGAAGAAGTGCGAATCGTTTGTGAAGTGGTTTATAGACAAAGAGTGCGACACGGTGCTTGAGATACTCAGGAACATCGAGAGCGAATTCACACAAGGAAACTCTATATACCCGTCAGACACACCGGCCCGGATGATAGAGTATGTACAACGACGCTGCCATATGAACAATGCAATAGCACAATGTTATGTACTAAAGCAGGAAATACATTACATCATCCGCACGCTCCCGGTAGACATAAACAAATACAAACGCTTTGCAGAGATGATAGATAAACAGATCGCGCTATACAAAGGAGTGCGGCAATCAGATAACAGATTTGCAAGAAAAAACGGCAAGGCCAAAATGAGCAAAGAGGCTATAGCAGTAACAGACTCTATAGCAGAGCTCATATCAAAGATAAACATTGAATCAGAATAGGGTAGCCTTTGTAGACTGCGGTACAACTGGTGGCTTCGTGATGTCGCGAACGCGACTAACTTCGCGAATGTCAACGGCAATGGCAATGCGAACGCTAACAACGCGTCGAACTCTAATGGCGTGCGCCCTGATTTCGCAGGTGCAGCATAAGACCTCACAGATAGGCAGGCACCGATCCGAAAGGAAAGGCTATCCTTGCGCAAGCTAAATACTGGCGCTATATGCGGAGTCGCCCCGTGTCGGCTCGCTCTATGCAGCAAGTTACGACGAGCTGCTATCCGGAGCCCTTAAATACACGGCCAATTATGAACATTCTAACAGACATGAACGTCCTATACGACGCATACCTTGCATCGATGAAGGGCAGCGCATGGAAAGAAGAACCTCAGCGCTTCGAGATGAATTTTCTATCCGAACTAACGAGGTTATCAAGGGAGCTTGAGGATAGGACATATAAAACCAGCGAGAGCGCTACATTTATATTCAGAGAACGCGGTAAAGAACTCCTAATACATGGCGGCAGAATGAGAGACAGGGTAGTCCGTCATGTGTTATGTGACGAAGTACTCACACCAAGGTTAAAGCCCTACCTCATACACAATAACGGAGCCAGCCAAAAGGGCAAAGGGATATCCTTCGCAAGAGAGAACTTCGAGAAAGACCTACACAACTATTGGCTTGAACACAGGAATAATGACGGCTATGTAGGATTTGTCGATCTATCCAAATTCTATGACAATATGCAGCATGACAAAATCATAGAAAGCGTATGCCCGAAGATCCCCGAAGACGCCGCATGGCTTATGAGGGAGATATTAAAAATCTTCGAAGTGGATGTGTCATATATGACAGATGAAGAATACGCAAACTGCATGGCCACAAAGTTTGACTCTATAAAGTATCACATGGAGATACTGGAGGAGTTGAGAACGGGCAAGCGGTTCATGCGTAAATCTGTAGATATAGGAGACCAAGTATCACAAGACCTCGGTGTATACTTTCCGACGCCCATAGACAACTACGCAAAGATAGTACGAGGCTGCAAAAGATATGGGCGCTACATGGATGATATCTACATAATCGGAGAGACCAAAGAAGAGGTCAGATCAGTAATAGACGGAATCAGTAAACAGGCGGATAATCTCGGCCTGTTTATTAACGAGCGAAAAACTCACATAGCAAAGCTATCCGATACATTCAGATACCTGCAAATTAGATATACCTTGACAGACACAGGACGCGTCATACGCAGGATAGCGCAGAAGAACATAACACGCGAACGCCGCAAGCTCAAAGCCTATCGACATCTCGTAGATATAGGCCGCATGACCGATGAGAATGTAGAGGAATGCTTCCGTTCATGGCTCGGAATGCAGCAAAAGTATATGTCAAATATACAGATCATAAACATGATAAAGCTATATAAAGAATTATTCGGAGGAGAGATCACATGGAAAACAAACTCACGATTAAGCTATCTGACGGCACAGTGCTCGAAAACATCGGGCTGACCGGAAACAATTACATCTCAGAAGAGAAGATAGACGACTCTGTATTCAATGACGAGGCGCTCAAACACGTGACTATTGAGAATGTAGACACAGGAGATGTAGAAGAGCTCGTAAATCAGACGCTTGTGCAGAACATAGAATATAACGGCGAGTACTGGTTTATATTCCGCGAGAAGGGACAAGTAGAGCTGCTCGCGGAAAGAGTCGAAGAGCAGACAGCAATCATAGCAGACCTGCAGGAGCGAGTAGAAGAGCTCGAGAGCGGCTATCCTTATGTCATTGCCACTATTGACGCAGTAGACAGCCCGGGCGGAGACGGAGGCGGCCCTGATTTCACAGAAAAAGTACATATGAACAAACTGCCAATAAATCAGTTCGAGATCGGGCACGCTGTTATCGAGAACTTTGCCGTAGACGGCGAAAAACTCGGAACTATCACAGTCGAAGCCTGCGCGGTATATAACGAAGGCATAGCCGGGAGCGTAGGCGCGGATGTATGCGATAAGCTCGTAGGCAATCTCGAGATCACATGGAAAAAAGGTGATTTCAGCAACCTATACGCATATATCGATAATGAGACCGAGAGCCAGATCACACCTCCATACTCATGGGATGGCATTGTGATAACCATGACGGGGAAAGATGGGGAGTAGTCATGTTAGATGAATACATCTCAAAACTCTCATTACCGGAACTCCTCGGATTACTTACTAGACTGGTAGAAGAGATAGAGCTCCGAGCAATGGAACTAACAAGAGAAAAATGAGGTAAAACAAATGGAAATAAGACTTGAATACGCCGTAACCATCTTCGTGGCGATCTTCGCCTGTGATGGCTTCTGGTCATACGTTAGATATAGACTGGAGAAGAAGGATGCAAAGACAAAGGCAATCCTAGCGCTGCTTCACGATAAGATCTACTACCTATGCGAGAAGCATATGCTCTCAGGAACTATCTCTATAGATGAGTTTGACAATCTGACATATTTATATGAGCCATACAAAGAGATGGGCGGCAATGGTACATGTGAGCACCTATACAATGAATGCAAGAAATTAAAAGTAAAAGAGTAGGAGGACAGATATGGATATGGCAATCATAAACACTATGATAATACCGATAATAACAATAGCGTGCCTATGCATAGGCTACGTGATGAAAAAGTGGATGCCGCAGGATGATAAATACATTCCTACGGCATTATTCATACTCGGGGCAATCTTTGGAGCTGTATACTTTGGAATCAGCTTTGAAGGCATCGTAAAAGGCATGGTCTCAGGCCTTGCCGCTGTAGGGTTGCATGAAGCATTTACTCAATTCTTAAAGCATCCTGCAGATGGCTTCGAGAAAGCACTCAAACAATTTGGAATTGAAGCAAAAGAATCAGAGGACATGCCGGAGGGGATAGGCGGCAGTTTCACACCGCTGCTATCCGCACCTAGCACCAGTGATAAGAACTGGATCCACACAAGCAAGGGCGGTTACAACTCCTGCATACTGATTAAAGGCAACAGCTGCCTTCCGAACTGTGTAGGCTACGCATGGGGACGCTGGCGTCAGCTCCTCGGAAGAGCACCGGCACTGTCAAGAGCGAATGCAGAGGACTGGTGGAGCTACGGAGATGGTTATAAGAGAGGGCAGACACCAAAGCTCGGGGCTGTAGCTTGTTGGAGAAAAGGAAGAGCTGGATATGGCGGAGACGGAGCCGGACACGTTGCCATCGTAGAGCATATAGCTGCT
>Ga0256404_1007730_pt1 | contig 16748 bp, 16 predicted proteins | sample RumenRJG_01DNA_FD_185990 | JGI IMG/M metagenome (GOLD analysis project Ga0256404, IMG submission 185990) | Bovine rumen microbial communities from Lethbridge, Alberta, Canada - RJG_01 | ecosystem: Host-associated > Mammals > Digestive system > Stomach > Rumen | place: Canada: Alberta | collected...
GACCATAATTTCGTTATAGGGCCGACCACAGGATAATTTACAGGAAACCACAATCTGGTTATAGGGGATTACGACCACAGGATTGTTTATAGGGTCGACCACACCACAGAATTGTTTATGTTCCTTTCTATTTTAAAGGTCTTCTATGAGTAAAATAGATTCATAGAAGTCCTTTTCTTTTTTTGAAAAATGTGCTACAATAAATACGAACAAAAGTTCTAAAATAAAGCTGCTTAAGAAAGTTTATTAGCGCAAAAAATTTCTTTCATAATTATATGGGCTGTTGCCTTATGGTAGCGAAATGGAGAAGGCTATGTCTGATATGGAAAACTTGCAGTTATTTGAAGATCAGGCGATTCGTACTGCCTGGAACGAAAAGGAAGAAGAATGGTATTTTTCTGTTGTGGATGTGGTTGGGGCGTTGACGGATCAGCCGGATATAAGACGGGCGGCAAAGTACTGGAGCGTATTGAAAGTTAGGATAAAAGCGGAGGGAAATGAACTGACTACAAATTGTAGTCAGTTGAAATTGAAAGCTGCGGACGGGAAAAGACGTCTAACCGATGTGGCCAACACCGAACAGTTGCTTCGTATCATCCAGTCCATTCCTTTGCAGTTGAACCATGTGGTGACGCAGATGATTGAAGCAAGTGTAATTGTTGCAGATGATGACGAGGAGTGAAGCCTTCGGGGGATTCCCCCGGGGGCGTTTTTTGTTGCGTAAGAACATGCCTTGCGGCCATTCGTAAGCTCGCTGACTCCATGGGTGTGGCGGTGTTGTAGAAAAATTAATCAGTGATTCCTTAAACTTTTAGGTCTTCTGTGATAAAATAATCACAGGAGATTTTTTTTTCAACTGGTTGCTTATGGAAAGCAGTTGAAATGAAACGATGCCGGTGTTACGGTGTAGCTGCCCGACGTAGCGGGTCCTATGACCGGTGTTGCTGTCCGGCACAGCGGGTCGCATGACCGGTGCAGTTGTGTTTTTTACAGGAGTTGTATCATGCAATTTTTCAGACAGACCGATGTAGTGGTCATCGGCGGGGGAATCGTGGGCACGGCCATCCTCCGGGAATTATCCAAATATGAACTGAAGTGCCTTCTGGTGGAAAAGGAGCCGGACATTGCCGCCGGTACCACCAAGGCCAACAGCGCTATCTGCCATGCGGGGTTCGATGCCCCCACCGGCAGCTGGAAGCAGAAGACCAATGTCCGGGGCAACGAGCTGTATCATCAGCTTCAGGAGGAACTGGGCCTGGATCTGAAATGGACCGGCAGCCTGGTTGTGGCTACTACGGAAGCGGAGCTGCAGCAGTTGCAGGTGTTGCTGGAACGGGGCCGGGCCAACGGGGTGCCGGGCCTTGCCATTTTATCTAAAGAAGAAGTGCTGCAAAAGGAACCGAACCTGACTGCCGCCCTTGGCGCATTATGGGCTCCTACCGCCGGCATCATGTGGCCTTTTGGCAGCGCCATTGCCTTTGCCCGGTGCGCGGTGCAGAACGGGGCCGAGGTGATCCGTAACTGCGGGGTCACCGGTTTTGTGAAGGAAGACGGTGCTGTAACCATTGTAAATACAACGAAAGGGCCCATCCGTACACGGTTTGTCATCAACGCCGCCGGTGTGCATGCCGATGAAATGGCAAAACTGGCGGGAGATGATTCCTTTACCGTTACACCCCGGAAGGGTGAATACATTCTGTTCGACAAAACCGCCTCTTCCGCCCTGGTGAAGGGCATCGTGTTCCCCTGTCCCAATGAAAAGTCCAAAGGCATCCTGATCTGCGCCACTACCCACGGCAACACCTTTATCGGGCCTAACGCCCGGGAGCAGTGGAGTAAGGAGGATACTGCCGTTACCCCGGAAGGCATGGAAGAGATCATGGCCGGGGCCAGGAAGCTGATACCCAACCTCCCCATGGGGGCCAGCATCACCGGTTTTGCCGGGCTGCGGGCCGTGTCGGACACAGGGGATTTCATTTTAGGACCGGGCAAGGTGCCGGGCTTCTTTAACGCGGCGGGGATCCAGAGCCCCGGGCTGACGGCGGCTCCTGCCATTGCAGAAGTATTGGTGGAAGCGTTAGGTGAGCAGGTACAGCTGGTGAAAAAGAAGAACTGGAAGGCCAGCCTGCCGAAGAAAAAAATGTTCAGCCAGATGACCGATGCAGAAAAGAAAGAAGCCATTGCTGCCAATCCCCTCTATGGCCGTGTCATCTGCCGCTGCGAAACGGTGACGGAAGGGGAAATCGTGGACGCCATCCATGAACCTGTTGGGGCAGTTACCTTGGACGGAGTAAAACGCCGGACCCGGGCGGGCATGGGCCGGTGCCAGGGCGGTTTCTGCGGCCCCCGTGTGGTGCAGATCCTGGCCCGGGAACTGGGCATCCCCGTGGAAAAGGTGCTGAAGGAACGGCAGGGGTCGGAACTGTATTATAAAAAGGCTGCGCCGGAGGTGAAGCGGTAATGGAACTGTACGACGTTGTTATTGTTGGCGGTGGCCCGGGAGGCCTTTCTGCCGCATATGCCGCTTATCAGAACGGCGCGAAAAAAATTCTGGTGCTGGAACGGGACCGGGAGCTGGGTGGCATTCTGCAGCAATGCATCCACAACGGCTTCGGCCTCCATCACTTTAAGGAAGAACTGACAGGCCCGGGGTATGCGGGCCGGTGTATAAAGTTAATAGAAGATAAACCTGAAATAGAAGCCTTGACCGATACCATGGTGCTGTCCGTTACCAAAGAGAAAACGGTAACGGCGGTGAACCCGGTGAAGGGGTTGTTCACGGTACAGGGCAAAACCGTGATCCTGACCATGGGCTGCAGGGAACGGACGAGAGGCGCTATCCGCACCGCCGGGGAACGGCCTGCCGGCGTGTATACCGCCGGGGCGGCCCAGCGTATGGTGAACATGGAAGGCTACCTGCCCGGGAAGAAAATTGTAATTTTAGGCAGCGGGGACATCGGCCTCATCATGGCCCGGCGCATGAGCTTGGAAGGCTGCCAGGTACAGGCAGTGTGCGAGATCTGCCCCTATTCCAACGGCCTGACCCGGAACATGGTCCAGTGCCTGTACGATTTTGATATTCCCCTGTACCTGTCCCATACTATTTTGAAGATCAAAGGGAAGGACCGGGTGGAAGGGGTCACCGTGGCCAAAGTGGATGAAAAGATGCGTCCCATTCCCGGTACGGAGTTCGACATTGAATGCGATACCCTGCTGCTGTCCGTAGGCCTGATCCCGGAAAACGAGTTGTCCATTGGGGCCGGTGTGGAACTGGCACCCCTCACCAACGGGCCTAAGGTGGACCAGCACCGGCAGACCAACCTGCCCGGCATTTATGCCGCAGGCAACGTGGTCCACGTCCACGATCTGGTGGACTTTGTTTCTGATGAAGCGGAGATTGCCGGCAAGTTTGCGGCACTGGAAGCTCAGGGCAAACTGGCCCCTGCGGTAAAGACGGTGGAAGTTGCACCGGTAAACGGCGTCCGCACCTGCGTGCCCCAGGTACTGCACCTGCCGGAAGCAGGTGAACCGGTCCGCCTCTTCATGCGGGTAGGGGCTCCGGACCGGAAGGTTACCCTGGAAGTGAAATGCGGAGACGAGGTTCTGGTGAAAAAAATGCTGCCGGTGGTGAAGCCCAGCGAGATGATCACGTTAGACATTCCTGCGGCGAAGACGGTGTTGATGAATGAGAAGATTACCGTAGGGTTGTGTAAGGCATAAGCAGAAAGAGATTATATAATGGAAACAAAAGTGATGAACTGTATCATGTGCCCCATGGGGTGCGAAATGACCGTTACCCTGGAAAACGGGAAATTTGTCAGCGTCACCGGCAACACCTGCCCCCGGGGCGCCAAATATGCGGAAACGGAAGTGACGGATCCCCGCCGGATGCTGACCACCACCGTGCGGATCCGCGGCGGGCTGCTGCCTTTGCTGCCGGTGGTTTCCGCCAATGTATTGCCGAAAGGGAAAATTGCCGACTGTGTAGCCTTGCTGCAGGGCGTAACGGTGCAGGCCCCGGTAAAGGCCGGGGACGTGATCGTGCCGGACATTCTGGGCCTGGGCGTTAACATCGTAGCCAGCCGGGATATGGGGAAGGCTGAATAAAGGAACCGCTGATTAATTCGCAAACTCATTTAATCAGTGTTTCCTAAACAATACGAGGTCAACCAATGCTTTACTTCATTAAATTATGTTACGCCTGGCTGATGCCCCCGGGGATTTTTATTCTGGCTCTTTTAGCGGTGTGCTTTTTTTGCCGCAGGTCAGTGCGTTTCGCGAAAGTGCTGCCGGTTCTGCTTCTCATGTACCTGTTGAGCATCAGCGCGGTCAGTGACCGGCTTATACGGCCTCTGGAAAATTATTATCCCCAGCCTGCTCTGGAACGGTTGAAAGACGCGGAGGCCATTGTGGTGCTGGGGGGCGGCAGTTTTGGGGGCGTACCGGATTTTGACGGTCTGGGACAGATTGCCTCCGGAGCGGCTAACCGGCACCTGATGGGGTTGCGGCTTCACCGGGCCCTTCATGTGCCCATCATCTTTTCCGGGGGCCTTGTGTTTGAAGAAAACGGGGTAGAGGCAGACAATGCCATCCGCCTGTTCAAAGCCTGCGGGGTGGCGGAAAAAGATTTGTTCCCCGAACCTAAAAGCCGCAATACGGCAGAAAACGCCCGGTTCACGAAGGAACTCTGCCGGGAGAAAGGCTTCCGGAAGGTGATCCTGGTCACCTCCGCTTACCACATGCCCCGTTCCGCGGCCCTGTTCCGTCGGGAAGGGGTGGACTTTGTTCCCTATCCCTGCGATTACATGACCAACCGGGATCTGGTGACGGATGCCTTTGCCTTTACGCCGGGTCACGGGAACCTTAGCGTTACGGCTATTGCCATGAAAGAGTACCTGGGTCTTCTGGCTGTGAAGGCCGGGCTGCAGTAAAGTCTGCCTTGCCTGTTATGCAGTGCCGCAGTTTGGGTGGGCCTTGCCTGTTATGCAGTGCTGCCTTATGAGCAAGTGCGCTGGTGCAATTCGATCGTATGCTCCTGTTACATTGCGTATTGTTTTTTTCCGGTCATGTATGTTATAATATGTTGTATCTTTATGAAACATTGTATTGCATTTACTACATTATATTATGGTGATTGTATGAATAAATCCGTAAGTGTATTAATGACAGCTCTCATCCTTGGCACCGTGTACTGCCCCGTGACGTTGGCCGCTGCGCCGGAAGAGGGGGCGTCCCGTGTAAGGACGGTAAGCCTTTCTTCCGATGTGGACAGCAGCCGTGTGCGCAAAGCCCAGGGGGAAGGGGACTACGGCAGCCGTGTGCGTAAAGCCCAGTCTGCGGACGTGACAGCAACGCCGGAAGAAGCCCGGGTACGTACGGTATCCGATATTCCGGCGGGACGGGAAGAAGCCCGGGTCCGGAACGTTTCTGACCCGTCGGCACAGGCCTCTTCCTACGGCCGCCCTTCGGCTTCCTATGGTTCGGATGCATATGCGGGCAGCGCCGCTTCCGGAGCGTCGGCAGCAGGAACTGCTTCTTCTTCTGACGTGAAGGCTGCGGGAACCTCATCTGCCGGAACCGGTTCTTCCGCTGCAGCAGGAACTGCTTCTAATGGAAGTGCTGCTGGGGTCTATACTTCCGATGTCCCCCTGCTGGCAGCTCCCCCAAAGGCGGAAACCGAAACGGTAAAATATCCTAACTCCAAGCTTCCCATGAGCACCAACATGCCCATCGGCAGCATTTATTACGATTATCTGGAAAAGCTGGACGGTATGGGCTACCTGAAATCCATGCTCTACGGCACCCGTCCTTATTCCCGTATGGACATGGCCCGCTGGACCTTAGAGGCCCGGGAGGCCAGTAAGTCGAAACCCGACGCTACGGATTTTGTGGAGACCATGATCAGTCGTCTGGAAAAGGCGCTGGCACCGGAAATTGCCCAGATTAGAGGCGGCGAAGGAAACGCGAAGACTTCCTTCAAGCTCCATTCCACCAGCGTGGAACTGGCAGCCACCAAACTGCACAATAAAGACGGTTACGGTTACCGGGGCCCTGCCAACGCCCGGTGGCAGTCCTTCAGCACCAACAATAAGGGACATAAATATGAAGACGGAGGCAATATGGTCGTAGGCATGTACGCTTCCGGCAACCTGGGGCGGGATATGGCCCTGTCGGTTTCCGGCCGTGCTGCCTGGGACAAGGAGGACGTAACCGCTTCCCTGGACGAAGCCTATCTGGCTACCCGGGTGGGCATCTGGAACATTGAAGCCGGCAAACAGGCTATTGCCTGGGGCCAGGGGGTCACCGGAAACTTCCTGTTCAGCGATAATGCCCGTCCCCGCACCATGCTGAAGATCTCCAACGAAGAGCAGCCTCAGTCCAAAGGCTTTTTGAAATTTTTAGGCAAGACCCGCTTTACCGCTTTTGCTTCCCGTCTGGACGGGGACCGTACGGAAAACGGCGTCCACGATTATGAGCATCCCTACCTGCTGGGCTTCCGGGGCGACTTTACCTATAAAAACTTTACCCTGGGCCTGGCCCGGGCCTCCATGCTGGGAGGCAAGGGGAACGCTTTCCATAAGCGCGACTTCGGCAAATGGCTGGTAGGCAAAAATGCGTACCATGACGATAAATGGAACGACATCGCCGGCGTGGACTTCCGTTGGAGGATGCCCGGCGTTACCTTGTACGGCGAACTGTACGGGGAAGACCAGGCAGGCTATGCTCCCAGCGATGTGGCTTACCGGGGCGGCATCTACATTCCCCGCCTCAGCTACGACGGCACCTGGGACATGCGGCTGGAAGGGGCCCACACCAACCGGAGCTGGTACAGCCACGGTACCTACCGGGCCGGCTGGACCTACCACGACGACATCATGGGCGATTCCATGGGAACCAACGCCAACCGGTTCTACGGAAATATTAATTATTACGCCAGCGCCTACGACAAGCTGGGCTTCCACGGTTCCTACTGGACTGCGGATCAGGCTGACAATACCAAGAACAAGGTGAAGAACGCCTGGCTCACCTACGACAAGGTGCTGGGAGACAACGACACCCTGAACTTCATGGCAGGCCTGTCCGACATCCGCCGGGGCGGCAAGTACGGCTTCGGGGCCAAGGACAAGATCGTCCGCGTCATCTGGGAACACCAGTATTGATACTGAAGAGTTTTTGCACAGTAACAGCGCAGTTACCGGAACCAGACCGGTGGCTGCGCTTTTTTTATAAAAAACCATTACATGTCAGGAGAACCCGGCAAGAGCGGCGTAGGCATCGACGGCAAGGATGGCATCACCGTATATGGCAAGGATGGCAAGGACGGCGAAAACGGCAAGCTGGAAATCAAGCTGAGCAAGGATCTCCAGAACATTGAAACCATCCAGGTCAACAAGAACATTACGGTGGGAGATAACATCACCATTGATGGGGATACCACAAATATTACCGTCGGGGATACGGTGATCGATAACAGCAGCGTGACCACCAACGAAGTCAAGGCAGGGGATACTGTCATCAATGAAGGCGGTATAACCACCAACAACATTGAGACCAAGAATATCAATGTCAGTGAAAATATCACCTATAAGGGCGATCCTATTGTTACTGATGTGACCTATGAGTATGATTCCAATACTCTGTATGTTAACAAGGGGGATACGATCAACGAATATGTCCTGAAGGGTACGGTTTACGAAGGGGACAACAAGACCATCAATATCTCTGAGGATAATGTGATCTCCGTCATCGAAGGCAAAGTGGCTAAAGGCGATAAAGGCGTAGTAACCGGCGATACGGTTTACAATGAAACTCGGGTAAAGAAAGACGGCAACTACATTAAGAAGGGTAATACCGCCGCAGAAAACATTACCGCCCTGGACAACAAGGTTGGTGACAATGCCAGGAACATTGAAAACCTGGGCAACGCCATCAACAATACCAATAACCAGATCAACGGTCTGGACAACCGGATGAAGAAAGGCCTGGCCGGTGCGGCAGCCCTGGCGGCCCTCCATCCCATGGACTTCAACCCGGATGACAAGCTCCAGTTCTCTGCCGGCGTAGGCAACTACCGGGGTGAAACGGCAGCAGCCGTAGGGGCCTTCTACCGTCCGGATGAAAGCGTTATGTTCAGCGTTGGCGGCACCTTCGGCAATGCTGACAACATGGTGAACGCAGGCATCACCTTCGGCCTGGACGGCACCCGGAACCGCATTACCCGGAGCCGCACCGCCATGGCCCGTGAGATTCAGGACCTGCGCAGCCTGGTGACCCAGATGGCAGCCCGCATGGACCGCATGGAAGCGGCTAATGGCATCGAGACCGCCATGTTCCCGGATGTACCGGAAAACCATTGGGCTTACGAGTACGTAGAAGACCTGCAGAAGCGTGGGGCCCTGAAGGGTTATCCCGATGGCCTGTTCAAGGGCGACCGCAGCATGACCCACTACGAATTCGCGGCTATGCTGGACCGCATCGTACGCAGCGGCGTAACGCTGGATTCCAAGATCGCCAAAGAATTCGAGCCGGAACTGGGCCGCATCTACGTAGAGCGTATCTCCGGACAGGACAACGACCGCAAGAAGATCGAACGGGTACGGGTCAACAATTCGGATTCCAAGTATCCGGAAGGAAAGACCCGGGACGTTTACGGCAGCAAGATCCAGCCTGTGGTTTCCGAAAAAGCGGCAGGAGAATAAAAAAGTCAGGGAAGCATTACCCTGAACAAAACTTCAACGGAAATTGTATTGGGATCTATGCCAATACGCTAAGTCTCAGTTCCCCAAAGCCCCGAACCTGTTTCGGGGCTTTTTCCTTGCCGTGTACCCGTTATTTTCTTCTTGCTTTTTTATAGGAAGCATGTATAATTTGAGAAAGTGATTCCCTTAATTTACAGAGAAAATTGCAATGGGGCGGGCGACTCGGATTTTAACCGGGAACCGCAAGTTACGCGTATGTGTTTTTGTTTATGCATAATGGGAAGAATTGCCGGCTGCCCTTGAAGTTTGACTATATGGAGAGGATTCAGATGGACATTACCACATTCATGAAACATTTACATATGTACCGTGCGCCCCGTGCCTTCAATCCCTGGCGGGAGTATGAGCCGGGACTGGACATCGGGCCGGAAGCGCCGCAGATTCGTTACGGCAATCTGCAACGCTACCTGGAACTGCGCCGCAATGCCCACTACCTTTTTATTGCGGAAGGTCTGGGCTATCAGGGAGGCCGCTTTTCCGGCATGGCCATGACCAGCGAGCGAATTTTACTGGGCCATCACCCGGAAGTGAAACCGGAAGAGGTGCTGGGGGACTGGAACTACCGGCGTACCAGCAACCCGGATTCCCCTTTGCTGAAGGGCACCCAGAAGACCATGGGCTTTAACGAACCTACCGCCACCGTTATGTGGGGCAGCCTTCACCGTCATCACCTGGGCACCTTCGACGCGGTGCTGTGGAACATCTTTCCCTTCCATCCTCATAAGGAAGAAGGGCTGCTGACCAACCGTACCCCCGACGGCAACGAGCTCAACGTAGGCATCGTTTACGCAAAAGAGCTGCTGGAACTGTTGCCCAATGCACAGGTGGTAGCCATCGGCCAGAAATCCGCAGGTACCTTACAGAAATTCGGTGTGCCCTGCAGCTGCGTGCCCCATCCCAGCATGGGCGGGGCCAACCGGTTCAAGGCCGCCATTGCGGATTTGTTTGGAGAATAAAACCGAATTGATAATGGCCCGGCGGGGACCTTTTGAATAAGCGGTGCGTTCCCGCAGGGCGCGAGGAATGGCAAGTAATCGTTATTCTAATAGTCTGGCCGAAAGTTGTGAACCGCATCCTGCGCTGCCTGCAATCAGGCCCGAAGCGCTAGCACCGCGCTATGAAAAAGGTACCGGTCGGGCCGCGCTTACTAAACATTTGGAGTATTTATGTCAAATACAAACAATATTACAACAAATGTACAACCGAATAAATTCATCCCGTCTCCCTTGCCGGGTCTTGTCCCCATGACAAAAACCCAGGTCATGGACATCGCCATGGACCTGGGCAAGATCCTGCTGAAAAGCGGGGCGGAGACCAGCCGGGTGGAAGACACCATGATGCGCTTCTGCCGCAGCTACGGCTACTACGAGCTCAACGTGTTCTGTACCCCCACCATCATCATCCTGGGGGACGAAAGCCCTGTAGGAAGAAGCCGGGTCTTCCGGGTCCGCTGGCGTTCTACGGACCTGGGCCTCATTATGGATATCAACGAATTTTCCTATAATTTCCGCCAGTGGAAGATGAGCTATGGGGAAGCCAAACGGTGGCTTCAGGAACGGCTGGCAAAGTCCCATCCTTATGGGAACCGGCTGATCTGCCTTGCTTCCGGCATCGGCAGCGCCTGTTTTGCCATGCTGTTGGGAAGCCCCAGCATATACAATTTTGTGGCGGCCTTCCTCGCCGGTTTTATCGCCATGGCCCTTTTGAAACTGGTGAACAATTTCCATCCCACACCTTTCTGGGAAAATTTTTTGGCCGGCTTCACCATCGGCTTTGTGGCCCAGTTCTGCTGTATGCAGAGTCCCTACTGTACCATGGAGAGCATTACCGTAGGCGCCCTGATGCCCTTTTTGCCGGGCCTTGCCTTTACCAACGGGGTCCGTGACTACATGGCCGGAGATCTCCTCAGCGGCAACAGCCGCATTGCGGAAGCGGCGCTGTTTGCCTTATCCATTGCGATTGGTCTGGTCTTTGCACTGAAGGCCTGGACCTGGGGAGGGCTGCCATGATGGAATATATACAGGCTTTCTTCTTTGCCTTCCTGGCTACCGTAGCCTTCGGCGTCCTGTTCCAGGGGCCGAAACGCATCCTGTGGGGCAGCGGCCTCATCGGCGGGTTAGGCTGGGTGGTCTTTATCGGTCTGAAAGGGATCTTTTCCATCCATTCTTTTTCCGCCAATTTTCTGGCCACCGTAATCATAGCCTTGGCCAGTGAGATCTTTGCCCGCTTGCTGAAAGAACCTGTGACGGCTTTTGAAATTCCCGCCATCATCCCCCTGGTTCCCGGGCTGGGCATGTATAAGGGCATGACCCTGATCCTGCAGGATTATGCCGGTTACGGCAGCGAAGTGCTGATGGGAGCGGCCATGGACTCCTGCGCCATCGCCCTGGGCATCATGATGGTGTCCGGCGTATTCCGGGCCCTGAAGACCGGCAGCGACATTGCCCTCCAGCGCCAGCAGGACATATTGGGTACCGCTATTTCCCCTGACCTGTACGTGACGGATCCGGAAAAAGAGGAAGAATAAAAAACAGCGGTGAACTGTACTTTCGTACGTTCACCGCCCTTTAAATTTTACAGGAAACTTATTTCCCCGTCTTCAGTTCAGTCCAGAACTTATCATACATAGTAATGGCATTTCCAATGTCGTGGAGCCATTCGCCCTTGTCAGCCTGTCCGTTGGCGTTTTTCAGGATGGGGCTTTCCACGATTTCTTTCTTCTGCATGGGAATGGCCTTTGCATTGGCATTAGGCAGACGGATGTAGTCGAAGTTCCGTGCGCTTACTTTCGGGTCGTAAATGTAGTTCAGGAACTTCATGGCCAGTTCTTTGTGCTTGGCTCCCTTGGGGATGGCCATGTTGTCGGCCCAGATCAGGGTACCTTCCTTGGGCACGCAGAACTCAATGCTGGGGTTGTCGATGTTGCAGAAAGAGGCGTCGCCGCTCCACATCTGGGCGATCCAGGCTTCTTCCGCGATCATCTTCTGTTTGTTGTTTTCCGTATCGTAGGCCAGTACATTGGTGTTCAGCTTCTTCAGCTCGTTGAAGGCAGCTTCCACTTCCTTCGGATCTGTGCTGTTGTTGGATTTGCCCATTTTCTTCAGGGCCAGGCTGAATACTTCCCGGTTGTCGTTCAAAAGGATCACGTGGCCCTTGTATTCGGGTTTCCACAGGTCAGCCCAGCTGGTGATGGGGTCCTTCACATACTTTTTGTTGTAGGCAATGCCGGTGATGCCCCAGACGTAAGGAATGGCGTATTCCTGTTTCGGATCGTAGTCCGGGTGTTTCAGGCTGTCGATCAGGCCTTCGATGTTAGGCAGCTTGCTCCGGTCCAGCTTTTCCAGCATGTTCAGCTGGATCATGGTGGTGACCATGTAATCGGAAGGCTGGATGATATCGAACTGGGCTCCGCCGGCCTGCATTTTTGCTAACAGTTCTTCGTTGTTGGAATACACATCGTAGTTGATGCGGCAGTTATTGGCTTTTTCAAATTCGGCCAGTACCTGGGGATCAAAATAATCAGCCCAGCTGTAGATGTTCAGCACCTGTGCCTCGGCCTTTTTGCCGGCATCTTTGGGTGCCTCCGCTTTTTTGTCGCCGCCTCCGCCGCAGCCTGCCAGCGCGAAGGTGAAGCATACTACAAGTAATAACATCAGAGAGATGCGGTTCCAGGTTTTTTTCAAATGGTATCAACCTCTTTTCTTTAAAGATTATAAGATGGTTTTGAAAGTGAGGCCCGGGGTGGGGGTCTCACTTTCTTTTTAAGTTCGACAGGCAACGGTATGCCTGTATGTAAGTCGGAATGGTTTCGCTGTCATGCCTGTGCTTTTTACGCAAGGGCAGCACAGTTTTTATTCTGCAGAGGAAGCAATTACTTCCCGGTCTTCAGCTCGGTCCAGCAGCGGTCGTACAGGGCGATGGCGTCGCCTACGTCTTCCGTCCATTCGGAGTTGCCGATGTAATCACGGGCGGTCTTCAGGATGGGATCGTTTTTGTATTCATCACTGTGGTAGGGGGCTGCTTTGATGTTAGGATCGTTGTAGCCGATGTATTCGTAGTTCTTGGCGCTGACTTTGGGATCATACAGGTAGTTGATGAATTCTTCAGCCAGCTTTTTATTTTTGGCCCCTTTGGGGATGGCGAAGCAGTCGGCCCAGATGCCGGTGCCTTCTTTGGGAACGATGAAACCGATGTTTTTATTTTCTTTAAAGCTGAAATACGCGTCGCCGCTCCACATGGTACCGATCCATGCTTCTTCCGCGATGAATTTCTGTTTGATGGTATCCGTATCGTAAGCCAGGATGTTGGGGGACAGGGCCCGCAGGTCTTTCATGCATTTTGCCAGATGATCCTCTTTTACGCTGTTTAAGGGATACCCGTTCTTCTTCATGGCAAAGCTGATAACTTCGCGAACGTCGTTCAGCAGCACAACGCGGCCCTTATAAGCCGGGTTCCACAGATCGTTCCAGGAAGTGGGGGGCGTTTTAACAAACTTTTTGTTGTAGGCGATGCCGGTGATGCCCCAGGTGTACACAACAGAGTGTTTGCCCGTGGGGTCGTAGGCAGGGGCCTGCAGATCCTGAATCAGGTTTTTAGCATTGGGAATCTTGCTCATGTCCATTTCCTCGAGCAAGTTCAGCTTTAACATGGTGGTGACCATGTAATCACTAGGCTGGATCACGTCGTAACGGGCGCCTCCGGCCTGGATTTTTGCCAGGAGCTCTTCATTATTGGCGAATACGTCGTAGTTGATCTTGCAGTTGAATTTCTTTTCGAAATCCGCCAGCACCTCGGGGTCGAAATTGTCAGCCCAGCTGAACAAATTAAGCGTTTGCTGCGCTTCCGCCTTTTCCGGCTTTTTCTGGGGTTCGGCAGGCTTTTTCTCCGGACCTCCGCAGGCGGTAAGCACCAGTAACAGGGAACAGAACAGTAAAGCAAAGATTCTTTTCATTTTATAAAAACTCCTCCTTTTCTCCATATTGGCAGCCAGGACCGCACCACCAATAAGACAGTTTCGCGCGGTGGAATCCACCGCAAAATATAATGCTACAGCCATTGCTGTAAAACATTCATGGGGAACCGGGGAACTGTTAATATTACTGCCGTACAGGCCGGCGGCAATATCCTTAGGAGCAGGTCGAAAGCCGGATAGAAGGCTTTCTTTTATTCTTCCGCTTTCGCCTTGTGGCTGGGCTGCAGAAGCTCGGCCAGGATCACCAGGACGATTTCCACTACCATCATTAAGGTGGACAGGGCGTTGATCTCCGGGGAGATGCCCCGCTTTACCATGGCGTAGATGTACAGGGGCAGCGTGGTGGAGTTGGGCCCCGCCACGAAGAAGCTGATGACAAAATCGTCGATGGAAAGGGTAAAGGCAATGAGGGCGCCGGCTACGATGCCCGGCATGATAAGGGGCAGGGTCACGTAGCGGAAACATTGCCAGGGGGTTGCGTACAGATCGCTGGCGGCCTGTTCATAGTCGCTTCGCATGCCGTCCAGCCGGGCCCCTACCGTGATGACCACGAAGGACAGGCAGAAGGTGATGTGGGCCAGGATCAGGGATCCTTTGCCCAGTGGGATCTGTGCCTGGGAGAATAATACCAGCAAGGACAGGCCCATAACGATTTCGGGAATCAGGATGGGCAGGTATACCAGGCCGTTGATGACGCTCTGCATCTTGAACTTGTACCGGTGCAGGGCGATGGCGGCGATGGTCCCCAGGGTGGTGGACACGATGGTAGAGGCAAAACCGATGATCAGGGTGTTGATCAGAGCCTCCAGCACCCGCCGGTTGTTGAACAGCTGCTCGTACCATTTGAAGGTGAAGCCGGCCCACACCGCGTTGATGCGGGAATCGTTAAAAGAGTACATGGCCAGGATGATGAGAGGCACGTACAGAAATGCCAGGATCACCAGGGAATAGGCTAACAGCAGATGGCTACGCCAGGTTTTTTGCATTTTCCGCACCTCCGTTCTGCGCCTGGATGGCACGGTAATACAGTATGATCAGAAGCAGCGACAAGGCTGCCAGCACGATGGACAGGGCCGAACCGAAGGGCCAGTCGCGGGCCGACAGGAACTGGTTCTGGATCAGGTTGCCTACTAAGGCGGACTTGGCGCCCCCCATTACGTCCGGTACAACGAACATGCCCAGGGACGAAATGAAGACCAGGATGGTGCCGGCGGCTACGCCGGGCATGGTCAGGGGCAGGGTGATCTTCCGGAAGGCGGTGAAGGGAGGCGCTCCCAAATCGGAAGCGGCTTCCAGCAGCCGGCGGTCCAGCTGTTCGATGGAAACATAAATGGGCAGGATCATGAAGGGAAGCAGGGAGTAGATCATGCCCAGCATAACGGCCCCTTCATTATACAACAGCTGTAAGGGCTGGTCGATGAAGCCCATTTTCATAAAAAAGGTGTTCAGTACGCCCTGGGCCCGCAGGATGATGACCCATGCATAGGACCGGATCAGGAAGTTGATCCAGAAGGGGATCATGCAGAGGATCAGCCCCGGCTGCTGCCACCGTTTGGGCAGCTGGGCGATATAATAGGCCAGCGGGTACCCCATGAGGATGGTCACTACCGTAGTGACCAGGGCTACCAGCAGGGTCTGTACAAAAATGGAAAGATATAAAGGCTCCAGGAAGCGGATGTAGTTGTTCAGGTTCCATTCGAAAACTACCTGCCCGTAGGGTGTGCGGGCGGCAAAGGACACCGCAACTACGATGAGCATGGGGATGACGAAGAAAAATCCCAGCCACAGCATGGAAGGAGCAATGAGTAATTTACCGTTTTTCATGTCTCCGCCTTTCTGCTTTCGTAATTACCAACGAAAAGCTTAATGTGATACGACGTTTTGCAACGTCAGCAGCCGCAGCGCATGCAGAGTGTTTCCGCGCTGCTTCCGGCTAAAGGGACAGGGGCGTGCTTATTCTTTCTCCACTTTCACGCCGTCCCGGTCGTACCACCAAATGCCCACCCGGTCATCGCTCTTCCAGCGGTGCACGTCGTCAAAATACTGGTAGGCGATAACGGTCTGGTTGGTGTTGTCAAGACGGATAAAGACTTTGTCGATGGTTCCGTAGAATACGATATCTACAACGGTGCCGAAGAATTTCGGCTCCGGATGGTCTGCATTTTCTTCTTCTTCCGGACACAGGTTCAGTTTTTCCGGACGCAGGGCATAGGTATCGCTGCCAATGTCGAAGAAATTACTTTCCCCGATGAAGCGGGCCACGAAGGTGTTCTTCGGGTGATGGTAAATGCCGTTGGGATCCCCGTCCTGCTGGATGACCCCGTCGTGCATGATGACGATGCGGTCGCTCATGGTGAGAGCTTCTTCCTGGTCGTGGGTAACGAAGACGAAAGTGAGGCCCAGCCCCCGCTGCAGGTTCTTCAGTTCCAGCTGCAGTTTTTTCCGGAGCTGGTAGTCCAGGGCGCCCAGCGGTTCGTCCAGAAGCAGCACTTTGGGGCTGTTTACCAGGGCCCGGGCGATAGCTACCCGCTGCTGCTGGCCGCCGGACATCTGGGAGGGATACCGGTCCCGTAGCTGTTCCAGCTGGGTCAGGTACAGCACCTGGTTGATGCGCTCCTGTGCCTCGTCGTTGGGCACTCCCTGCATCTTCAGCCCGAAATGGATATTCTCCGTTACAGTCATATGGGGGAACAGGGCATAGTTCTGGAATACCATGTTGACATTGCGTTTATAAGGCGGCAGATTGGTAATATCCTTGCCGTCCAGGATGACCCGGCCGGTAGTAGGCGTTTCCAGACCGGCGATCATGCGCAGAAGTGTGGTTTTGCCGCAGCCGGAGGGCCCCAGCAGCGTTACGAATTCACCGTCGTTGATAGTTAGGTCCAACGTAGGGATGATCAGATGCTCGCCAAATTTTTTGGTGATCCCTTCCATACGGATTAATTCATTCATTTCATGTCACGACCTTTCCTGAGAAACCACGGTAAAGTGATTTCTATATATGGAATACTAAAGCA
>Ga0256404_1007731_pt1 | contig 16747 bp, 15 predicted proteins | sample RumenRJG_01DNA_FD_185990 | JGI IMG/M metagenome (GOLD analysis project Ga0256404, IMG submission 185990) | Bovine rumen microbial communities from Lethbridge, Alberta, Canada - RJG_01 | ecosystem: Host-associated > Mammals > Digestive system > Stomach > Rumen | place: Canada: Alberta | collected...
CCATCATCGTCGTAACGGCAAAGATTACAGAGGAGGAGCGCATCAAGGGACTGGAAGCCGGTGCCGACGCCTACCTCGCCAAGCCGTTTAATACCGATGAATTGCGTACAAGGGTGGACAAACTGCTCGAAGGACGCAAGTTGCTGCGCGAGAAATACGCACGCATGATGACAGCTCCGCGCAAAGATGAAGAGGAGAAAGTCTCCCCGAGATGTGCAGCAGACCTGCGCTTCCTCACCAAGGTGGCAGATGTCATATACCTCCAGCTCAATCGCGGCAAGGAAATACAAGTGTCACAGGTTGCCTCGGCCATGTGCATGAGCGACAGACAGTTTTACCGCAAGATGAACGCCCTCACGGACAGCACCCCGACGGTATATATCCAGCGTGTGAAAATCAAGAAAGCCAAGAGCCTCCTTGACGGAGACTCCCAGATGAGTTTTAAGGAAATAGCCGACAAATCTGGATTCTACGACTACTCTAACTTTGTGCGGACATTTAAGAAGGTCTACGGCATCACGCCTACGGAATATAGACGGAGCCATAGCGACACTCACAGGCCGTAGCGAGCGCGACAATGCCGGCGCAGCCAGTGCCATCTTCGGGGCCTCGTCGTTTGTCGCCGGCGCCATCGTATCACCCGTGGTGACCATCGGCAATATCCTCCGGTCGTCGTCAGCCGTCATCGTCGGCGGCGCCTTGCTTTGCCTCGTGCTCACCCTCCCCTTGGCCAACGAGGTGAAAAAGGAACAAATGGCGGCGCTCCAGGAGCACCCCCAATAGTGACCCGCCCGCGCGCAACCCGTTCTCCCGCTCCCTCTTAGAAGATTGTGACTGGCTGCGCAGTGACAGCGCCATCAGTAGCATATTCGTGATAAGAAAATGATACCTTCCAATGTGTGTATTTATTTCTTTTGAGAGCTCAATAAGTCATTGTATAAGGTTAGCCCCTTTACGGTTAGTAGGTATCTCTGCCGGGGATGCCGGGGAGAATTAGGATACAGCAAACGGATATAACCACTTTCAATAGCCGGATTGAGATAATTAACCATGAAATTCTCACGATTCTTTAGTCCTACGGCTGATATCAGTTCTTTGACCGACATTTGTTTATCTCCTATTACCACTATCATCTGGTTGATATAGGGATTGTCCGTGTGCAACAAGTCATCAGCTTGTCGGGTACTTGACGGGTACTTATCGGGTACTTGTCGGGTATCGAACTTCTCCGCCAAATTTGGCTGCTCACTCCATTCTTGACCAGCACTGACATGCAAATATCTGTTGCGAAGATCCCATTTTTCACCCAAAAGCAAGTTTCTGAAGAAACGCTCCAGATAGACAGGTGTATAGTCAATTCCCAAGCGGGCATTCTTATAGTTCGCTCTGACAAGTGCATTTCTGAAATACCAAGAGTGACGGGCAAACATATCATTATCCACCTCAAAACCAATAGAGCGGAGATAGAGAATAGTAAATACGGCAGTTGTCCGTGTATTCCCCTCACAGAAAGGATGGATCTGCCATAGGCCGGACACGAACCGACTAATATGTTCAATCATCGCCTCCGGCGAGATTCCCTTGTAGCTAAACTGACGTTCCTGCTCAAGGTCGTAGTCAACAGCACGGCGCAGGTCCTCCCAGTTGAGATAATTCACTGTATCACCGTTCAGCACCCATTCGCGCTTTGTAATGTCATAATCCCTAAGTTTGCCGGCATGTTTGAAGACACCCTCAAAAACCCTGCGGTGAATTGAGATGAAGCCACCCGTAGTGAAATCGAGTGACTGAGAAGACAGTATTTTGGTGATGTTGGCAGAAACCTTATCGGCTTCCTGCTTCTCATCATCGTCAGGCTCACGTTGAGTCTTCGACTGATAATAGCTCTTAATGAGCTGGCGTGCCTCGTCAATGTCTATCTCTCCTTCGATGTGCTTGCGAGCAGTCTGTTTAAGATAATCAGAAGTCTGCAAGCCATCAACAGCCTGCAAGCCAATTGCAGTCTGCCAGATGCTTGCTTTCTCCTTCTTACTCGGTTCCCCTTGACGGATGTACTCGTCGAAGTCGAGTGGATGTTTATCTTGCATGGTCATACCCGTTGAATTAATCTTTAAAAGCTAACCTAAGATAGTTTTATCAACCTCAAAGTACTCGTTTTTTATGCCTGAAGTTACCCATGCATATTTAACATCATTGGGCAAGGCAAAAGCATAACTGTAAGCTTGATTGATTGCTTGTTGGAACTCAGCCTCACTAATATCCTGTTTTTTACATTCAACTAAGATAAGAGGCTTTATACACATTCTATCTTCATACACAACAATATCAGCCTCTTTGACTTCACTGCCCATAGTGACTGGTACAAACTGTTGAATCTGACTTTCCGGATAGTTGTAGTCCATAATAAGTTGAAGAAAAGCCACCGCTTGCACCTTTTCTTCAGGATTATTATAATTTCTTTTTTTGTGCTGATAGCAATATGTTATTACAGACCTATCCTCGTTAAAGGAAATTATTCCTTTCTCTATACCAATTTGTATATAATCTTTTGTCATTTTTTCTTATATTTTGGATGTAGAGACAAGTAGTTCACGAACATCAACATTCAATATTTTTGCAACTTCATAAAGCTGAGGGATGCTGGGTTGGATGCGATTTGCCACCCAGCGAGAGACTGTGTTCTCAGACTTGCCAATTTTTTCGGCCAAGCTCTTGCTTGTCATCTGCTTATCAGCCAATGCAGCTTTAATTCTATTGTATTGTTCAGTTCTTTCTGTCATAATATCATCACCAGATGTTGATTTGTTCTACAAATTTAGAGATAAATATTGATTATATGAAAATTAGAACAAGGAATTAACATAAATATATCTTTTCCTCTCAATTTAGCGAAGGGCAGCTAAGACAATGTGCTTAGGTGCTCATGAGAAGAATAAACCGTTCATTCGCGATGCTTTTTACGCCATCTCTCCAAGGTCTTGGGATTGTCCTCCTTCATGTAGTTGCCGAAGTCGATGGCTTCCTGCTGCTCTTTAGCCTGAGTCTCCATCTTCACCTTGTATTCACTCGCCTTGGAGTAGCCCATTACAGCAAGGGCAACAATACCACCGATGACGATGCCTGGAATAACGCTGCATGGAATCGACCAATCGACGAAACTGCCCATACGCTTTAAGAAGAATCATAAACGGGAGAAAGCTATCTAAAAAAAACAAAAAAAATAGCTTATGCCAATATTTTTGGTAATTTTGCCAAATAATGTCAAGACAAAATTAGTAAATGGTATTCACCGAAAAAATAAAAAATCTCAGAGCAAACTGGCATCTACCGCAAAGGAAGTTGGCAGAAGTCCTTGATATAGATACAGCTACCTATTGTAAAATAGAGCATGGGGAGCGAAAAGCTAGTATTGACCAAGTATATTCTTTGGCCAAGTTTTATAGGGTTAACGGCGAAACTTTACTAACTCTATGGCTTGCCGATAAGGTAAATGAGGTTGTCTCAAAAAACGAAAACATTGCATACAATGCATTACTGATTGCTGCTGAAAATTATAAATAAGATTATGCCCAGACATAAAAACAAATATAGATTACCAGACACAATTGATGTTGAGAACATTGTTGAGGAGAAGAGATCTCCTTACGGTCTGCGTACTTATGTTAGCTTGTTCAGTAGCGCAGGGGTAGGCTGCTATGGCTTTAAAGAGGAAGGCTTCTACTGCATAGCTACTGTAGAACTTCTTGAACGACGTTTAAAAATCCAGAAATTCAATAACAAATGTGCTTATAATAGCGGATACATTTGTGGTGATATGACATCGCAGGAAACAAAAGATAAAGTTTTCGCAGAACTTGATTTGTGGAAAAATGCATTTAATGTCAATGATTTAGATGTACTGATAGCAACTCCACCATGTCAGGGAATGTCTGTTGCTAATCACAAAAAGAAGGATGAGCTGAAGCGAAATTCTCTTGTTGTTGAGTCAATCAAGATGGTTGATGCCATAAAGCCAAAATTTTTTATTTTTGAAAATGTCCGTGCATTTCTGAAATCGATTTGTACGGATGTTGATGGCAAGGACAGAACCATTAAGGAAGCAATTGAATTGAATCTTGGCGGCAAATACAATATACTTTACAGAGTCGTTAACTTTAAAGACTTTGGGAACCCGTCAAGTCGCACCCGTACGCTTGTTATTGGAGTGCGTAAAGACTTAAAAGAAATAACGCCATATGATGTTTTCCCTGATAGACAGCCCGAAAGGACACTAAGGCAGATTATCGGTCATCTCCCATCTTTGAAGAAAATGGGAGAAATTTGTCCAACTGACATTTATCACAATTTCAGAAAGTATGCGCCACGTATGGAAGCTTGGATTTCTGAAATTAAGGAGGGGCAGTCCGCCTTTGACAATACGGATATCAACAGAATACCACATACAGTTAAGAATGGTGTCGTTGTTTATAACGCGAGAAAGAATGGCGACAAATATACACGTCAGTGCTGGGACAAAGTGGCTCCTTGCATTCATACACGTAATGATATATTAGCAAGTCAGAACACTGTGCATCCTGTGGATAATAGGGTATTCAGCATTCGTGAGGTTATGCTTATGATGTCTGTTCCTAATTCATTTAAATGGACTGATATTCCATTTGACCAACTCAATGCTCTGCCAATTAAAGAGAAAGAAGCGTTCCTGAAGAAAGAAGAGATGAATATTCGGCAAAATCTTGGAGAGGCTGTACCTACAGTAATCTTCCAGCAAATAGCTCATAAGATTCGCAAAATTTTAAGTACTCCTGAATTTACAGAACAAGACGCAAAGCATATAATAGAAAAGTTGGGGTTAGCAGATCATGACAAATTGCTTGCATACATAGACAAAAATTCGTGCCGAAAGTTTTCAGATTTGTCTAAAATTGCAGAGATGGCCAATTCGCAACGGGAAAGCAATGCAGCGTATTATACATGCCAAAGCATATGCTTTTCCATAGTAAATCATTTGCCAGAGGCAAAAGAATATACTAAGTTGGATATTCTTGAGCCATCTATCGGTGTGGGTAACTTCTTACCAGCTATAATAGAGAAATACGCAGAAGTACCTTCTGTTAATATTGATGTTGTAGACGTGGATCCAAACAGTATTGAAATATTGAAATCACTTGTCAACCGGCTCTCTGTGCCTGACAATATCCATATTCACTACATTGTGGCTGATTTCCTTTTGCATGAGTTTGACAAAACTTATGACTTAGTAGTAGGTAATCCACCATACATGAAGATTACCAAAGACAAGAAGTTGTTGTCTGCCTACAAAAGCAATGTGTATAATAAAGAAACAAACAACATTTTCTCGTTCTTCATTGAGAAGTCAATGAAGTTGGGGAGAGTGATTTCTTTCATTGTTCCTAAGAGTCTGATTAATGCTCCAGAGTTTAATCTCACTCGAGAGATAATGAAGACTAAACGCATCGAAAGGATAATTGACTATGGAGAAAAAGGGTTTAAAGGTGTAAAGATAGAGACGATAAGTTTCATCATAGACACAAACAAGAAGCCCAAAGACACTATTGTCGAGTCTTACATCACAGACTCCGTAAAAGTCCACCGGCAATCTTACATTACTGATGGTGCATATCCTTATTGGCTAATATATAGAGATGAAGAATTCGACGAAGTTGCTTCCAAAATGCATTTCAACGTTTTCAAGGCATATCGTGACAGATTCATTACAAAATCCATTACGAAGCCAGAGGGGAAAATACGCGTTCTAAAATCAAGAAATATAGGAGATAATCAGATAATCAACATTACAGATTACGATAGCTATATTGACAGCACCAAAGATTTGGATGTTGCCAAATTCCTTAATAAAAAGAATTGCATATTGATACCCAACCTCACCTACCATCCACGCGCATGCTTCCTTCCAGAGGGGTGCATTACAGATGGTTCAGTCGCCATTTTAACGCCTATCGATGATACAGAAATAATAACGAAAAAAGATTTGGCGTTTTATGCGACATCTAAGTTTGCTAATTTCTATACGATAGCACGTAACAGAGGTACAAGATCATTAAATATAGACAACAATTCTGTTTTTTTCTTTGGAAAGCTAAAATAAATACTTGACCATGAGAGTAGACGATAAGTATATTCAGTCATTTGTTGACCGACATGACTATGATGTACGTAAATCACACAATGCAAGATTTACGGACCAAAAGTGCATACCAGATGTCGTATGTGCAGTAGCTGAGTGCATAATTGAATTCATATCAGATGATGTGAGCAAGGCATTTACTAAGAATGATGTTTGGCATTCCGACTATGCTAACAACCTTCTTGCAGAATGTTTCACAAAGCCAGACACAGAAAACGAAAGTATGTCTTCTGAATACGACAAGTTCTTTGCCCAACCCATGAAGATGTTAGCAGCCGCTGGCATATTAGATGAAAAGAAAGTCAACAGAGCGAATTCATACCATGTCAAGGAGTATGAGATTTTGAAGTACATATCCCTTCGAGAGAAGAACGCACTTACATTTTTGGACATTTATCTAACCAAAGTGATGAAAGATAGCGGATGTATGCCGTTTTTTGACCGATTCTTCAAAGAGCAGGACAAACAGTCTTTGGATTCACTAAGAGACAAATTGATGTCTTTTATTAAAGAATACACGCCTATAAAAAAAGATTACGAACCACCGAGAATATACAACAAAATCATCAACGTCATGGCTTTTCGTAGACGGAAGAAAGGTGTTGTGAAAGGTATGATTTCTGATTATCCCCTTACTATTGATGAAATCCGTTATAATAGAGTGAATTGGCGCGATGTGGACAAACCTAAGGGAGTGTCTCGTCAGGAATACGCATCTACTATTGACAATGAAGTAAAAGACTATGCTGGTTATTTCGAGCGTTCTGTCAATCAAGCTAAGAAGTTTGTGCGTGATCTGGAGCAATATAGCGAAGTACATCATTATCCTGCTTACACAGCTACCGATGCACATCATATATTTATGAAGAGTGAATATCCGGATTTAGCTGATATGCCAGAGAATATTATTGCTCTAACTGGTACAGAACATTACACTTACGCACACCCAAACCGTAACACTCAACGCACCGATCCAAACTACCAGATGGTATGTCTAATAAGCAAGTTAGACTCAATAGAGAGAAACTTTCAGAATGGCAATGATGATTACTCGCTTGCTGATTTTGCCAAAGTTCTTAATGAAGGCTTGGGTACCAATGAGTTTAATGAGCAATTGGGCTACGAGGGCATCAAAGCTCGTATACTGAAATTTTTACGTCCATACTAATTGACTTTCTGTTAAAAGGTCCAATACTGAATTGTGATATATTAATAGCACTTTCCATGCGAAAAGTGCTATTAATATTTATACAATTGGAATTCAGCTATCGGTCACATCTCATTTTTTCTACGCCATCGCTCCAAGGTCTTTGGATTTTTCTCCTTCATGTAGTTGCCGAAGTCGATGGCTTCCTGCTGCTCTTTAGCCTGAGTCTCCATCTTCACCTTGTATTCACTCGCCTTGGAGTAGCCCATTACAGCAAGGGCAACAATACCACCGATGACGATGCCTGGAATAACGCTGCATGGAATCGCCTACATCTCCGCCTCGCCCTTCCTTTTCCAAAACCACTACGGGCTCAATGCCTTCCAGGTTGGTCTGTGCTTTAGCATGAACGCCTTTTTCATCGGCCTGCCCCCCTCTCAGCCCGTTTCCGTCCCGCCAGTACCAAGCAAAAAAAGGCGACAGCCCCATCACCATCAGACAGGACTGTCGTCATAAAGAGCGCGCGCTGGGCACCGGGAGAGCCGCCGCTTCAGCACAGGCCAACCTGCGGCGGAGCGCTCAGCGCAGGCGGCTCAGCTGGATCAGCAGGTAGCCGACGCCGGAGAGCAGGGCGGCAGCACCCATCACGCAGAGCCACGCCACATAGCGCGGCACATAGGGCACGTCGCGCCTCACCGTCACTTCGTGCACGACGGGCACCGTGTCAGTCGTATGCCGCCACGCCGTGTCGCGAAGCAGCCGGTAGCGGTATTCGGTCGTCACCTCACGCAGCACGACGGTGTCGGGCAGACACCGCAGCGCCGTGTCGGCGCGGGCACGCCGGTAGTCCCGGTAGCGCTCGCTGACGAGACGCACGCTGTCGTAGTGCAGGCGGACCAACCGCTGACTGTCGCGCGCGGCCTGACGGGCCACGGGAGCATTGACAGACATGCGGGAGCCCTGGCAGCCGGCGAGCACGCTCAGTAGCAAAATGCAGAGAGCACAGATAGGTTTCATAGTCGTACGGATCATATTCCTTATATTTATTTATATTTAAATGTATAGAGGGCCTTGCCACTGACCTCAGCGCCGGCCCGTCCGGCAAGGCCCCCATCTCAGACGAAAGACAAAAAACTCCGGCCCCATGTGCAGGAGACCGGAGTAAGCAGACGGAGGCACCAGCGGGACGTGACCGCGGTGTAAGGGAAGTGTTGGCGGTATGCGCCGGAGCCCTGCGGGGCATCAGGCGGGAGCGCCCATGAGGCGGCCAGGCCCCTTAGTCTTTAGCCCTTGGTGACCTTGCCCGTATCCTTCTGGATGAGCCGGAAGCCAATCTTCGGGTTTTGGGCAATGCGGAGGGCGCTCTTCATCTTGGCCGACTTGGTAAACTGTACGCGTACGGCATTGATATTGGCGATGCCCACCTCTGCGGCGGTCGCAGAACCCTTGGAGGAGATGGTCACGTGAAACGAGCCGAGGTCGCCCAGTCTCACAGACTTGCCGGACTGGAAGGCCAGAATGAGCTGCTCCTCGAGGGCGGAGAGCACGGCCTTGACATCATGAGGGGTTACGGTACACTCGTTGCTGATCGCCTCAGCCACCTCGTTGAGGGTGAGCGGAGTCACCTTGCCCGCCTGGGCGTAGTACTTGACGCTTTCGTCCTTGGGGGAAACACGCTTTTGAACAAAATAATTAATCATAATGACAGTTAGGTGTTAAGAAGTTAATAAAATTGGGTTGGACTTTTCGCCCCACGTCAACCCTGGGGCCGGTAGCCAGTTCTCGCGAGAGCTCCAGGCAGCAGTCGTCCGGCCGGTCAGCCGTGTCGCGCGCCGCAGCGTGCCGGGCAGGGACTCTTGCCTTAAGCCGATACAAAGATACGCTCCCTTTGCCTGCCGCGCCAAATTTTTTGCGCCAAAAGCTCCCCTCCCCCCTTGACGTCGGAAGCCCCGGGACAAGCGGGCCTCTCCATCGAGACAAAGTGAGGGAAAAGGACGCTCCATCAGGGGCGGAGCAAAGACTGGCAAAGGCGAGGCCCGTAGCGCAGGGCTTATCCGGTCTGGCGGGCGAAAAAGGGGGACGGCGCCCACGCCGGCAATCACGAGGTCAATGCCCGCCCACGAGGCGGTGGCCGCAGCGCCCGAGGTGGCCGCCCTGATGGCCCGCATGCTGGGTAGCTGAAAGAGAAACTTTGACCGAGTACAACCTCATTTATGACATGAGGACTTTCTTCAATCGCGGATATGTATTGACAACTACGTTTGCAGTCATAGGTGTACTCAGGATAATGTCTTGACTTTATAGTACGCAACTCAGAAAGAATCTCATACTGATTTTTGCATCTTTTGAACGTAGAAAAGGCCAAAGCAGAAGAAAGTGGAAATTTCTATAAAAAAATTTATCTTTTTATTTGGTTAAAACGTGTAGGGATGCTATATTTGCAGCGGTTACGCCTGTGGGCGCTAACCTTTTTTATATAATCATTAATTTGCTGAGGCGGACCGCTGCGAAGCGTTCCGCCTTTTTTGTATCTTTTTTCTCCCGTCCTGAGCCACCGCCTCGCCCGAGTTCCCCTCGTCAGACATACTCCCTGCCCTCCTGCCAGGCGCTGCCCCGCCTGCCCCGCCAAGCACAGGACCGCCCCGCCATCAGCCCCTGTGCCGGGCACTCGCCTGCTCCACCCGGCACCACCGAAGCCCTTCCAAGTGCCCTTGCCGGCTCAAGACGCCCACTCCGACGGTCCAAACCAAACGCCCGTTTTGCTCCCCCCACGAGGACGGCCATGGCCAGGCCTCCTGTCCCCACCCAAGCAAGCATCACCGCCTCGCCGGCTTCCCCGAACTTGACCTCCCGGCCGAACCTCCGCGTCACCAGGCCACCTCACCGGGACAAAGTAAAGGGCGCTCGCTTTCAGGGCCATGGAGCAGAGCGGCTGAGCGGCGGGGGGAGACTACGACCGTGGAGCGGAATGAGCGGGCGGCACGACTGGAGACGTATACGGCACAACAGGCGCGCTATGGGCGCCGCAAGACGGCACACAAGTATATGCGAGAGTGCAAGAGCAAGGAGCTTTTTAGACTTTATTTTTATTTTTTCTTCAATTCGTTTGGCTTTTTGGGAAAAAGCGTCTACTTTTACGCCCTATTCAGACACAATAAACTTTAAACTATCTATACAAAACATCAACAAAACAATTATGAGAAAATTCTTTTTGACCCTTGCCAGCCTGGCAGCCCCTCTGGCCATGAGCGCGAGCGAGGCTGACCTCAAGATGCCCGACGGTTTTGCCTCGGCGCCTGAGACCCACATCCTCTATTGGGGATTTGCCGTCGTGCTGCTGGGCTTGATCTTCGGTTTTTGGCAGTACATCCATGTCAAGAGATTGCCGGCCCATCATAAGATGAGCGCCATCGGCGACGTCATATTCAAGACCTGCTCCACTTACCTCCGGCAGCAAGGCAAGTTTCTCGGCATCCTCTTTCTCTTCATCGGCGCCGCCGTGCTCCTCTACTTTGGTCTGCTCGAGCATACCGGCTGGGGCGCCGTCTGCCTCATCCTGGGCTGGACCATCATCGGCGTACTCGGCTCCTACAGCGTCGCCTGGTACGGCATCCGCATGAATACCTACGCCAATGCGCGTATGGCCTTTGCGTCGCTCAGGCGCCGTCCCCTCTTCCTGCTCAATATCCCCCTCACCGCCGGCATGAGCATCGGCATCGTACTCGTCTGCATCGAGCTCCTGCTCATGCTCGTCATCCTGCTCTTTATGCCGGCCCATCTGGCCGGGAGCTGCTTCATCGGTTTTGCCATCGGTGAGTCCCTCGGCGCCTCCGCGCTGCGTATTGCCGGCGGTATCTTCACCAAGATTGCGGACATCGGTTCTGACCTGATGAAGGTCGTCTTCGGCATCGGCGAGGACGATCCGCGCAATCCGGGTGTCATCGCAGACTGCACGGGCGACAATGCGGGCGACAGCGTAGGCCCCACGGCCGACGGATTTGAGACCTACGGAGTGACCGGCGTCGCCCTCGTCTCCTTCATCCTGCTCGCCGTGCCCGCCGAGTATCAGACCCGCCTCCTCGTCTGGATCTTCTGCATGCGTATCCTGGGAGTCATCGCCTCCGTCGCCGCCTACTATATCAACAAGGGCCTGTCCAAGGCCAAGTACAGCCACGTCGACGACCTCGACTTTGAGAAGCCCCTCACCTCCCTCGTCTGGATCACCTCGCTGCTCTCCATCGTCTGCACCTTCATCGCCAGCTACCTCATCCTCGGCCAACTGGGTGACAGCTACTGGCTCGGCCTCTCCGTCATCATCAGCTGCGGCACCCTCGGCGCCGCCCTCATCCCCGAGTTCACCAAGATCTTCACCTCGCCCAATTCTACCCACGTACGTGAAGTCGTCAAGACCTCGCGCCAGGGCGGAGCGTCGCTCAATATCCTCTCCGGACTCGTCTCCGGCAACTACGGCAGCTTCTGGACCGGCTTCGTCTTCTTCCTCCTGATGATCATCGCCTACTTCGCCAGCAATTACTTTGGCATGTCCGCCGTCTTCGGCACCTACTACAGCATCTTCGCCTTCGGCCTCGTCGCCTTCGGCATGCTCGGCATGGGCCCCGTCACCATCGCCGTCGACAGCTACGGTCCCGTCACCGACAATGCCCAGAGCGTCTACGAGCTCTCCCTCATCGAGGACAATATCGAGCAGACCAAGCAGGAGGTCGAGGACCAATTTCACTTCACCCCCGACTTTGAGAAGGCCAAGTACTATCTTGAGGCCAACGATGGCGCCGGCAACACCTTCAAGGCCACAGCCAAGCCCGTGCTGATCGGTACCGCCGTCGCCGGCTCCACCACCATGATCTTCTCCCTCATCCTCATGATACAGCAGTCCCTGGGCATCGCCCCCGAGAGCGTGCTCAATCTGCTCAACCCCTACTCCATCCTCGGCTTCATCCTCGGCGGCTGCGTCATCTTCTGGTTTACCGGCGCCAGCATGCAGGCCGTCACCACCGGTGCCAACCGCGCCGTAGGCTTCATCAAGAAGCATATCAAGCTCGACGTCAACGCCCCCAAGCAGGCCGATGCCGCCACGTCGCAGACCGTCGTCAAGATCTGCACCCAGTACGCCCAGCGCGGCATGATCAATATCTTCGTCGCCATCTTCAGCTTTGCCCTCGGCTTCGCCTGCCTGTCGTCACCCGACAGCGTAGGAGGCAATGAGGCCGTCTGCATGTTTGTCAGCTACCTGCTCAGCATCGCCGTCTTCGGCCTCTTCCAGGCCGTCTTCATGGCCGATGCAGGCGGCGCGTGGGACAATGCCAAGAAGATCGTCGAGGTCGACCTCCAGGCCAAGGGCACCCCGCTCCATGAGGCCAGCGTCGTCGGCGACACCGTCGGCGACCCCTACAAGGACACCTGCTCCGTCGCCCTCAACCCCATCATCAAGTTCACCACCCTCTTTGGCGTCCTGGCGATGGAGATTGCCATCAGCGACAGCTTCCGCGCCATCGCCCCGTGGGTCGGAGTCGTCTTCGTCCTCATCGCCCTCTACTTCGTCTACCGCTCCTTCTTCAACATGAAGAGCCAGGACGACGTCAAGGAGTAATCCCCTCTCCCGCCTGAGGCCCGCTGTCCACCTGCCGCGGCTGCCGCAAGGCGCCTGTAGGCAAGGGCGCGGGCTGGCCTGCAAGACTATCGAGAGGCTGCGTCTCCCTGCAAGGGGGTGACGCAGCCTCTCTTGTGCGTATTGAGCTCTGAAGTATTAGTCTTGTTGTTTGGTACGCTTGTCCAGAATAACTTCTGCACTCTGATAGAGTGATGGAATGTCGGATTGATGAATGCGAAACTTGGTACCATGGTTATGATGTGTGCGGGCATCAAAGTCTATAAAGACCTTGCCGTCTTTGATGGCTTGGATAAATTTGTCCAGGTCAAAGGTGGAAAGCTTCAGAACATAGCTATAGAGGAAGTAGCTCTGTAGTTTACCTTTTTCTCTCACTTTCTTTTCCTCGGCTTGCACATAGAAACAGTTGATGAGTTTGGTACCTGCGTGATGGAAGAGGTCATTGAAGCCCCAGTAGGGATTTATGTCAAAGTCATGCAGATGCCCTACCCGTTTTAGCACAGTTTGACGCCACGTCTCGTGATTGCCTCCGATTTTTGTGGAGTCAAAGGTGACCTCAACCCTTTGTACGTCATCGTTGACGTGTATTCCAAATCCTCGGTCGGTATACACAGAAGCGTTGATGGTGGCCCGAAATGACATCTCATCGACCGGATATTTTGTTCCTGCCTTGGTAGATGGCCAACCATACTTGGGGCATAATATATCATGGACTATGTGTAGCGCAGTTGGGGAGGGCTCCATATGAAATAGGGTGAGCAATGATTTGGTATCTGCTCTTTGAGCTTTAAGTTCCCATTCTGCTGCGTTGGGTATGGGTAGGTTATTCTCTGGGATACCTATGAGATCTTCTAGGATGTTGCCTGGTGCACCATCGTTGCGCCCCCGATAGTTTTTGATCCAGCCCATGTCGTAGATGTCATGAAACTTGTGGATGAGTTCCTCTTTGGAAAAAGACTTGAGAATTGTTGGCATTTGTACATTACTTCTTTATAGTTTGGCAAACAAGGATGGCTGGTGGAATCTGAGAACTTCAGGGTACTCCTTGTCTCGCTTGATTCTGGTTTCGGCGGATTTGCAGTAGGTTTGGGATATTTCGATACCTATGTAGTGCCTGCCTAGTCCTTGTGCCACCACGGCAGTCGTGCCGCTTCCCATGAAGGGATCAAGTATGACCTGAGCGTCTGTTGAGGAAACGATGCGGTCGACGAGCTCTACGGGAAATGGAGCGGGATGGTCGTTTCTGACTTCCTGCATAATCTCCCATACGTCTCCGTACCTGTTGGCGTGTGGCACGAGCTTGAAATCTTTTTTGGCTATCATGTAGATGACCTCGTAAGTAGGTAGGAAGTAGCCTGCGTTGAAGTTGATTCCGCCCTTACGCTTCCAAATGATGATCTGCCTGAGCGGTACATCGTAGACGATATCGCGGCGGTCCTGGATAAGGCCATTCTGTACGCGCCATTTATGGTTGTAAAAGATGGCTCCGTCATCCTTGATGACTCTGACTAGCTCAAGGAGAACTTTATGCTGCCAGGCTGCATACTGGTCGTTGGGCATGCAGTCATCATAGGTATCATAGCCTTTAATCAGAGCGGCATTAGCCCACTTTCCGCCACGTCCATCCTTCATACCGTTTCCGGTCGAGTTTTTCAGATTGTAGGGAGGTGAGGTGACGACGAGGTCTATGCTGCCAGATGGTATATTCTGAAGTACGTCCAGTACGTCGCCGTTGATGATCTTGTCGAGGTATTCTTCCAACATAGGGGTACGGATATAGATATTGCAAAGGTAATGTTTTTTGCAAAATATACCGGTATAGGTGCAGCAAGTATTACAAAATATCCTCAATTCCGCAACCCTATTAAAAGTCTCAGTTCATTGCAACCCAGATCATCAGAAATGTGCTTTTCCTTGTTCAGACAGACTTTTTGCCATGTACGGGCTGACATGTGCGTATAATGCCTCCTTACCCCCATCAGGGATATTACATTGTAAGCCCTCCAAAACTTTTAGTTTATCCGTAGCTGGCATTGAGAATGGTCCGGTAGTGCAGCCATCTGTCTTTCGGTCACAGATGTTGCATATTGCTTGGATTTCAGCACAATATCTATATAAATAGTATTTTATTTGCGTAATATCTAAAAAGGTCGCATCTTTGTAGTGTTCAAAAGAAATACAGTATCAATGAAGAAAAAAACAAAAATTCAAACTGGAACTCTCCTTTGAGGAGAAAGAACTGATAGAATCAATCAGAAACTATTGCAACAGCTACCCTAATGGATATCCGCAATTACTGGAGTATGCACAAGATCTCTTTGACAGAATAACGGATATGCCGAAAGATGATTAACAAACAATGGCTCTCCTTCCGGGGAGGGCCTAAAAAAGAATAGATATGGAAGTAATAATAAAACAAGCAGACAAGATTACCGACATGAAGAAGCGGATGAGTGATATCTATTTAGCCGTATCATGGAGGGAGATAGCACGTACTTACTTTGACAAGTCCGTGCCTTGGTTTCAGCATAAGATGTACGGCATCGACGGCAATGGTGGTGTCGGTGGCTTCACTGAGCAGGAAGCAGGGCAGCTCAAAGGAGCGCTCATCGACCTCAGCGAGCGCATCCGTCGTGCAGCAGAGAATATTCCAGCCCCGGCCACTGTATAGCCGTTTTGAACAAGAAGTCGCCGCGGGCTGGCGGCGCAACCATCCTTAGTGCTTCGCGCAAGCACAATTTCATAGAAATGTAGACTGAGGCTTACTAACTATGCCTCTTAACACAAACCGTCTGCTGGCCTAAAGATGTATAGCCCCGAGCATAGAGCCCGGGGCTTTTTCATGCCCGCACCTATTTCTGAGCAGCTCATTTTAGCATTAATACCCATGTGAAAATTACATTGAAAACAATTTACAATGCCTCCCTAAAAACAAATCCTAGAACCCGCTCATTGGCTTCATTAATCACGCGGTAATCCTTTTTTTAATGTAAAGTTGCGTGATGTGCATCCCCGGGGTAACGTGGCAAAGCATCTCATTTAAAACGTAAATCGGTATCCCAACATCGTTTGCGGCAATCGTAGCAAACGAATGACGGGCAGCATAATACTGCATGGGTAAGTGGCTACAAACCATCGTTGGATAGCATATATGTATATCCAAGACATGATGTCGTAACAAAAACCAATACGATACGACTGAAACCAAAGCGATGGGGAGTTGGTCTGAATGTTGGGTATGGCATTACACCAAAGAATGGTATGCAGCCATACATCGGTATTGGAGTGAATTATAATTTGTTTTCGTTTTGATTAGATATTGGAAATAAAAAGAACCATAAACATCGCTATTTCTGTTCTTCAAACTTATTTGACAAAATTTCAGAAAAAGCGGCTCTTATCAAAAAAGCCGACCCTACTGCAAGATTCTCCTCAATTCCGCAACACTATTAAAAGTCTCAGCTCATTGCAACCCAAATCATCAGAAATGCGCTTTTCCTTGTTCAGACAGACTTTTTACCATGTACGGGCTGACATGTGCGTATAATGCCTCCTTACCCCCCATCAGGGATATTACATTGTAAGCCCTCCAAAACTTTTAGTTTATCCGTAGCTGGCCTCTCTTTAGAATACCAAGCAGCAAGGCCATGTCAAGCAGCAGGGAGTTGAGTTTAATGGCTGGGTCATGCACATAGACACTGCCGGTCTTACTCGTATAGGCTATGTTCAGGGCACGCAGCTCCTTCAGCCCACGGGCAATGGGGTCAGAGCTGGGTATTCTTGCACCGGGTGCTGTACTCAGGTA
>Ga0256404_1007732_pt1 | contig 16746 bp, 17 predicted proteins | sample RumenRJG_01DNA_FD_185990 | JGI IMG/M metagenome (GOLD analysis project Ga0256404, IMG submission 185990) | Bovine rumen microbial communities from Lethbridge, Alberta, Canada - RJG_01 | ecosystem: Host-associated > Mammals > Digestive system > Stomach > Rumen | place: Canada: Alberta | collected...
ATGCCCGAGACCACGTCCGCGCCGCCCCGTCCGTTGTACACGGCGGTGGTGACGGTCTCGGAGACCACCCATAGCACCTCAGAAAACAGCATCAGCCAGCCCCGCTGCAGGATGCTGCCAAACAGCTTCCAGTCTGTGCGCAGCTTCTCCCCGTGCCCGTCGAGGAAGGGCTGAGGGTTCCGCAGAACATAGATCACGTACAGCGCCATTTCGACGAACCGGGCGATCAGGGTCGCGCAGGCCGCGCCGCGCACCTCAAGCCTCGGCGCGCCCAGGTTGCCGTAGATCAGTACCCAGTTCAGGCCCGTGTTGATGAGCGTGCCGATGACGGAGATCACCAGCGGCATGCGCACCTGGCCGATCTCCCGCATGGAGGTGGCCAGCACCACGGAAACGCAGAAGGGCACGCCCATGAAGCCCATGAGCCGCATGTATTCTACGCCCGCGTTCAGGATGGCCTCCGCCTCGGCGTTGCCGATCACCATCAGGCTGAGGATCTGCCTTGGGAACGCAAAGCACACCAGCAGGTAGAGGGCGATAAAGGCCCCAAGCAGGTAAAACTTGAACCGCAGCGCCTGGCGCATGCCCGCCCGGTCCTTCGCCCCGGAAAACTGCGTCATGTAGATGCCGCCCGCCGCACAGATGGCGTTGGACAGCACCATGAACACAAACAGGATCTGCCCCGCGATGCTCACGCCGGACATCTTCACGTCCCCAAGCCCCGCCACCATGAAGTTGTCCACCAGGGACACCAGGGACTGGATCAGCGATTGCAGCATCACGGGAACGCCGATCATCAACGCCTGCCTGTAAAAGGACAGGCTGCCAAAGTATCTTTTCATAGCCTTTTCCAGTTTAATCCTTTTCTGCTTTTCCGTATACCTTCACGAAGTGCCGGCTGAACGCCTCCACCTGCGCGATGGCCTCCGCCGTTCTCTCCGGCTCCCGATCGCACAGATGGATCAGCGCGGAGATCGGCGTAGTGTAGGCAAAGGCGAGCATCGCTGGATCGTCCCTTCGCAGCAGACCTTTGTCCATCATACCGGCGAAGATATGCGTGAACATTTCTGTGAGACCGGTGAGGAAGTGCTTTGTCGCCAGTCCTCGCGCACGTTCATCCCTGAACTGTTCAAGCGTAAGTACCTTGCGTGTCTTGATGATTCTTTCATCATGGACAGTGAAGTTCACCATCTGCATCGTCATTTGAATCAGCTCATCCAGCGAATTCGGTACAGGCTGCAAGTGCTCAGGGGAGCCAAAGTGTTCCGCATAGTAGGCGATCATCTCATCCAGCAGAGCATTCCAGATGGCTTCCTTGCTCTCATAGTGCTTATAAACCCCCGACTTCACAAGTCCGAGCGATGCGCTCAGTTCGCGGATGTTTGTACCTGCATAGCCGTTTTTTGAAAACATCTCCAGCGCAGCTTCCAATATTCTCTCTTTTGTGTCGTTCGCCATAATAACCTCCATACATAGCAGAGTGACCTTTCGTTCACCCATTATAGTGAACGAAAGGTCACTTGTCAAGGCCTTTCTTTATTGTTAACATTCCATTCTTAATTGAAAGAGGGGGAGCAATAGCACCTGCCCCTTCCATTTCATCATACATACCGGTCAAGTATACTTCGGCCCATCCCTCAATGCATACACCGATCAAACGTTCTTCATCTATCCGCTGACAACCACCTTCTCCACAAAAGCTGTGAATACTGCCGGATCAAACTCCAGGCACTCTTTCTGCCCGGCCTACATGTGCGTGAACAGCGATATCCGCTTTACCCGATTTTCATTGTCCTCCCGCTGGTTCAGCGCTGTCTTCGCCGCCAGCTACTCATACTGACTGACCAGTCGGTCGTATTCCGGACTGAACTACTCCTCCGTCATCTGCGTCCGGGCATTCTTGTTGACAAGAACCTGGGTATTTGGAATGTAAGGAAAGCAGGAACAATCTCATAAATAACAGCTCTTCTTTCTGGCAGAGCCCGTTTTTTATTTTTGGAAGAATGATAAGGCTGTTGCTTTTGGAGCCTTTTTCGGCAACTCCCCCTTGAGGAGGGATTTGCATGAACAGCCTACAGAAAGTACAGGTAGAGAAGATGCGGGCTTCCGGGATTGGGTTCAAAGAAATCTCGGAGAAGATAAACATTCCCGTAAGCACAATTAAATCATATTGCTATAAACACTCCATTAAGGACATGACCGCAGAGAACGATGTGCGACTCTGCCCGCAGTGCGGCCAGCCGGTACCCAAGATGCGCTTTAAACCCAGACGGTTTTGCTCGGATGCCTGCCGTGCGAAATACTGGAACCAGCATCCTGACGAGATGAAAAAGCGGTCGGTCGTCGAGCAGCATTGCGCCCACTGTGGTAAAACCTTTAATGACTATGCCGGTCGCGGTCGTAGGTACTGCTCACATCCATGCTATATCGCCGCTCGCTATGGAGGTGGGCAGCATGGATAACCAGCAGTTTGACCGTGAGCTCAAGTACCAGGTTTCCATCAATATCGTCAGGCAAATGCTCGAAAAAGGGATCATCTCCACTGATTATTTTGAAAGATGGCGGCAGCGCCTGATCGAGAAGTATGATCCGCCCATCGGCAGGATTGTATCAAACCGGGAAGGATAACTTGTTGATACAAGGCTTGACTTTGAGGGCCCGCAGAGTGATAGATAGTCCGAAAGGAGGTAGTCTACGTGGCAAAGACAGTCAGGAAAATTGAAGCCGCTCCCGCCGCTCCCGCAAAGCTGAAGCGCGTCGCCGCCTATGCGCGGGTGTCAATGGAGACAGAGCGTCTGAACCATTCTCTTTCCGCGCAGGTCAGCTACTACAGTGCGGTCATACAGGTGCACCCCGGCTGGATCTACGCGGGCGTGTTTGCGGACGATGGCATCACGGGCACCAAGATCAACAGGCCGGAATTCCAGCGGATGCTGGCGGAGTGCGAGGCGGGCAACATCGACATCATTCTCACGAAGTCCATCTCGCGCTTCGCCAGGAACACGGTCGACCTGCTGGAAACCGTCCGGCATCTGAAGGAGCTGGGCATCGAGGTTCAGTTCGAGAAGGAGCATATCAGTTCACTGAGCGACGACGGTGAGCTGATGCTTTCGCTTTTGGCATCCTTCGCCCAGGAAGAGGTGCGCTCCCTGTCCGAAAACGTCAAGTGGGGCACCCGGAAGCGCATGCAGCAGGGCATCCCCAACGGGCACTTCCGTGTCTACGGGTACCGCTGGGAGGGCGACGTGCTGGTTCCGATCCCCGAGGAAGCCGCCATTGTCCGGCACATCTTCCAGAATTTTCTGGACGGCAAATCGCGCCTTGAGACCGAGCGTGAATTCGCGGCGGAGGGCATCACGACCCGCGAGGGTTGCCGATGGGTGGATTCCAACATCAAGGTCGTTCTGACCAATGTCACCTACACGGGAAGCCTGCTGCTGCAGAAGGAGTACATTACAGACCCCATCACCAAGAAACGGAAGAAGAATCGCGGGGAGCTTCCACAGTACTATGTTCCCGATACGCACGAGGCCATTATCGACAGGAAGACCTTCGATTATGTCCAGTCCGAGATAGCCCGGCGGAAGGAGCTCGGCCCCCTGGCGAACAAGGCGCTGAACACCTGCTGCTTCACCGGCAAGATCAAGTGCGGCATCTGCGGGCAGAGCTATATGCACAGCACCCGCAGGAACAGGGCCACCCGGACGCTCATGCCGGAGATGGTGGAAAGCTGGTCGTGCGGGACGCGCAAGAAGAAGGATGGACATTGCGCCGGGAAGGAAATCCCTCACAGGATTCTGCTCGATGAAACCGCCGGGGCGCTGGGGCTCGACGCCTTTGACGAGCAGGTCTTTATGGAGAAGATCGACCATATCACCGTCACTGGGGCGAAGGAGCTGACCTTCCACTTCAGGGACGGCCAGACGGTAGTGCGGCAATGGGTCAATACATCCAAGAAAGACTGCTGGACGCCGGAGTACCGGGCCGAAGCATCTGCTTATCGCAGGAACCACGCGCCGAATCGCAGCGGGGTGACGTGCTTCACCACCAAAATCAAGTGCGCGGTATGCGGGAACAACCTCAATCACAAAACGCAGCACAGCCCCACAGCCCCTGACGGGAAGGCGCATTACTGGCGCTGCCCGCACCCGACCGAGTGTGGCGTCCGGGGAATCCGGGATGACAGGCTGCGCGAGGTGAGCGCCGAGGTGCTCGGGCTTCCCGCCTTTGATGAAGCCGCCTTCCTGGAACGGGTTGATCGCATCGAGGTTGATGCGGGCATGGTGGTCACCTTCATCCTGAAGGACGGAACCAGGGTAGAACGGAAATGGGATACTCGCCGTCCTCCATCGAAGTGGTCAGAGGAGCGCCGGGCACGGTTTGAAGCGCAGCCCAAGCGGACATATTCGCCGGAGCGCAGGCAGCAGATGAGCGAACACATGAAACAGTTGAGAAAGGAGCGCGGGGCAAATTGGAGAAAAGAAAAGTCGTAACCATCCCACCGACGGTCAGTCGGTTTACTGCATCGCCGATATCCACACCGAAGAAGCGGAAGGTCGCCGCCTATGCGCGGGTATCGACCGACAGCGATGAGCAGTTCACCAGCTATGCCGCGCAGATTGATTACTACACGCAATTCATCAAGGCGCGGGACGACTGGAGCTTTGTTTCCGTGTACACCGACGAGGGCATCACGGGCACGAGCACGAAGCACAGGGAGGGCTTCAAAAGCATGGTGGCGGACGCGCTGGCCGGGAAGATTGACCTGATCGTCACCAAGTCCGTCAGCCGGTTCGCCCGCAACACAGTGGACAGTCTGACCACCATCCGCCAGCTGAAGGAGCATGGCGTGGAGTGCTTTTTTGAAAAAGAGAACATCTGGACGTTCGATGGCAAGGGCGAGCTGCTGATCACCATCATGAGCAGTCTGGCCCAGGAGGAGAGCCGCAGCATCTCCGAGAACGTGACCTGGGGCCAGCGGAAGCGGATGGCGGACGGCAAGGTTTCCGTGCCCTTCGACCATTTCCTCGGATATGAGCGTGGCCCACACGGGGAGCTGGTGGTCAACGAGGAACAGGCCAGGATCGTTCGAAAGATCTATGAATGGTTCCTGGAAGGGCTGACGCCTCATGCCATCGCAAAGAAGCTGACCGAGATGGGCATCCCGACGCCGCGCCATGGCACGAAGTGGTGGCAGGGCACTGTTCGGAGCATCCTGACGAACGAGAAGTACAAGGGCGACGCCCTGATGCAGAAGTATTACACCGAGGACTTTCTGACGAAAAAGCAGGTGCTCAACCAGGGTGTGCTGCCGCAGTATTATGTGGAAGGCAACCACGAGGCGATCATCGCACCTGAGACCTTCGAGCTGGTTCAGCAGGAGCTGATACGCCGCAAGGAGAAACAGGGCCGGTACAGCGGTGTGGACATCTTCGCTTCCCGAATTGTCTGCGGTCAATGTGGCGCTTACTACGGCTCAAAGGTCTGGCATTCCAATCAGGCCAGATACCGCCGGGTCATCTTCAGGTGCAACAGGAAATATGAGGCAGGCTCCAAGTGCTCGACGCCGCACGTCACTGAGGAGCAGGTGAAACTTCATTTCACCACGGCTTTGAATAAGCTCATTGCCTGCCGTGATGAGATCATCGCCGATATGAATTGCACTGCAGACGAGTTGTACGACACGACTTCCCTCGAAGCGGAGAAGGCCCGGCTGCTCGATGAAATGAGCATCCTTTCTGATATGATGCAGGCGGCGATAAGCGAAAATGCGCGGGTTGCCCTTGACCAGGCAGAGTACCAAAAGAGGTATGACGATCTGGCTGAGCGCTACGCCACCCTCAAAGAACAGCACGATAAAGCCGCCGCTGCCATCGCCGATATGCTTTCGGCAAAGGCGGCGACGCAGCAGTTCATCGCCACCCTCACCAGTCTTGAAAAGCCGCTGGCAGAATTCAGCCCAGAGCTGTGGGGAACGTTGCTGGATCATGCCACCGTCTATGCCGACGATGACATTCGATTCACTTTCCGGAACGGCGTCGAGATTAATGTATAGTCATATAGGGCTCGATGAACATCAGGTAGTTTGGAGGCTGTCCTTCTCACCGGCAGCCTCTGACTCATTTAGTTCTTCAAGGTTTCCCTGGTCTTCTCCGCTTTCAGCGATATCCTCATCACTATCTTCTGATGCTTCCGACTCGTCCAGCAATTGCATATACCGTTTTGTCCGGCTGTCATATAGTTTTGAATAATCCAGCCGATACTTGGTACGCTTATTATAGATTTGTAGCATGGTTTCCGCATAGCCGAGGGAGCCATTGCGTCTTTCTTTTGCCATTCGGGTTATCTCCTTGGCAGAGATTCGCCCCAGTCGATCAATAAAGACATCCATCTGTAGCGAGTCGCCATAACAGTATAACAGGCGAGCGATCCCGCGCAGAATATTTGCCGAGAGCGATACATCGTTTCCTTCCCACGTAGCTACGCAAAGGTACAGCGTATGATCCAGTATATGAAACCCATATTTGTTGTAGATGTATTCGAGTGCTGCCACTGCACAAATGCCATTCTGGGTTCCGCTGCCAACAATACGCAGTTGATAGGATTCAACGATATCCTTGATGATTTCCTGTGTCTTGTTCTTAGCCTCGATATTTGCCATAAAAATCTCATATGGGGTCAGAGGCTTTTTGTACTTCATCTGGTTAGCGAATATATCCGCCTCTGTCTCATAGTCCAGGTCGTCATAGATCATACACCATATCGGAGTATCACGGGAACCAGAGCGTTCAACAATTGTCTCAATGGTATGCTGACCGTCAAAAACATAGTTGACCCCATCTCGGCGGCTGACCTTCACGGGATTGATCTGATAAAGATCAAAATGATCGACTGTCCTCTGCACATGTGCTGTCGATATATTCCTCTGGTAATCCTGATTAGATACCAGATTTCGAGCGGGGATCAGTTCAAAATGCACTCTGGGCACAAACGCCAGTAGTTCTTCCTGCCGGGTATCACTCATGCTGTATAGCCCCCATTACAATCAATATTCCATCTATGGTTGACCGAAGTGAGATGAGTTCACTTTCAAGACTGCTTCTGGCACCGGCAGATATTCCGCCCAGATTAGCCTTCTGCTGAACCCGTTCTATAGATGATCGCCATGAAGGTATGGTAAGTGCCAAACTTGAGGCTTCGGCATCGGGGTCATATTTTGGCATTGTTTTCACTGTAACAGGTGGCGTTGTCGGAGCTGACTGGTCGAAATGAGCCGTGGAATGCTTGACGCTGCGCAACAACGAGATGATTTCATCCTCGTCCAGATGAAACGGCATGCTGGGGCGTATCTTCGAGGTCACTGCATATATCTCCTCATCGCTCAGACGTGACAGCTTTATTGCATTGATTACGGACAACCGGATGGTATTATTCAGTACGAGCTTTACAAATTGATCATCGACTTTAGCAATTCTATCCATGGCTTGAGTATAGCGATGATAGTGTTCAACACTGGCAGCGCCTATATGATACTCTTGTGCTATTCTATAAGCCGTCATTCTTCTCGAAGGCGGTTTAACCCCTGGTTGCACCCAAACTTTAGGAGCAACCTCATCGCTTCTCTGGTACTGATTGTTACCCGCGGGATTCGGCGCTCCCATGCGCTTTTCAGCCTCATATCGCTTGCCTATCAGATAATGCCTCTGCTCTTCTGTCAAGTTGCGTCGCCCCATCTGGTTTGAGCATATCCAGATGATCGCTTCATCTCTGTCACGCAGGGGAAGTGTCCGAGTTGTAAAAGGCAGACCGTGTTTCATGCATATCTCATACCGGTGATGACCATCCAGAATTATACCTTCCCACAGGCTGATAGGTTCACGGCAGCCATCTTGGAGGAGATTATCTTCCAGTTGTTTATATTCTTCCTGCGTCAAAGCCGGGACAAGGCTTTGAAACTCAGGATCGATTTGAATTTTTTCATTCATTGGGCATGTGCTCCATAGACTTGATGGAATCAGCCGTTGTACCCGACTGAACGTCCTGCGGCGCTGTAATAGGATAGACGATCATCCCTTCTTCCGGATGGAATACGCCTTCGAATCGATACGCCTTACTCATATCCCATTCACCAAAGAGCTTTATTTTACCCATCAGTTCTTTGCTGTGTAAATCAATCCGATCTTTTGTCTTTTCATAACGGCCAATCAGGCGCTGTGCTCTCATGTCATGACTGTCGCTGATTTGCAGGGCGATAATGCCTTGCATAGGGTTTACCAACAGACGGACATAATCGGGAAAATGCAGAAGCCGTAGAGAACTATATAACAGTCGAATTCGGTTTTTGGGAAAATCCAGAGTGATGCAGGGTTTATGTTGCATCCGGTGCCCCTCCCTCCAATCTGTTCTCGTCAGTCTGTTCCGTGCCTTCATCAGAGTCCGTCGGCTTTCGAGCAGCTTTATCCTTCAGCCCAAATACAGCATATCCATCAAAGATATTTATCTGGAAGACCCTCTGATTTTCTTCAACAGGCAGGCCAAACTGATCCTTCCATTCGTCAGGGAAAACCGGTTTGCGCGATGTACGCCATTTTTCTTCTCCGGTTTCAGTTTTCTGCAATTCCCGCCGAAAGATCTCTGTGGCATTCAGGTCAAAAACCAAAATCAGTTCGGTTTGGCTGTGTACCAGTTTCCCGATGAGCTTGTACCGATAGTTGGGATTCCAGCCCATCATATCAACCAGCATCGCATAAAACAAACGACAGGTTATCGTCCTCGGATTGCCACTTGCGCTCAGCCAGGTGAATGAATCCTTCATGTCATCAGAGGATGGACGTATGACCAGTTTCCTGTCCCGCCGATTAACAAGCACCTGAACGTATTCAATACCAGGAAGCTTTCTAATGCAAGCTTTATTGAACCCAATCTTGCAGTCAGCGAAAGTGACACACGGCTCCAGCGTATGAGCGAAGTACTCTCCCCGTACCACTTGGTAACCGTCATAATTGAAGCTTGAGTCATATTCCGGCGCATCTTCAGGCGGATTTCGGGGCGGCGGGGCGGTGCCATTACCAGAGGCAAACGGCTGCATCTGAATCTGCTCAGATTGAGCATCGTCGTCATGATGCAGATTATTCGGATTGCTATTTTGTCCACTATCACTCATGGGACAATGCCTCCTTGTGCATGCTCTGTATTATAACCTCAATGCCCTGCTTCAGTTGTTCCGGTGTTGTAGGCTGAATATCGTCTCCTCTTTCAAAGGGTATGCCGGGCCTATGCAGCTCCCACTCCTGTTCAAGACCTGCTTTAGAGAGAATGGAACTCTGATCATGAGAATGCCATTCTGCGCCAAAAGAATCAGCCCACTCAGAAGGATAGCCAATCATTGTTGCCGGTGTCCGCAATATTGGGGTGAATTCTTTCTGGAACACTTCAAAACCGCCATCTGCTTCCTCCTGCTCCGCATCCTTCATTCGGATGTATACCTCTGTATCGCGCAAATCGAACAACAGCACAATCTCCTTGTCCCGCTGTTGACGTATCCCACGAACGCGATATTTATTATCCGGTTTCCATTCGAGGATTTCATACAGCGTTGGCAAAAAGGCACTTGCATGTACAGCCCTTGTTGTACAGTAACGCTCGTATACTTTTGCCCAATTGACGCCATGCCGGTCATCCTTGGTGGTTGGACGCACTGCAAATATCTTATTAACCGGGTCAAACAGCATCTGCACATAAAGCGGCGATTCCAGCTTTCGCACAGCTGTCTTGGAGAATACGATGCTGTTCCGAGAAAAGGTAACAGCAATATCCTTCGTGCTCGTATGGAAATACTGTCCTCGTGCAACTTCATATCCGCGCAAATCAAAATCACCTACATTTACCTGTGGTATATGATCATCATTAGGTTCACTTTCAGTACAAATGCCTTCAACCGCATCAAAGTAATCCTGCGTCGTGAAACCGGACCATTTGGGATTGACCTCAACAAATCCCTTTAACAGGCCTGAGTCTACGACGTGAAGAGATGGCAAGAGTCCCTTGTACTTGTACTTTGCATTTGTGATTAAACGCTGGACAGTGATAAAATCATCGCGGCTGACAATAGCCTCATGGTGATCTCTCTCGCGGTATTGAGGAACGTTGTGCCTGTTCTTCTTTGATTTGTGGTCTATGTAATTGGGAGTAAAGGTCTTATGAGCCAGAACGTCTCCACAATGACGCTCGTTTTGCAGGATGCCGAGCACAGTCTTGGAAGTCCATTTTTCATTGCCACGCTTGGTACGGCGTCCCAGTTTGACCATTGTTTCGGCAATCTCCGTGGTACTATAGCCAAACAGATACATGAAAAAACAAAGGCGCACCGTGAGAGCTTCACTTTCATTGATGACCAGGTTTCCATCCTCATCCAGATCGTAGCCCAGAAGTACCGGGGTGAGGAATATACCACGAGAAAAGCGCATTTCTATAGAGGCATTCATGATCTCGCTTTTTATATGGGATTCTTCCTGAGCGGTGGAAGACAGGATCGTCAGTATCATTTCGCTGTTTTTCCCAAGCGTGTAAATACCTTCGGTCTCGAAAAACACGCCGACTGGATGTGGCAGTGCTGCCAGCCGCCGAACCTGGCCTACGCAATCCAGAACATTCCTCGCAAAACGTGAAACGCTCTTAGTGACAATGATGTCAATGCAGCCAGCCTCGCAATCCGCCAACATTTGAAGAAACTGATCTCTGTGTGCTAAGGACGTCCCAGATATACCCTCGTCCGCATAAATGCGCACCAGTTTCCAGCCTGGGTGCCGGTCAATAACATCTGTATAATGGTTCTTTTGAAGCTCAAAGGAACTAGTCTGATTGGGGTCATCTGTAGATACTCGAACATACACCGCGACACGCTGTTCAACATTCTCTTCAAATACATTGATCTTCTGTGCTGCCGGGATGACTTCCAGGCGATCCCGATCAATCCCCTTATAGCGCTCTCTTATCCTGGCTTTACGTTCAGCTGCCGATGTCCCACGTGTTTCTTGCTCCAACATCAGACTGTTCCCTCCTTTCTCCTCTGCGTTGGCGTTTTACACTGTATGGATTAATTATATTCGAAGGGATAAAATATACAAGAAACTGAGAGTAACGGTTATTCCCCAAATGTATGGGGTAACCGTTACTCTCAGTTTCTATTGTCTGAATCCTGCAGTCTTGCCCTCTAATTCTCCATCTATTTGCTCTCGTACTGACGAAGTGCGGCTTTTACATGAATCAAGGTTTTTGTGAGCATTTCACGTTCTTCGGCATCGCAGTCCTCGAGCAGTGCCGTTATCTCCGCATCTGAAATCTGTGCCAGTTCAGGTGTATTTGCCCGAAGCAGCCAATCCGCTGATACATTCAATGCTTCAGTTATCTTTTGAAACACCAATATGCTCATGGTGTTTTTCCCCTGCTCCAAATTGCTGATGTAGGTGGGGGTGACATCCAGCTTTTCAGCAAGTTCTGCCTGGGATAGATGTTTGGCCAGTCGAGCAGACCTCACCCGCTCACCAATCTCCTGCAAATAGGCGTTCACACGGCCACCCCTCCTCTTCAAGAATTGACGAAACCATAAAGTATTTTATGAATTGCTTTCTGGTAATGGAATAAAGCATACTTGATGAATTCTAATATACTTGTTCCTTTGAGCAAAAAAGGAGGATGCGCATGATTCATTTCGATGTGGATGAGCAGGAGCGAGAGAATCGGAAAAATCTCTACATCTCGGTGGGTGCTGAAATCAAAGAACGCCGCAAGGAGCTTGGAATTACCCAGGAAGACATGGCTGAGAGGATTGGCAAAAGCCCTATCCATCTCCGTTACCTTGAAACGGGTTCCCGGCAATCGATGCTTCACGTTTATGTTGACATTGCCCGGGAACTCCAATGCACGGTCAACGACCTGCTCCATGGTTGTTATAGCAAGCGGTCTTTGACGGCGAGCTCTATCCAGAGAATGTTGACAGCCGCTACGGAACATGAGCTGCAGCTCATTCATGATCTCATCAGGCTAATCCTGGATGCTATGAAGGACCCGGTAAAATAATATCAGGCTGAGGTTTATTTGACCAGTAACTGTCAGTAACGCAACAACCATTTTGTTTATGAAATACTACTGAAAATAATGCTCACTGGAACATGCTGAATGGGGAATGGTCAGATAACCGAAGAAGCATCCTGCGACTCGCTTCGAGTTTCAGGATGCTTCTCATGTCACCATGGGGATTTGTCTTTTGGAGCATGGCTTCGTCTTTTTCGTCTTTTTCACCGAATCATTTGTTTGTATCAAAGCTGACAGGGTTTTTTCGTACAGAGTACCGTCGAAGGGCTCGATCATGGTTGCAATCAGTTGAACCACGTCGTGGGGCGTGTAGTATTCGCCCTCCTCCTTCGTCGCGTTCACGGCGAATTCCTTGAGGAAGTATTCATATACACGGCCAATGAGGTCCTTTTCCTCTCCAAAGGCTTTGTGGCTGATTTTGTTTACCTCGTCAACCAACTGCTTGATATCATTGGCAGCCAAGCTCCTCGTTGTAAACGTGCCCTCCACAAAGCACCCCTTTAGCCGCTTGTCAGTATCGGCAAGGGTACGAAGGGCCGTATCCAGCGCAACATTCAGGGTCGGTGCAGGCTTGATAGAGATCTCAGACCATCGAGCCTCTTTGGGCAGATTATAGGTGCCATCCGTAAATGTAGCGTCATCGAAAAAAGCGGCCCGGATGTTTTCATCGTCCGGGTCAAGGCCCTGCTCGATCAGGCTCTTGCGGAGATTCTCAATGCCGTCATCATATTTTTCTCCGATGAAGCGCAGGAAAACGAGCGTGAGCATCATATCACGCTTTTCAAAGAATGACCCGGAGTTGCGGGCCTTCCGCAGTATATCCCGGCACTTGAACAGTATGGAATCCAGATTGATCTTTTCTTCGGTCTTTTTCTTCGCCATGGGGCAAGCCTTCCTTTGTGAAGAATAGTGTGACTACCGGCCTGATTACAGGTACTACTTGAACACATCCCGCATTTTCACCGCTGCGTCGATGGATGTGTTCATCAGCGTTTCGTAGTTGGAATGATCGTCAAAGTTCAGGCCATCGATGGTGTACTTGATCCGGGACGCTTTCTTATTGTCCAGGCGATCCCAAACGACGGGAAATCCCAACTGCTGCTCAATCTCGTCTTTTTGCTCAAACAAGCGGTCAAACAACACTTTGTTGTTATTGATGTAGAACTCCACCACGATATTGCCATCCTTATTTATAAGATTGATGGAAACATGGGCTTCGCTGGTACCGACGGCTACATCATACCAGTGGTCGGTGGATGCTTTTCTAATACTGAACGGTTTCCCTCGGCTTGCTACCACCTGATTGAATTGCTCCCAGAAGAAAAGCCGCTCGGATTGACGCTTGTTTAATTCATCGTCTCCACCCTTTGCCTTACTCCGCTTCACAAATTCATTGGGCTTCTCCACCACCTCGAACTTGGGGGCCAGATCAGAGTTTCCAATCCTGTAGGCGTGTATCTCTATAAGAAAGAAATTTATATCATCGGCAGTGTTGTTGTTTAGCCACTCGATGGCGGCACGGTGTTCTTCTTTCGCTTCCCGCACAATCCAAACCAACACCTTGGCGTCCAGGCCAGAGGCATATGTGATGATCTTGCCGAGATGATCGTGGTTTGTGCCCTCCAACTGGTTTTCTATGATTACTTTTATACCAGATGTTTCGTCCTTAGCTACAAGGTCGCAACGATAAGGGCCGACATAGACCTCTTTGTTCACATCTACCAGCGTTAAACCCAGAATATCATTCAGATACTCCAAATTAACAGGACGTGCAAGCCAATTTGAAAAATCATATTGCTCGTGTCGCCATAATTCACGTACATCAACTTCCGTCAATCTTCCAATTGCCATCATATTGCTTCATCCTTTTAAGCAATTCTGTTAATTATACTATATTTAATTATAACATTTTGCCTTAAATCCTTCAAGGTTATTACTATACATCGAATGTGAAATTCGATTATTTAACATTTCCATTGATACTACTCGCTCAGTTTCAAAAAATACTACCTTTGTAACGCAAGAAAACCGACTGTTACTTTGCGTCCTCGCGTACCCATTTCATAAAGGTGTTCCGGGCGACGCCCAGGCACTGTGCCGCATCCGTCGCGGACAGTCTGCCATCCTTCCACTGCACTACAAGGTCATGGTATTCCTCACTGCGTTCCTTCTTCGGCCTCCCGAAGCGCTGGCCTCGGGCCTTCGCCGCCGCAATGCCCTCTGCCTGTCGCTGCCGGATGAAATTCCGCTCCGTCTCGGCTACATAACTGAGAAGTTGCAGCACGATGTCGGCGATCAGCGTCCCCGTCAGATCCCTGCCCTGGCGCGTGTCCAGCAATGGCATGTCGATGACGACTACTCTACCACGAGTCCGTTGCCCTCGTCGGCCTCTGCGGCCTGCTCCGGCGCGGGTTCGGGTTCGAGCGCCTCGGCGGTCTCCTCCTGCGGCACATAGCCTTCATCTTCGGCCCACAGCGCCGTCGCGGTCATGTCGCCGGTGACGATGATGGTATCTCCAGCGTTGACGGCATAGGGTTCTTCGATGCCGGCGCCGCTGATCTCCCAGCTTTCGAAGACATAGCCTTCGAGCTTGAACGCGCTCTCGGGCAGGGTGTACTCCGCGCCCTCGTTGGTCTTGACGGCCTTCATCTCGCCGTCGCCGCCGCCGGCATCAAAGCTGACGGTGCACTCCGCGCCCTGCTGCGCCGACTCGGTCTCGGCAGGTGCCTCCGCCTCGAGCGCTATGGCCTCGGCGGCTTCCTCAGTCTCAGTCGCAGCCTGCTCGGGTTCGACCTCAACAGCCTGCTCGGCTTCAGGCTCAACCTCCAGAGGCTGCTCGGTCTCGGTCTCAGCCTGCTCGGGTTCGACCTCCGCGGGCACTGCCTCGGACTCCGCTTCGATGGGCGCCGCCTGGGATTCGGTCTGGGCGGGTTCCTCCACGGCGGGGGCCTCGGCCTCCGCGGGCTCGGTGGACTCCCACACCGCCGTCAGCATGGTATCCTCGGTGACGGTGATGGTATCGCCGGCCTTGTAGATGTCTCCGCCGATGTCCCAGCCGCCAAACGCCGTGCCCTCCGGCGCGGCAAAGCCGCACGCGGGCAGCACATATTCGCTCTGATCCTCGACGCTGACGCTTTCCATCTCGCCTTCGCCGCCGTTCTCGTAGAACAGGATCGTCCGGCTGGCCTTCTTCGGTTCCGCCTTGGGTTCGGGTTCGGTATTCTCCTGGGTCGCCTGTGCCGGCTCGGCCTCCACGGCTGCCTCGGTCTCCGCTTCCGCGGGCGCTTCGGCTTCGGTCTCGGGCTCCGCGGCTTCCGCTTCCGCAGGTGCTTCCGCTTCGGTCTCGGTCGCCTTCGTCTCGGGCTCCTCGGCTTCCGCTTCCGCCTCAGCGGGTGCTTCGGCCTCGGGCATTGCCCACTGGGGCATGATGAGCAGGTCGCCGCTTACAGCCACGGTATCGCCGGGCTGCAGGGTCTCCTCACCGACCAGCCAGCCTGTGAAGGTCGCGCCTTCGGGCGCAGTGAAGCCGTTCTCGGGCAGCTTGTACTCGCCCTGATCCTCGATCTCCACGCCTTCCATCTCGCCCTCGCCGCCGTTCTCGTAGAACAGCACGGTCCAGGTCTTGGCCGTTTCGACAGTTGCGCCCGCGGGCTGTACCTCGGCGCTCTCTTCGCCCTCCGGCTTGGCCTCGGTGGCCTCTTCGCCTTCCGGCTTGGCCTCGGTGCCCTCTTCGCCCTCCGGCTCGGCCTCGGTGGCCTCTTCGCCTTCCGGATTGGCCTCTGCGGCCTCTTCGCCTTCCGGCTCGGCCTTTGCGGCCTCTTCGCCCTCCGGCTCGGCCTCTGCGGCCTCTTCGTCCTCCGGCAGCGCCTCGGTCTCAGCCTCGGCTTCAGCTTCGGCCTCCTGCCACTGGGCGACAGCGGTCGTGGCCTCGGTCACGGTGATGGTCTCACCGGCCCGCTTCACTTCCTCGCCGATCAGCCAGCCTGCGAACGCCATGCCTTCCTCGTCCACATTGGTCACGACGATCACAGCGCAATGCCGGTCGACAGCGCGGATCCGCTGAAGCACCTCGATGCCGTTCAGGCCAGGCATGAGCAGGTCGAGAATGATGATGTCCGGGTGAAATCTCTGAAACAGCTCCCAGGCCTCCGTGCCGTCGCTCGCCTCTCCGACCACGGCGACGTTCAGCTCCGCCCAGGGCACGCAGCTGCTGATCCCAATTTTTACGAGCAGCTCATCTTCGGCTATCAACGCTGTGATCATATTTCTTCTCCAATCCCCTATTTCACATATGGCAGCTTTTCGTATTCCTCCGGAGTGTAGGGCTCGATGCCGTTGGCCCTCTGCGCCGCCATCACGAGGGGCACGATCACTTCGGCGGCAGCGTCCCATTTCTCCTGATAAGCCTTAAACACCTCCGGCTCGCCCAGGTCGATGATCCCTTGAATGGTATCGGAGCGGACGGCCTCAAACGCCTCGTCGGATTCGGCGAACACGGCGTCAAGCAGCTCGGCGTCAAGCAGCGCGTCCGCGGCGGAGAGTATGTCAAATCCAAGCCCTGCTCCCGATACCGCCGACACAGTTGGCTGATGCTGTTCAAACGCATTCCGAATATCTTCGCGAGTTCTCTGACTTTATACCCTTCGTACCGCA
>Ga0256404_1007734_pt1 | contig 16745 bp, 13 predicted proteins | sample RumenRJG_01DNA_FD_185990 | JGI IMG/M metagenome (GOLD analysis project Ga0256404, IMG submission 185990) | Bovine rumen microbial communities from Lethbridge, Alberta, Canada - RJG_01 | ecosystem: Host-associated > Mammals > Digestive system > Stomach > Rumen | place: Canada: Alberta | collected...
ATACATCATCATCGTTTAAAATTGACTTAATAGTATGGAAACTCAATATGACTTGCAAGAATTGGACTTCTCTCCAAGTTTAAAATTGACTTAATAGTATGGAAACTTAGGATTTTTTGTATTGACATAAGCATCAAATTATTTGTTTAAAATTGACTTAATAGTATGGAAACAGCTCTTTCCTTACAGCCATGTACTCATCATCAAAGTTTAAAATTGACTTAATAGTATGGAAACTGCAAAAAAGGATTGAAATACTAAAAAAGATGAATGGTTTAAAATTGACTTAATAGTATGGAAACTATGGTTCACATTCAAGACGGCGGCGACAACCGGCAAGTTTAAAATTGACTTAATAGTATGGAAACTAACGATTGTATATATGAGCCCGTTTGACTCCATCAAGTTTAAAATTGACTTAATAGTATGGAAACCCGTTTAAAGTATGGGCATTATGAAACCATCCACAAGGTTTAAAATTGACTTAATAGTATGGAAACTCCCAGATAGTAAACGAACAAGAAAAAGAAGTATTCAAGTTTAAAATTGACTTAATAGTATGGAAACCTGGTGATGTTATACTTCTTACGCCAGTAGTCTCTTGGTTTAAAATTGACTTAATAGTATGGAAACTAGTGACTTTGCCTGTCTCTTTTTCAATGTCAACTGTGTTTAAAATTGACTTAATAGTATGGAAACTACGAATACATAAGGACTGGAGAATTACCATAAAATGTTTAAAATTGACTTAATAGTATGGAAACGGTTGAACACCACACACATCGCTTGGTGCGACGGCGAAGGTTTAAAATTGACTTAATAGTATGGAAACTACCCCAAGTCGGAGAGGACTTCAAGTATTGTCTTGAGTTTAAAATTGACTTAATAGTATGGAAACTACAACAAATTGAATACTTTTGTAACAAGCGTGATAAGTTTAAAATTGACTTAATAGTATGGAAACAGGATCCTATCTGGCCTCCAGCTTCAAGAAGCCTTTCGTTTAAAATTGACTTAATAGTATGGAAACGTATCTGCATCCAACACTTTCAACACCAACCTAGATGGTTTAAAATTGACTTAATAGTATGGAAACTACGACACACGGCGAAACCTAACAAACGAGGACTCCTTGTTTAAAATTGACTTAATAGTATGGAAACTGAAAACTAGTATTTTCGGCCTCATGGCCTTGTCAAGTTTAAAATTGACTTAATAGTATGGAAACCTCATGCATAATCACCAATAAAAATTTTTTAAAAAAAGTTTAAAATTGACTTAATAGTATGGAAACTGGGCTTTCTTAATATACACTCAAAGCAGTTTAAAAAAGTTTAAAATTGACTTAATAGTATGGAAACTTCATTGAAGGGTCAAGATTATCCACTTTCTCCAATCGTTTAAAATTGACTTAATAGTATGGAAACTTGATTTTTTCTGTAAGTTTTTTGTTCTTTTTAATCAGTTTAAAATTGACTTAATAGTATGGAAACTTGTGTAGATAGTTATAATGATGATAATAAGACCCGCGTTTAAAATTGACTTAATAGTATGGAAACTGAGAATAGCCTCCTTTATCTGTCTTTAAAGTGAGGTAGTTTAAAATTGACTTAATAGTATGGAAACGCAGCTATTGCGATTGCGGTTTCCAATCCTGAGTGACGTTTAAAATTGACTTAATAGTATGGAAACGCCAACTGGACCAAGTTCTTATTGATCGTGTAGCTAGTTTAAAATTGACTTAATAGTATGGAAACCATCATGAGCTTCCTTGCTTGTCTTAACCACCCTTGCAGTTTAAAATTGACTTAATAGTATGGAAACATGGAAGAGTAATGACACCACACAAGTGTGTGGTGATGTTTAAAATTGACTTAATAGTATGGAAACATCCATTTTATGTAAAATTCGCAATTTTTCCCTTTATTTTCAATTTGTTTTCATTATTCAAATAACTTTTTTGACGATTAATTATTGTTGCTGCTTGTAAGTGTATTCAAGCAGTCTTCCGACATGACGAGTTTCAAAGAACATGTCTTTTTTAGCCATGACTATAATAATTGCAACCACTGTTATCACTATTGTCTCCAGACACTTTGTTTCAGGAGTCAAAGCTATTTTCTCCTGCATGAAATTGACGAAGAGATGGAATATCATGCAAGCCAATATCGAACGGTCGCTTTCAAGATAGACCCATGTAATGACAAATCCCATAGGGATTCCGCTTACAAAAAAGTTTATCACATAAAGGGGATTAACCATAAGTCCTGCCTGATATGTTCCTGAAATAAAGATTAAAGGAAAATGCCAGAAAGACCATAGCACTCCAAAAATCATTGATTCCCAAAACCAGTTCATATAGTTACCAATAGAATCCTCACAGTATCCTTTCCATCCCACTTCCTCAATTATTGAAGCAACAGTAATTGTAATGAATGCTCCGGCTATTCCAACACCAGTAAAAGAAAAGCTTTCGGTAAAGGAAAACTGGCTAAGTGGCTGTCCAAAGGCTAGAGACAAGAGGATAGAACAGACTATTACTATTGCAAATACAATCACAGCCCAAACTACATTCAGCCATTTTACTTTGTAAAAACCGATAATCTTATTCTTAAAGTCCTGCTTAAGCAGATCTGAGTCTGACACCATAATGAAAACTGTAGACACAATAGCTGGAGCCATAAGGCCTATCAGCATGAGCAATGGGCTGATGCTTTCCGGCAAAAAGATTGCAGGAATCCAAAATATCCATGTAAAAACATATGCCAGAGCAAAAAAGAGAACAGGTTTATATTTGTAGTGTTCTGTATTGTTCATTCTACTGCCTCCATATCACTTTTGTCAATCAGGTCGTAAATGAAACTCATTGTTCCGTTTTTTGCCCCCAGAAGTTTTTCAGTTATGTCTATAAAGACGTGAATGTCCTGTTCACTAAATGCGCCTTCATTAAAGGTGCCATCGCTGAGGATGAGGAGCATCTTAACGCGCTCGGTTATATTGTCGCATTTGAAGATCCCTTCGTCCACTCCCTCTTTTATGACTTCGGATAAAAGCGGGGTAAGGGTATCAATCAGTTTATTTCTAACCTTATGGTGCATTAACACATTTTCTCCCTTGAAAAGTGTGTTCTTTATGGGCTGTTCTGCTTCGGTAGGTTTCATTGATGCAAGTATCCCGATTATTTTTTGAGGTACGGGAATATCAGTTTGGATAATCTGTTTCGCCATTTCGGTCTCACTATCAATCATCATGTCTATGACTTCTTCAAGCATCTGTTCTTTGCTTTGGAAATAGTAGTAGTATGTGCCTTTAGCTATTTGTGCTTTTTCTATGATTTCGTCAACACTGGTGTTCTCATATCCTCGTGTGATAAACATGTCATAACCTATCTTCAACAGCATTTTTTTCCTTTTTTCACCTTTTTTCATATTTGCCTCCAAAAAAGAGTTTTTATACTATAATTAACTAATATTCTTGTCAATAGTTTTTCGACTTTTAGTCGGTTTTGTTTTTAATACTACTATAAACCTCATAGTATATAAACATTCCACTACGATGAAATGCTATATCAATTGCAGTTTCACCAGAACAGGGAATTAATACTTTTTTAAAATTAGATATTTATGTTTATAATGCTCCTGCTGAAGACATTAATGTAAACATTACCATCAACAATGTATTGGAATATAATTAATATCATGCTAATTCCTTGTTTTTGAGTTTAATAATTTAAATACTTCAGTTGGAGAAATTGTGAAGTAAAACTTGGAAAAATTGTAAAATTAAATTATGAAAAGTAGTTCCGTAAATTTTATAAAAGTAGTTCGGTCGATTTGTCAAAAGTAGTTCGGTAAAAATTTATAAAGTAGTTCAGTCATATATAATCATTCAGGCGAATTTTATGAAGAATATTACATTGGAGACAATTTAAAAAAGGACTTTTTGAATGTTTATTCGTATTTAAGACTATTTTTTGATAATTTAAGAGATTTGTATCGTTATTTAAATAAGATTGTCGACCTGTCTGATTTGAATTAATTTAAATAGCTTAAAAATAGTAGCTTATAGTATTTAAATAGTTTAAAAATAGTAGCTCATAACATTTAAATAGCTTAAAAATAGTTTTTTTAAAAATTAAAAGTATAAAAGAATATATTGAATATATTCTTACTTGAAATTTTATACTTTTCCTAAGTTCTCTCCACTATAACTGATTCCGATAGCATCAACAACTTCTCCATTAGCGTCTGATATATAACAGATGTACATGCTTCCGTCATCTTTAACATTGCTGACGTATGCTCCATCTTCTTCAATGAATCCGCTAGCTATGGATTTTGCTTGAGAGGAACTGATTTTAGTTGGAGTTTGTGAACCTCCTGAACTTCCAGAACCGCCGGATCCTGATCCGCCACTTGAACTTGAACCAGAACCGCTTCCGCCGTTGGAGCTGCTTCCACTTGAACTGCTTCCACTTGAACTGCTTCCACTTGAACTGCTTCCACTACTGGAAGGAGAGCTTACTCCGTTCATACCTGAATTTTGTTGATTTGAATCATTAGATATTAAATCTCCGAGACCATTGCTTCCAGAATCAGAACTGGCTGGTGTAAATCCAGTTAAATCACTAAATACAGCATTATCTCCTTCGTTTAATCCATAAACGGTTACTCCTGCTGCTATGCTTAAAACAATTATGATGGATACTATAATATTTGAATTATTCATCGTTTCACCTCCTTTATATTGGAAGATATTTAGATAAAAATCTTATTTCATTCATTTAAAAATATTATGAAAATTATTTGAAATTTACATATATTTATTATATATATCATATTTGGATTTATATATCTTTTCTATAAGGAAAATTTCATTCATTAAATATTTGATTTGTATATATTTTTCTATGAGAAAAATTTCAATATCAAATGAATTTTTTATAACTATTTTTTTACCATGCCCTATTCTTCTTGCAATTGCCCTCCTCTTTGGCCGGCTCCTGTCAACAAAACAACTTCTTCATAATTATAATTTAGAAAAATATGCTAAAAAATGGTGTTATGTGCAATTTAATGGAAAATGACTACAAAAAAATTTGAAAATGTAAAAAAAAGTAAATAAATGTTGATTAAAATCAACAATATTATTATTTTAAGCCCCAACTATAAACTCAGAGAACGGCACTGAAAAATATGCCTCAATCAGAGCAGCAATAACCAACAATATTGCTGAAAAAATCATTATTATCAAGCTTTGAATCAAAACCTTTTTATTTTGGTTGAATGCCTCTGAAGCCCCATGGACATCCTTGCTTATCATTGCCCTAATGAATCTCCATATGAACAGAAACAGCAATATTCCCGCTACAGAATGAAGAACGGTTGCAGTTATTTCAAATATGCCATGAGGAATGAGATAAACAATATACTTAAGACCGCCATTAGGCACATATTGACTGAACAATTGCCCGAACATTCCAAGGTTGACTCCATTATATCCCAATGAAATTATGGCAAAAATCCCAAAAAATATTGATCCAACATATGTTAAAATTCCGCTCCATTCATTGTTTATTAAAATATCCATCGCACTAATAGTATTATCCAATGTAGGAGTTGATGAGGATGCGTTCTGTATTCCAGATAAACTTGCACTTATGGCATCAGCAGAGAGAATCCATGCACCAATAAAACAGACGATGAAAAAAACATAAAAGACAATGATTAGTTTTTTATTATCCCTTAAACTTTCAAACAATAAATCCTTAAATTTTTTTAAAATATTCATACGTAATGATATCTCCTTATTATTAATATAATAATGATTACTACAACTATTTATATCCTATTTGTAATATATATTTTAATTATTTAATAGGAAAACTAATTTTCACTAAATTCAGATAAAATAATTCCCTAAAACTGGAAGTTATAAAAAGTTTTTTCTTCTAAAATTTTAGACAAGATATATTCAACAATTAAGTATGATAATCAACAAATAATGTATTATCAGATTATTAGGATGCAAGTTGATAATTATAAAACTTGCTTTAAGATGGGGAAGGGTCTAAAATGAAGGAATATTTGGTACAGACTAAAAGCATTGATTATTTGAATCCACATATCCAAGAAAAGGTTCAGGAATTAAAAGAATCATCATGTGATGATTTGGATTATATTAAAAAATCTTATATCTTTGTCAGAGATGAAATTCCCCACTCATGGGATATACAAACAAATATGGTTTCAAGGACTGCCAGTGAGACATTGATAAATAAGACAGGGATATGCTGGATGAAATCATGTCTTCTTGCAGCACTTCTTAGAGCAAATGGAATTCCATCAGGAATCAGCTATCAACTCCTTACAATAGTGGAGGATGATACTTTGGGACATATTGTTCATGCCTTGAATACTGTCTATATTGAAGATTCAAATAAGTGGATTAGGCTTGATGCTCGTGGAAATGTTGGAAATGGTGGGGATGAGCTTAGTTTAGAAAAAGATTGCTTGGCTTTCTCACCTAGAAGCGAGTTTGGAGAAATCGATTATAACGACAATAATCCTGATTTGGATGAAAGACTAGTTAAAAAACTTGAAGAAACTGAGAATCTAGTGGAAATGAAAATAGATTTTGAGATTTAATTCTTTGGGATTATAAATTTGAGTTTACTCTTTAAATTGTTTAGTAAACTCATTATTTCCTTAAATTTTAAATTAGTTCCAAAGGATTCATTCTTTACAAGGTCTTTAATTGCCATATTCGTTATTTTCATTAGAGCTTATTTTAAAAATTTGAACAATGATTAGCGTTTAAAGCATCAGTGGAATTCTCAATCAGTAAATATATATTATGGAATGATTTATTATAGTTAATTTTTTATAATATGTAAAATAAATTATGAATGATAGATAGTTTCAATAGTAGAATTTTAGGTTGATAAAAAAGTCCAGAGCGATTTTAGATAATTTTTTAACAAAACTATAAGACTTTTTTTTATTATGAGACTGGGGGAAGAAGAATGATTTTTGCAGCTATTTTGGCAGGTGGCGATGGAAACAGAATGGGCGAAATTGATAAGCCTAAACAGTTTTTAAAATTAGGGAACAAGCCGATTATTATCCAAACAGTTGAAAAGTTTTCATTAAATAGCAAGATTGATGAGATAATTGTCTTGGTTCATAGATATTGGCTAAGCCATACAAAGGATTTAATTGATCAATATTTCCCGAATTCTTCTAATATTGTAGTGATTGAAGCCGGAGAGCTTCGTAATGATACAATCATGAATGCAATTAATCATATAGAAGAGAATTTTGAAATTGATGAGAATGACATTATTTTAACACATGATTCAGTACGTCCATTTGTTACACATAGAATTATTATGGAGAATATTGAAAAGACCTTTGAAGTTGGTGCATGCGATACCGTAATTCCTGCAACAGATACAATTGTTGTATCTGAAGACCATGGACTCATATCAAATATACCAAATAGGAAATGCATGTATCAGGGTCAGACTCCTCAGACATTTAAGATCTTAAAGCTTAAGGAAGCTTATGAAAAATTATCAGATGAAGAGAAAAGCACTTTAACTGATGCTGCAAAGATATTTGTATTGAATGGTGAAGATGTGGCTATTGTTAAAGGAGAAGTATTTAACATCAAGATTACCTATCCTTATGACTTAAAGGTAGCAAACAGCATTATAAAGGATGCCAAATTGAATGTGTCTGATGCTGAATCAAGTGAACAAACAGTAAATTTATATGATTTCAATATTTAAATTTTTTTTCAAATTATTGCATGTAATTAGCTTATAAATATTTTTATTTATGAGAAGGTTTAATGTATATATGATTTTAGGGGGATTTTTGTGATAAACATAGTATACAGGTTAGTGGCTCCAAAGCTTTTGGAAGAGGTTTATACGGATTTGGATTTGGAAAAGGGAGTTATCGTCAGACCCACATATCTTTCAATATGTAAAGCCGATCAAAGGTATTACTATGGCAAAAGGGCGCCAGAGGTCATTGAACAGAAATTACCTATGGCTCTGATTCATGAATCCATAGGTACAATTGTAAAGGACAATACTGGAACTTTCAATGTTGGAGACAATGTTGTCATGATTCCAAATCTTCCTCAAAGAGATGAGGAATTCTATGGAGAAAACTACAGGGAGTCCAGTAAATTTAGATCAAGCGGTTCTGATGGATTTATGGAGGAATATGTTTCTCTTAGTGTTGATAGGTTAATCAAGCTTCCGGATGATATCAATCTTGAAGTGGCTTCTTTTATTGAACTTATTTCTGTAAGCGTTCATGCAATTTCAAGATTTTTGAAATTTTCCCATAGCCGTAGAAATACCATTGCCGTTTGGGGAGATGGCAGTTTTGGATATATCACTGCCCTTTGCTTAAAGGTGATGTTGCCGGATTCAGAAATAATTGTGATTGGCATGCATACAGAAAAGCTTAGTATGTTCACATTTGCAGATAAGACATATTTGGCTAGTGAAGTGCCGGAAGATATCAGCATAGACCATGCCTTTGAATGTGTAGGAACATCAAGTGCAAATGATGCAATCAATCAAATCATTGAAACCATTAATCCTGAAGGCACTGTATCCCTTTTAGGTGTTTCAGAGTTTAACATTTCTGTAAACACAAGAAAGATATTGGAAAAAGGGCTAAGGATTTTTGGAACCAATAGAAGCACAAGGGAAGACTTTAAAAGAGTCATTGAATTGCTTGAAGAAAATGAGAACATGGTTCCTTATTTGGAAAGCCTGATTACACAGGTAATTGAAATAAATACTTTGGATGATATTAATCATGCCTTTGAGCAGGATAAGAACCTTAGATTTGGTAAGACCATTATGAAATGGGAAATTTAACTCTTTTTTAATAATGTGCAGTGATTTAAATGAGTGAAATAAAATTAAGTGTTATAGTGCCTACTTATAACTCTTCAAATACAATAGAAAGGTTAATTCATTCATTATCAAATCAAATCTTCAAGGAGTTTGAACTTATTTTTATTGATGACAATTCCAGTGACAATACTGTAGATGTAATTGTCAATACATTGGAAAATTCAAATATTACGTATAATTTAATTGTCAATGAAACAAATAAGGGACCAGGATATTCAAGAAATAGGGGCATAGAAAAAGCTAATGGGGATTATATAGTTTTCATTGACAGTGATGACATTGTCAGGGAAGACCATTTGTCAACATTTTATGAAAATATTAAAGGTCATGATTCTGTTTTTGTTAAAGGATTAAAGGTGGATAATGAAGGAAACCTGTTTGATTTTAAGGTGGATAGGTTTGATTCCATTATAGAATTATCCATAAGGAACAATCATATCATTAAAGCAACTGATATTATAAATCTGGAAATGCTTATGGAGATTCCATTTTCCTTTGTTTTGATGTTGTATAAAAAGGAAATAATTTTAAATAATGATATAAGATTCAATGAGGAATTCAATTATGGTGAAGACACTGAATTTGCAATAAGATACTTGTCTAATTGTGATGATGTGAAATTCGTTAACAAATACACTTATTACTATTATCAGGAGGAAGAGTCAATCAGCAGATTCAGCTCTTTAGATAGGTTTGAATCTGTTCAGCTATTCGAAGGGCTTTATGATTATTTCAATGAGTTTTCCCATCCTGTATTTGATGATTTAAGTCAAAAATTGGTCCATTCCAGACTTCCTAAGTTCGTATTCGGCAATATGAATTATTTCTTCTACAATGATTACGATAAGGATGAGATATTTAAAAAAATGGACGAGCTTGACTTGTTCAATAAATTGAAAGAGTTCAAGGTATATTCAAAAGATGATTGGAAGTTCAAGCTGAAATTGGTTTTGTTTTCATTAAGTCCAAATGTTTATTATAAACTATGGAAAAGATTTAAGAATAGGATTTAGGATTATTTTTCCACTTTTTCTATATTGACTTGCTTTTCTATTTCAACACGTTTTGTAGAGTCTTCCACCAATTTTTTTGTATGGCTTCTTCTATTGGTTTGGATCTTGTTTTTGACTTTTCTTAAAAGCTGTTTTTCTCTATCTTTAGCAGCCTTTCTTTTTCTTTCTTCTTTTCTTTTTTCAATTATAGATAATAGATTCTCTCTTTTTTCTTTTCTCAGTTCTTCATTAGCGGTTTCATCATTGCTTTTGTCCCGTTCAATGATAAGATTCAATTGGTCGTTAATTCCCTCAAAGTATTGGGTTGCATAATGAAGGGAAGAGCATCCCCAGAAATGGTTTTCACTAGCTACTGTATCCTCATCAAAATATAAGACATCCACATCAAAGTTTTTGATTATGTATTCATCAAGAAGGTCTCTGTATTGATTGAATTTTTTGCATTCACGTTTAAATCTATCAGATTCTATAATTGAACCATCTTCATCCATTTTGCGATAGACATGTCTACTAGGGTTTAAGATTATTTTAGTATCAGGACAGTTTTCCTTTAAGAAGTCAAAAAACATATCGCAATGTCTTTTCCATATTTCAAAGTACTCTTCTGTATTGTCATAGATAGTTAAGACTCTTTTATGTTCCAGCTTTTCATAAAAAGCAGTTTCATCTAAACGAATATTGTTGGTAACATATCTATTGTTTCCAATATCAACTATTCCAAAATTAGTATCATAATAAGTGTCCATTAAAAGATATTCGAAATTTTCTCTTTTTAAATCTTCAAGGAATGTTTTTTTGAAATCTTTCTTTATCCAAGCTGTAAAATTAATATTTTTTCCAGTTTTTGGAAATATGTCTATATCCTTTTCATCAAATTTCACTGGTTCTTGCATTATGCTTATAAAGGATAACCTAATGCCTGTAGGTCCAATTTCAAAGAAATCTTTATAGTTTTTGTTTATTTCACTATAAAAGACATCTCTACAGGTGCATGAACCAAATACTGTAAATTTGCTAACCATAATAAAACCTTTAAAAAGAAATTAGAAACTTTTCATATTTAGTTTAATAAATTATAATATAAATATTTGTGTGCTATTCTATTTCAAAAGAAAAAATTAAACCAATAAAAATTTTTTATATCATAATTAACTTATTAAATAATATATATTAGAAAAAATATATTTTAGTATAATTATAAAGTTTTTTAAAAAATTAGGATTTAATGTGAATATTATGAGTTTGGTTAATGATAATACTCTTTTTTTATTAGAGGAAATAGTTAAAAAGAACTTTGCAGCAAAATATAAAGGATCAGTATTAGGAATTTTATGGAGTGTTTTAAAACCATTGCTTATAATGATTTTATTAACAATCATATTTTCTAATTTATTTGGTGGTAGCATTGACAATTATCCTGTTTATTTCTTATCTGGGAAATGTATTTTTGATTTTTTCACTGCTGCAACTAATGTATCAATGATGTCTTTAAAGGGAAATATTAATATTTTAAAAAGAACCGCTGCTCCAAAATTTGTATTCACATTAGGAGGGGTTATCTCCGAATTTATTAATTTTATTATCACATTAATAATTTTGATTGGTGTTATGATTGTTACAAAAGCGCCATTCCATTTATTTACATCTATCATTGCAATCTTCCCTATAATATCTTTAATCATGATGATTATTGGTACTGGTTTGATATTGGCAGTTTTATGTGTATATTTCTCAGATATTCAACATTTATGGGGAGTAATCACCTTAATGTTAATGTATGCTTCTGCGATATTTTATCCAATGAATATTATTCCGGAGCCATTCCATAGTTATATGATATTGAATCCTGTATTCTGGGTGATTGATCAATTTAGGCTTCTTGTGCTTTGGGGAACCATTCCAAGCCGGATGAATATGATAAATTTAGTTCTTCTATCTGCAATTATATTAGTACTTGGAGTAATTGTATTTAAGAAATATGAGAAAAAACTTACATTAAAATTCTAGGAGGGGTTGAATGAGTCAAAAAAGGAAAAATCCTAAATTTAGAAAATCAGTGGACTGGGATTCTGTTAATAATCCAAAAACATACAATAGAGCTTCAAATAGCCCAAATTTTAATGCAAATAGAATTCAAGATAGGAGAATTAAAGCTAAGCTTGAATTAATGAATAGATACAATATGACTGAAGAGGAAGCTGAATTTACATTAAGAAAACTTGAGATGAAAGCAAGAGAAGAAAGAAAAAAAGGAAATGATACTCTTAAAGTTAAAAGATTTATAGAAGAAAATGATGATGAGGATGTAATAGTTCCTATTCATGTTGAAAATAAGAAAAAAGAAGCTTTAAAAAAACCTATTGCCAAACCTGCATTAAAAAATAAAGAAATGGTGAAAAAAGAAGTTTCAGAACCTATTCAACTAATTCAAAATCAAAAATATGTTAATTCTAAAATTAAAAATAATCAATCTACTAATTATAACAATGAAATAATTAATGAAGTTCAAGTTAAAAAACCAAAACCTAATGTTGACTCACTCATTTCAGATCTAATTCAGGATACCAATAAGGAATTGTCTATAGAAGTTAAAAATATATCTTTAAGTTTTGAAGTGGGAAATGATAAGATTGACAATCTTAAGGAGTATGTCATTCGTACAATAAAACGTAATAAGGAAAAAAGAACTCATTTTCAAGCTTTAAAAGATATCAGTTTTAAAATTTACAAGGGAGAGAAGGTAGGCATCATCGGGTATAATGGTGCTGGAAAAAGTACTCTTTTGAATGTTATTACAGGCATTTATCCTCCTGAAAGCGGCGAAGTAAGGACTTATGGTAGGATTTCACCTTTGCTTGCTTTAGGGGCGGGTTTCGATTACAATTATTCCGGTCGTGAAAACATCTACTTGAATGGAGCTATTTTAGGATATGACAAACAGTTCCTTGAGTCAAAATATGATGAAATTGTTGAATTTTCTGAACTCGGAGAGTTCATTGATTTTCCAGTGAAGAACTATTCTTCAGGTATGCTTGCAAAATTAGGATTCTCAATAGCCACCATTGTAGAACCTGATATATTAATTATTGATGAAGTTCTTGGTGTTGGAGATGTAAATTTCCAAAAAAAGAGTAGTGATAAAATCAGATCTTTAATGGATAAGGGTACTACTGTACTTCTAGTTTCCCATTCAATTCCACAAATTAGGCAATTATGTGATAAGGCTATTTGGATTGATCAAGGAAGAATAGTTGAAATTGGAGAAGTTAATGAAGTATGTAATCATTACCTTAAAGATGCTGAAAAGGCAACTAAAGACCAATTAAAGGATATTAGATTTAGATAATTTTAATTTAAGATTAGTTATTTTAGGGATTGGATTGGTATGGAGACAGTAAAAAATCCTGAAGATATAAAAAATTTAAAGGAAAATAAAGTAATTGGGGAAATTACATTAGAAAAGTCTGAAATAAAATTCTATGGTGTAAATAACATATTCTATTGTGATTCTGGCATTAAATTGAAGAATTCCAATATAAATTTTGTTGGAAACAATTCTATAGTTTATTTGTCTTACACTGATAATGATTATGTTTTAGAGGTCTATGTGCGTCATGATTCAACTATTTTCATTGGAAAAAACAATGAATTAGGAGCTCCTTTTAAGATTAATGTTCAAGAATCCCAAAATCTAATTATTGGAGAGGATAATGTAATTGGAAATGATGTCTTTGTAAGAACAATAGACACTTATCCGATTTATGATATGAATACTAAAGAAAGAATTAATTACTCAGAAAGCGTCTTTATTGGAGATCATGTATGGATTGATCATTTCACTTATATTTCAAGAGGAGTTAAGATAGGTTCTGGAGCTATTGTAGGGGTTCGTAGTTTCATTCATCCATATGCTACTGTTTATTCAAACACTTATGTGATGGGAAACCCAGTTGTAACCGTTGAGAAAGACGTATTTTTCACAAAAAACTTTGTAGGGGTATTTACCGCTGAAGACACTGAAATCAATTCAGTGTATAATACAGATTTATTTATCTATGATTTTGTAAGCAATGAGACTTTATCAATGGAAAATATTGACAAAATACTTAAAAGTTTGCCTGTAGAGGATAGGTTAGAGTTTATTCAAAAACTATTTGTAAGAAACAAGCGTAAAAACAGGTTTTCAATTAAGAAGTTTTAGGTTATGATCTATTTTTTTTTAAATGTTTTTCTATTTTTTCACTTGAAAGTCTAAATATGGGATGTTTTTAGATGAATGAGAAATCAAACTACCAATTCAAATTTTCAATCATCATGGCTGTTTATAATGTTGAGAAATATTTGAATGAAGCCATTGATTCAATCATAAATCAAACAATTGGATTCGAGGAAAATGTCCAATTGATCCTTGTTGATGATGGCAGTATTGACAAATCTAAAGACATTGCTAAAGCTTACGCAGAAAAATACCCTAATAATATTCTTTTTTTATCAAAGGAAAATGGCGGGCAGGCAAGTGCACGTAATCTTGGTTTAAAGCATGCTAAAGGAAAATATCTGAACTTTTTAGACAGTGATGATTACATTTCTAAAAATGCTCTCGAGGAAGTCTATAAGTTCTTTGAAAAGCATACTGAAGAAATTGACATTTTAACCATTCCTATGATTCTTTTTGAAAGGGCTGAAGGCCCTCATCGTTTGAACAATAAGTTTGATAAGGGAAACAGAATCATCGATTTATTGGAGGAACCTAATAATCCCCTTTTATCTTCTTCATCCTCTTTCATTAAAGCAGAATCCTTTAAGGGTTATGAATTTGATGAAGATCTTGTAAACCTTGAGGATGCCTTGATAATCAATAAGATATTATTGGATAAGAAGAGATATGGTGTTATAAATACCTGCAATTACTATTATAGGCAAAGGAGCATTAGAGGTTCTACAGTAGACAAGGTAAAAGCAAAGAAAGGATATTTCACAGACAGGCTGACTAATTTTTATGAAAACATCATAGACTATTCAATTTCTCTTGATGGAAAGGTCCATGATTTCATCCAATATCTGATGGCTTATGATCTTCAGTGGCTATTGAAAGTTCCTAATCTGAAGGTTTTTGACACAAAAGAGGAAATACAAGATTTTTGGGAACATTTATATTTTGTGATTCATCATATTGATGAAGATGTTATCATAGGCAATGAAAACATAGAACAAGACTCAAGGTCATTTTTCATGTTTTTAATGAATAATGATAACTTAAATTCTTTCACCAATAAGGAATATGTTGAATCAGACAATGGCATCATCATTAAGAAAACCAACGATTACATCATCGATACAATTAATATCCATAGGATATGGCTGGATGTAGTTGAAATAAAGAGCAATGCATTAAACATTTCCGGCATGTTCATATCCAATTTCAATGATGAGGATTACTCTATTAAGGCTCTGAAGAAAACAAATGGCAATATTGAAGAGTTCATTTGCAGGAAGGTCAAATACAACACCCCTGAGAGAAAGACAAGAAAATACCTTGGCTATGAGTGGAAATACATAACAAATTTTGATGTGAAGATTCCCCTAACAAAAGGAGAGGAGAGTGACTTGGAATTCATAATCGATTATGATGATGGAAGAAATTCAAGTTCATTTGAAGCTTTGGTTGGAACCAATCATAATCTGAGCTTATCCGAATATAGTGCATTTTTCCCTAAAAGCCCATATATTGTATTATACAAGGACTTAAGATTGCATATTGTAAAGCATAGCTATCTATCAATGTTAAGATATGAATACAGCAACATTAAAAGGGTTTTAAGACTTAAGCCTAAATTCTACAGTTCTTCTTTATTTATTAAGCTTATTTATTATTTGTATTATCCATTTATGAAGAACAAGAGAATATGGATATTTTCGGATCGTCCTCAATTTGCAGATGACAATGCAAAACATCTGTTCGAATATGCAATCAATCAGAAGGATGATGTTAAGAAATATTTTGCTGTAAATGGGGACAGTCCAAGCTTTAAGGAGATGAAAGGGGAGTATGGAAATTCCATTCTTCCATTTGCAAGCTTGAAGCATAAGATACTGTATCTCTTTGCAGAAAAGGCAATAAGCTCATTTACCAATGAGGATTTTGTCAATCCTTTCTTTGACCATGACAACAGGGACCTGTATGCGGGTCTCTTTACTTGTGAAAGGCTCTTCCTACAGCATGGAGTGACAAAGGATGACATCTCCAAGTTTGTAAAGAAATACAACAACAACCTTTCACTTATAGTGACAGTTTCAGATATGGAAAAGGAATCATTCCTGGATGAAGGATACAATTATGATGAGGGCATCATCCAAGTTCTCGGCTTTCCTAGATTTGACAATTTAACTGATAGTGATGACAATAAGAGGATACTATTCATGCCAACTTGGAGGCTGCAATTCGACAGCGATGAGTCCTTTGTGAATTCGGATTATTTTAATTCATTGGAGGGTTTATTAAATAATAGGAAATTGCATAAGTTATTGAATAGGTATGGCTACAAGTTAGTATTCAAGCCACATGCCGAATTGATGAGATACATTGACTTGATAGATATATGTGAGGATGTATATTTGTCATTAGATGACTCTTATCAGGATCTTTTTAGAGATTCATCTCTTCTCATTACAGATTACTCATCTGTATTCTTTGACTTCGCATATCTTAAGAATCCTGTGATCTATTACCAGAGTGAGGATGATTATCATTATGATGAAGGATATTTCGATTATGAATCCATGGGATT
>Ga0256404_1007735_pt1 | contig 16745 bp, 15 predicted proteins | sample RumenRJG_01DNA_FD_185990 | JGI IMG/M metagenome (GOLD analysis project Ga0256404, IMG submission 185990) | Bovine rumen microbial communities from Lethbridge, Alberta, Canada - RJG_01 | ecosystem: Host-associated > Mammals > Digestive system > Stomach > Rumen | place: Canada: Alberta | collected...
CGTTCTTAGAAAGCGGGACGAAGGAACCCTTGCAGCCATTGGCAGCCTTCTGGGCCATGACCTCGAAGTTCTTCTCGTCCGTGATGCCCACCTCGCGAAGGGTCGCGGGCATGTGCATGGTCTGCGTGAAGAACTCGCGCGTGCGGACGATGGCCTCGCGCGCGACGGCCTCGTCCTCCGTGCCGGTGAGGCCCCAGACGTTGCGGCCGTACGTCGCGAAGAGGGCGACGGTGTCCGCGCTCAGCACGTGCTCCATCCACGCGGGCGTGAGGATGGCGAGGCCCTCGCCGTGAGTTATGTCATAAAACGCAGAGAGCTCGTGCTCCATGGGGTGGACGCACCACGCGGGGGAGCAGCCGTCTCCCACCAGGCCGTTGATGGCGTGGCTGGCCGCCCACATGAGGTTTGCGCGCGCGTCGTAGTCGTCCGGGTGGGCAAGCGCGATGGGCCCGTAGTGGATCATGGTCTTAAGCAGGGCCTCGGCCATGCGCTTCTGCACGTAGGCGCCCTCGTCCATGCTGAAGTAGTTCTCGAACGTGTGACTCATCATGTCCGCGGTGCCGGCAGCGGTCTGGCGCGCCGGGACGGAGAACGTGTACGTGGGGTCGAGCACGGACATGGTGGGCTTGAGGCACTCGCCGGCGGTGCCCCACTTCTCGTTCTTGGTCATATCGGATATTACGGCGAACGCATCCATCTCGGAACCCGTGGCGGAAAGGGTGAGGACCGAGAAGATCGGGAGCGCGTCCTTGATGAGCTCCGGCTTGATCACGAGGTCCCACGCGTCGCCATCGTACTTTGCGCCGGCGGCGACCACCTTGGCGCAGTCGATGGTGGAGCCGCCGCCGATGGCGAGCACCATCTGGATGTCGTTCTGGTGGCAGAGCTCGACGCCGCGGCGCACGGTCTGGATGCGCGGGTTGGGCTCCACGCCGGAAAGCTCGAACACCTGGACGCCGGCGTCCTTGAGGATGGAGAGCGCCTGGTCGTAGATGCCGTTGCGCTTGATGGAGCCGCCGCCGTAGCACAAAAGCGCGCGGCTGCCGTAGCTTGCGAGTTCTGCCAGGTGCGAGATCTGGCCCTTGCCAAAGTGGATGGTGGTGGGAACGTGGAACGTGAAGTTGTACATGCTGCTCCTTAGGGTCCGGCCGCGGCGCACGCCCTCGCGCCACGACGCCCGGCAGCGCGGCCGGGCTATGCCATGAACAGATTCGTTATACCCCGTTATAGAGGCAAATGTCTGCAAGATGCGCGGTGGCGTGCGCGACGAGCGCGGCCGTGCGGGCGAGAAGCGCAAGAGCGCGGAAGAGAAGTGCAAGGGCGTGGACCGGTGGTCCGCCTTTGGGCTACCTTGCCTGTGCCTGCTCCGCGGGGCGCTCGTGCTCGCGGTCCTCGAACATGAGGGCGAAGGCAACCAGGAGGAACAGGCTGCTTGCCATGATTGCGTGCAGAGAGAACGCCCCCAGCAGGAAGTTGCCAAGGATCGCGCCGCAAACGAAGGTGAGGATCACGAGGTAGTACAGAAACGCGGTGCGGAGGTCGCGGCGACGGCGTCCGTGCACGTAGCTGACGAGCGCCTGCGTGCCGCTGCGCAGGTTGCCGATGCACATGGTTGTGGCGAACGGGCGACCGTGCAGCTTGCGAAACGCCTGCACCTGCATGCCACAGGCTAGGGACGTGAGGCTGTTTGCGACGAGGTTGACGGATCCGGGCATGAGCGAGACCGCGATAAGAAGGATGGCCTCGACCGCGACGACGATCTGGCGCCAGTGCATGCCGCGGCCCTTATGGAGGCGAATCTCGTGCGCGATGGCGCAGCCTGCCGCGAAGCCAACGATGGGGCAGAGGTAGTGCGGCACGTTCTGCCACGTGCCGGTGGAGATGTTCACGCCCAGAAGCAGGAGGTTTCCGGTCTGCGCGTTGGCGAAGACCTTGTCACGCCCCAGGAAGGAGTACGCGTCCATGAGGCCGCCGGAGCAGGCGAGGACCATTGCGAGCCAGACGGACTCCGATGTCTGAGATGCGCGCTTCCTGAGCAGGTTCATGCTTGCTTCCTTCTGTTGGCGACGGTCGCTCGCTGGCGTTGCGTGGTGCGTCGCGACTTTTGCAAAACAACTGATAGACAAGAGAGAAAGATACTACAGTCAAGCTGAATACGGCAGACGGTAGCGAAATTGTTGCGAAAGCAGCGTTGCGGCTAGTCGCAAAGAGCTGTCATTGTGCATGAGGTTGGTTGATGCGTTGCCGTTGTGTGCGACCAACGCGCAGCTTGCTGCAAAGAGTGCAAGCACCCATACAAACCGTATATGGATTGCACAAATACTTGTATTTTACCTATGGCGGGGCTGGGCCTACGCTCTTGAAGACGGACGGGACGTCCGAGGTCCTCGTCAGAAAGGCAGGAAGACATGAATCCAGACCACCTCATCATGGCAGCCTTGTTTGCGCTGCTGCTGATCTACGGCCCCAACAAGCTGCCCCAACTGGGAAACGCGCTTGGCAAGACGGTCAAGAACGTTCGCGAGGGCATGGACGGCGTTGGCGACGACGAGACCGCGATCGTGCAGGACTCCGCTACGGACGCAGATAGGCAGTAGGCTCACGTGGCGGAGCGGTACGTGGCATTAGATGGCGACCAAGGTGCCGCGTCCTTCTAGCCCGCGCCAAGGCGAAAGGCACATTCAAGTTGAGGCACCCCCAGTAGGACCATCCTACTGGGGGTGCGTTGTCATGTTCGAGTTTATGCTCCCCGTTACGGTGCCTGCCATCTAGATTGTGTTGAAGATGTTGACAGAGCAACAATTGAGATAAAGACTGGCGTGCCTGCTATTATGTTGACAAGTCAACAAGAGCATGCGTGCGCGCATGGTAGAATCAGGCTCATAACGAGGCGAAAAGTCCCGCCAGTGAGGTGTCGAGCAGGGGAGAAGAGCGTGGCTAACGAGAGGTTCGAGAACTTCGTGGGCGTAATCTATGCGCTCAACAAGGAGATCGGCCGCATCAAGACGCAGAAGATGGCATCGCTTGGCCTGCGCGGGACCGACACCATGGTCCTGTACTACCTTGCTCACGCGGACGGGGACCTTGCGGAGGCGGACGTCGCGCGGCTGATGCGACAGGACCGCGCCGCCGTGACGCGCATCGTGTCGCGGCTGGAGGCGCAGGGCATGGTCGTGCGCGGCCATGCGAGCGAGGACGCCAAGGCCCGCGGGTCTAGGTACCGCGCGCCGGTGACACTCACGGCGGCGGGTCGCAAGGCGGCGGCCGAACTTGACCAGATCATAGACGACGTGGTGTTCGAGGCGAGCGCGGACATTGGCCCGCAGGAGCGCGAGCGCATGTACACGTGGCTGACGCAGGTGCTGGAGTCGCTCGAGCGCATCTAGCCTGCGGTGCGGACGGCGACCCCGACGGCTCGAGTGACGCGGGCCAAGCGGGCGCCGGCGTCGCAAAGACATCCGAAAGACAACCTAAAGACAAGCAACCAGGGCGCGAAAGGAGCGGCCATGGCCACTCGTATCATCACGGACTCCGCATCGGACATTGTGGACTTCCCAAATCCCAACCTCACCGTGCTGCCCATGACGGTGGCGTTTGGCAGTACCGTGTACCACGACGGCGTGGACCTCACGCACGAGCGGTTCTACGACCTGCTGGTGGAATCCGACGAGCTTCCCAGCACGGGCGCGGTGTCGCCGGGCGTGTTCGTGCAGGCGTACGACGAGGCGCAGGCAGCGGGGGAGGACGTCGTGGTCGTCACGCTCTCCTCAAAGGTATCTGCAACGTGGCAGAGCGCGCGCATTGCGGCGGAGGGCCGTGACGGCGTGCATGTTGTCGACTCGCTCAGCTCCTGCATCGGCGAGCGCGTGCTGGTGGAGTACGCGCTCATGCTTGCGGAGCGCGGCCTTCCCGCGGCGGACATCGCGGCACGGCTTGAGCGGGCGCGCTCGCGCGTGCACATGCTCGCCCTGCTGGACACCCTGGAGTACCTGCGCCGAGGCGGGCGCATTGGGTCTGCGGCCGCGGCGGCGGGCGCGCTGCTTGCGCTGAAGCCCGTAGTGACCATGACGGACGGCGAGGTGGAGCTGCTGGGCAAGGCGCGCGGCTCCAAGAACGCAAGAAACCTGCTAGTCGAGCTTGTGGGCGAGCATCCCATCGACTTCGCGATGCCGTTCTGCCTTGCGTACACCGCCGGTGGCGAGGCCATGCTGAAGAAGTACGTGCGCGACTCCAGCGACCTGTGGGAGGGCATCGTGGACGCGCTGCCCATCTGCAGCGTGGGCGCCACCATCGGCACGCACGCCGGCCCCGGTGCCATTGCGGTCGCGTACTTCTCGCAGGAGTAGCACGCCCTCGGCGGGCGAGAAGCGCAAGACATCTGCAAGGAGGTGCGCTCGGGTCGTGCTGCCGCCTCCATTGGGGCGCATGCAAAGGGCGGCCGTCAGTGGGGACGACCGCCCTTCTCGGCTACTTACACTTGTCTGCACGCGGGTCTACACGCGCGGACCCTGTGCGAGCGGAGCCCCCGCTGGCGCTACGAGATCTGCTGCGTGAGGTCGTACACCGTCACGCCGTCGACCGTGGTGGACTCGAAGTTCTGCTGCACCCAGGACGCGATCTCGCTGGAGGCGCTGGAGCCGCCTATCTGCGTTCCGCCGGTCTGACCGCCCGCGATGTAGTAGTGGATGAGCCCCTGCTTGACCCACTTCTTGAACTGCGCGAGCGTGGGCGCGGGGTCAGAGCCGTTGAAGCCGCCGATGGGCATGACCGAGCATTCGGTCGCAAGCTGGTAGCTTGCCGCATTCTGCGAGCCCGTTGTCGCGGCGACCCAGCGGTAGCTGTCGGAATTCTTCTGCAACATCTTCACGAGCTTGGACGAGACCGATCCGGAGGACCCGCCGAGAAGACCGCCCATCCCGCCCCTGCCGCCACTGCCGCCGCCGCTGGACGAGAGCCCCTCGGCGTTGGGCGCGCTGCCGTCGCCCATGCCGCCGCCGATTCCGTTTGCGTTGCCGCTGCCGGTGCCGTTTGCGGCTGGCGGCTGCATGCCTCCGCCGTTACCGCTGCCGCCGCTGGGTGCGGATGGCGTGTTGCCGGAGGACGCGTTGGTGCCCGCGCCGCCGCCCATGGTGCCCATGCCGCCCTGACGCCCGCCGGGGCCGCCGCCCATGGAGGAGTCTCCGCTCACGCTGGGGCCGGCCGTCACGATGGAGCCGGTGTGCGCCGTCGCGGCTGTGTAGAGGCTGTAGCTCACGGGGCCGACGGCGGCCGCGGCAAGCGCGAGCGCGACGGCGGCCGTATGGAGCCTGGGGTCCGCGGGCCTTCCGCCGGCAAGGTGCTGCGGCGCGGCGGATGTCGCGGCTGCGGGGGTCGCGTTCTTCTCGCCCGCGACGGGCTCTGCGGTCGCGGCGCGTGACGGCCTTGCGGCGCGGTGCCACAGGTACGCCTGCAGCGCGGCGGACGCAACGGCGAGGCCAAGCGCGAGCGGCCTTAGGGCCCAGATCCAGTCCGAGCGGCGAAGCAGCACCACGGACCAGGCGCCCAGTGCGAGCGTCAGCGCGACGGACGTGGCGCGCGCCCAGGCAAGGTCCTTGCATTTTAGCAGGTAGAAGAGGCAGATTGCCGAAAGCGCCGCCGTGGCGGGTGCAAGCGCGACCGTGTAGTACTGGTGGATGGTGCCGCCCATGAAGCTGAACACGGCGCCGGTCACCACAAGCCAGCCGCCCCATGCGACCACCTGCGCGCGGCGCACGCTTGTGCGCGGGGCGCGGGCCAGGCACACGAGCGCGACCACGATGCCCGCGAGCGCGGCGGGCGCCAGCCACGACCACTGCGTGCCCCACACGCCGTCGAACAGGCGCGTGATGCCGGTCTGGCCCCACATACCCGCATGTCCGGTCGAGATGGTGGTGCTGCCGGTGCCGGAGGCGCCTCCCGCGACGACGGCGCCCTCCATGGAGCCGGTTATGCGCCCGAGGCCGTTGTAGCTAAAGGTAAGCTCAAGAAACGAGTTTGTCTGCGAGCCGCCGATGTACGGGCGCATGCTCGCGGGCACGAGCACGGTGAGCAGCACCCACCAGCCGGCGCTTGCCACGAGCGCGCCTACGGCGGCCGCGCTGTCAAGCAGCCGGCGGCGCACGGTGGTGGGGCTTGCCACCAGGAAGGCAACCGCAAGCCCGGGCAGAATCAGGAACGCCTGCAGCTGCTTGGTGAGGAACGCGAAGCCGCACGCGACGCCGGCGAGCGCCATCCACGCGGTGCGGCACCGGTTGCCGCCGTCCGTGGGCTCGAACTCCAGCGCACGCAGCACGCAGTGCACGCACGTGATCAGCAGCAGCACCAGCAGGGCGTCCGGGTTGTTGAAGCGGAACATCAGGCACGCGACGGGCGTGGTGGCGAGCGCCGCGCCCGCAAGAAGCCCCGCGAGGTGGCCAAACTGGCGGCGGATCGTTGCGTACAGCAGCCAGACGGCGAGCACGCCCATGATGGCCTGCGGCACCAGGATCGACCAGCTGGAGAGCCCAAAGACCCTGACGGCCAGCGCCATGGGCCAGATGGCCGCCGGCGGCTTGTCCACGGTTATGGAGTTGCCGGCGTCGGACGAGCCCCACAGGAACGACCACCAGTTGGTGGAGCCGGCCTGCGCCGCCGCGGAGTAGAACTCGTTGGCGTAGCCGGAGACCGAGAGCCCCACCAGGTAGAGTAGGGCGGTCGCCACCAGCAGTGCCGCGAGCGAGAAGAGCTGCACCCTCGATCGGCGGGGGAGCTTTCTGCCGCGAAGCGCCGCGAGGCCCCGGGGCGCCCGGCTGCCGTGTTTGGTTTCGTTTCTCATATTCGCTCCTGTCTGGTTGCGGTCCACGTGCCGGCGCCGCGCTCCGTCGCGTTGGGCAGGACCGCGGCAATCTGGGCGTCTAGCCTGCGGGAACGCAGGGCCTTGCGCAGGCGGTGCACGCCGCGGAGGTCCTGGGCCACGGTTCGGGGGATGTTGACGGATGTGCCCGGGTCCTCGACCCAGGTGACGGGGACCTCCTGCATCACGAGGCCCGCACGGCGGGACACCACGAGCAGCTCCGTGTCGAAGAACCACTCGTCGTCCTGAATGAGCGGCAGAAACGTGCGAGCCACCTGTGTGCGCATTGCCTTGAAGCCGCACTGCGCATCGGGTACGTGGTAGGCAAACGCAAGGTTGAGCAGCAGGTTGTAGCAGCGCGAAATGAACTCGCGCTTGACGCAGCGCGTGGTGTGCGAGTCGCGCGAGAGCCTGCTGCCAAACGCGACGTCCGCCGAGCCGGCGAGCAGGGGGATTACGAGCTCGGGTATCGCGTCGAGCCCGGTGGAGAGGTCGACGTCCATGTACGCCACGACCCTGGCGGAAGAAGCCGTCCAGGCGCGCTTGAGCGCACGGCCGCGGCCCTTCTCGTCCAGATGGACCACGCCCACGTGCTGCGGGTCGCTTTGGTGCATGCGTCGCGCGATGGCGAGCGTGCGGTCCGTGCTGGCGTTGTCCGCCACCGTCACCTTCCAGGTAAACGACACGTTCCTGCGCAGCCACTGGGAAAGCAGCGTGACGGCAAGGCCGATCTCTTCCTCCTCGTTGTAGGCCGGAAGCACGAACTCGACGTCCGGCGGCGTTGGCGTCGCCTCCTGTGTGCGGGCTTCCACTTGCCTTGTGCGGGTTTCCTTGAGCATGGCCTCTCCCTCCCTTGGGGTTGCCTGTGGCAGGCCTTGGTCCAAAGGTACGGGGTGGGGCAAAAACTCGGCTTAAAGCGGAGGAGACGCGGGGGCTTTGGCGCGAAGGTGGCACAACGCTTCAAGGTTGCTGAAGGCATCGACCGTCGTGCCCGGGCCGGAAAGGGTACATACAGGTGAAAGACACCCCACAAGGAGGCCCCCCATGTTCTCTCTGTTCTCGAACGGCCTGACGCTCTACCTTGCGTTCTTCCTGGTGCTGGCGGTTGGGCCGGCCGTGGCGCTCATGCGCTACGTCTACAACCTGGACACGCTGGAGCGCGAGCCCGCGGGGCTCCTGCTTGCGCTCTTCTGGCGCGGGGTCATCGCGGCGCTTGCGGCCTCCGTGCTGGAGCAGGTGGGGATGGACGCGTTTGGCCTGCTCTCCGGCCTTGGGCGGCAGGACCCGTGGTTCTTGCTGCTTTCCGACTTCGCCGTCGTCGGCGTGATAGAGGAGGCGTGCAAGTACGTGCTTATGGCGCGCGCCACGTGGCACGACCCCAACTTCAACTGCAGGTACGACGGCGTGGTGTACGCGGTCGCCACGTCGCTCGGCTTTGCTGCGGCGGAAAACGTGACGTACGGCCTCGCCTACGGGCCGGGCGTGCTGCTGGGCCGCGCCATGATGGCGATCCCGGCGCACATGGGCTTTGCCGTCGTGTTCGGCTTCTTGTACGGGGAGGCGAAGCTCCTTTCGGTCCGCGGGCACCGCATAGGCGCCGGTCTGTGCGTCGCTTGCGGATACCTGCTCTCCGTGCTGCTGCACGGGCTCTACGACTCCACCGCGACGCTCTTTGGCAGCGGGGACGCCACGTTCCTTTTGGTGGTGGCCGTGATCTACCTCATCGTGTTCCCGGTTGTCCGCACGATGGCAAGGCACGACCGCCGCTTCCTGTACTAGCGCCGCGACCGCGCTACGGCATGGCGAGCCACGTCTCTGCGTTTCTCACCTGCGCGCCGTCCGCCTCGAAGTCTCCTTCCGCGCGCTCCACCACGAAGCGCCGCTCGGCTGGGATGCCGAGCTCGTCGCCCACGCTCGAAAGGTGCCGCGAAAAGCTGGGTCTGTAGGTTTTCGAAGACTTAATCTCTGCAAGCAGGCTCCCGTCGGGGTCGGTCAGGTCAATCAGGTCGACTTCGACTTTGCTCTCGTCGCGATAGAAGTAGAGATCGGGCTCCCTGCCCGCGTTGAGGTGGGCCTTCATCCTCTCCTCGATCACGAGGTTCTCGAACACCATGCCCAGATAGGGGCTTCTCAGCAGCTGGTCAAGCGTTCTGATGCGCAGCAGGTAGCACAAAAGCCCCGTGTCATAGAAATAGAGCTTTGGCGTCTTGGTAAGTCTTCTGCGCAGGTTGGCATGATAAGGCCTCAGCCGAAACACGATGTAGCTCGATTCGAGCATTGACAGCCAGGAGCGTACTGATTCCCTCGAGACTCCGGCATCACTTGCCAGCCTGGATTCGTTGAGCAGGCTTCCGGCGCATTGTGCACACAGCTCCAGCAGGGTCCTGTAGGAAGAAAGGTCCCTCACGCCAAGGTAGCCTTGCACGTCGCGCTCCACGTACGTTCGGAGGTACGACGAGAAGAACGTGTCCTGCGGCATGTCAACGTCATAGAGGCGCGGATATCCTCCGCGAAACATGAAGAGGTCGGTCGTCAGGTTCGCCCTTGCGGACTTTGCCTCGGAAAACGACAGGGGCAGCAGCCTCAGCATACCGACCCGCCCAGCCAGCGATTGCGTTATCTGCTTAAGGAGAAGGAAGTTCTGCGATCCAGAGAGCACATACTGTCCTGTCTTGTTGGTCTCGTCGGAAGCGACTTGAATCATTGAGAAGAGCTCCGGGGCTAGCTGGGCCTCATCAATCACGAGCCGATTTGGCCTGCTCTCTATGAAGCCGACGGGATCCGCTAGGGCCTGTTGTCTGGTCTGCGGATTCTCCAGATTGACGTACTCGTAGTCGGGGAATACCTCCCGGACGAGGGTGGATTTGCCGCTCTGGCGTGGACCGGTGACCGAGACGATGGGAAACCAGGTCGATAGCTGAATGGCGTTAGAGGCCATGCTTCGTGGAATCATCAGGTCTCCTCTTGTAACGCATGCCCGATTTATTGCACCTGGGATTGAATTACCGAAATTGTAAGGTAGAGTACTCAGAGATTGCAAGGTAGATAATACCCTAATTGTAAGGTAAGAGAACTCGTAATTGTAAGGTAGAAGGCTCCGAGATTGTAAGGTGGATGGGTCCGCGATCGTAAGATGGTCCTCGTTCCGGTTGAAAAGCGTGGACCAGCCGCGTGGACCGAGCGTGGACCAAACGGCGCGAAAAAGAAAGCAGCCCAGAGACATGGCCCCTGGGCTGCGAATGTGTGGTGGGCGTTAGAAGATTTGAACTTCTGACCTCTTCCGTGTCAGAGCGCCCATATGGGACATTCGCGTCGTGCCCATTCATGCCAAGACGTGTCAAACGTGCTGGTAAGAAGGCAAATCACGAATCCGCACAGTATCATTTCGTCACAAGAACTTCGGGGCTTGCGTGCACTCCGCGTGCACTCCCGCGTGCACTAGCGTGCACCGGGCGACCGTGGGTCGGTTATCCAACATTCATGGAAATAGTTGCACTCCCGGCACCAGGCGCAGCCCCACCCGACAGGCAATTCGCCGGCCGCTGCGGAGGATTCGGAGGCGCGGGATGGGAAGGCCAGAAGGCGGGATCTACTCGGCGGGATCGCTCATAGACCTCGGGGGCGGGCGCTGGAAGTGTCGCTTCTCCCGAACCAAGGACGGGAGGCGGAAACAGGTCACGAGGAGCTTCGAGGCCCAGGGCAAGCGTGCCGCCAGAAGAGCGGCGGAGGGAATCCGCAGGAAGCTCGACGATGAGGCGCTCCGTGAGGAGCTCCCGCTCGGCATCACCGAAGACGACATGCTCGTGCCTGCGTTCCTCGAGCGCTACATCCGCTCCCTCGAAGCCGGGGCCGGCATAGCGCAGACCACCGCCGCGAACTACCGGCACTGCGCGAAGCAAATATCCAGGTACCTCAGCCTCGCGAGGATAGACGAGGTCACGGGGGACACGGTGCTGCAGATGCAGGCCGCGCTCCTCGAGGACGGTCTCTGCAACAACACTGTCGCCAAGGCCCACCGCTTCCTCAAGCAGGCGATGCAGTACGCCGAGGACAGCGGAATCATAGAGCGGACCCCGTTCACGAGACGAATCAAGCCCCCCAAGCGCGAGACGAGTGAGCCGAACTCCCTCGACGCGCGAGGCCGCGAGCGGCTTCTGCTCGCGCTCGACTCCATGCAGGACACCGAGGTGACCCTCGCGGTGCGCCTTGGCCTCGCCTGCGGGCTCCGCAGGGAGGAGATGTGCGGGCTCAGGTGGAGGGACGTCGACCTGGGGGCGCACCTCCTGAGAGTCAGGGTCGCGGTCTGCCAGTGCGAGGGGAAGGCGGTAGTGAAGGAGCCCAGGACCCCAACCAGCCGGCGCGAGGTCCCCCTGGAGCCAGACCTGGAGCGCAGGCTCGCGATCAGGAGGAGGCAGGTCGCAGGAGAGCTAGGGACCTCAGACCCGGAGGCTTTGGGCGACCTCTACGTCCTCGGCAACGCGGAGGGGGCGTTCTACTACCCCGACCGGCTCACGAAGGAGTTCGCCTTGATCGTGAAGATGCTCGACCTCGTCGGCACCACGGGGAAGAGGATTACGCTGCACGACCTGAGGCACACCTACGCCACATACCTGGTGGCAGCCGGCACCGACATCAAGACGGTAAGCTCCCTCATGGGCCATGCGAACGCCGCAATGACGCTCAACACGTATGCGAGCGCGGACCCGCACGCGCGGAGATCCGCCGCGAAGACCATAGAGCGCCAGATGGCGGCAGGGCCGCCACGCGACGGCGGGGGTTGCGTGCTACGCGTCGTATAGCACGCGCGCCGCTATGCCCACCTTCTGGAGGAGAACGCGCGGGAAGTCCCGGGCACAAGACGCGATAGGCCGACGCGCCGGCGCCGCGAGGGGGCGGCGTAACGTTCCGGCATGGAACGGCACGGCACCGAGGGAGGTGGACGACATGAGCAGAAAGCCGTCAGGCCCTGCAGAGAGGTCGCTCGCGGACACGTCCCCGCTCAGCGACAGGCCAGAGTGGCTGGGCCCCAGGGACATACAGGAGGTGTTCGGCATCGGCAGGACCAAGAGCTACCAGGTGATCAACGCACTTCCGCACATACGCGTTGGAGGGCTCATTCGGGTCAACCGCAGGACCGTGCAGAAGGAGCTCCTCGACAAGGGAAGGCTGCCGTAGGCACTGCGACGGGGCGGGGAAGCACCCTCCATGCGTTGCCGTCATTCTCCCGAACCGTGCCTCTGGCCGTTCCGTCGTAGCATCGACTTCGCATGAAGTGACGACAAGCATGGGAGGCAAAAACATGAGGTGGATCTACGACGCTGACGGAAGCGTGGACCTCGACGAGGTGGCGTTCGCGGAGAAGGGCATCTCGGCAATTCTGACGAATTCAGACCTCTCCTCCACCCCAAGGGAGGACGCGGAGGCCGCCATGTGCCTCCTCGCCCGGTGCGTCAGGGAGCTCGCCGAGGTGACCGATTCGCACGCCCGCGCGAGAGGCAACGAGCGGTAGGACGGGCTTCCCCATGCCACGAAAACCGCTGGTCGGGACCCCTGGCTCTGCCTCTCCCGTTGGAAGCGATTGGTCAAGGGGCATCTACTCAAGAAAGTATCGGTCGACCTCCTCCTTGCTCTTCAGGACTTTCTCGCTAGGAACGCCGACAAGAGAGGCCAGGGCGATGGAGCTCTCGAGGGCAGCGGAGCAGTCTGGAGAGAACGCCCTATCCAGTAGGGTGTAGTACCTCCTCGTTATCTCGTCGAGCTGACGCATACAGTCGCGGTACCTCTGGTCGAGTTGCTCGTCCAGCACCGAAAGCTCCTTGAGATAGCGGGATATACTCTTCGCCTCCCCTCGAGCGAGGTTGTCCTTCGCTATCTGGTAGAGAAGCATGCCCGCCGCATTGCCTATCACGGCCCCGAGTACCGGGACGGGTATCAGGACTTGCCCCATGAACGAGGAGAGCGCGCTGACGGAGCACTCGACGCAGAGGCTCTCCGAGTTGGCGAGGAATTGCTCTTCGGTTATGCTTCCCGCCCTCAGGAGGTTGGCCTGTTCCGCGACGCCGAAGGCGGCAGTGCAGAGGGAGCTGGCGACCGCGGCTGGCGTAGCAGTGAAGTTCGTCAGGACATAGACGCTCACGCCGCGGACACCGCCCCTGATGGTGCCGACGGCAGATTCCCCCAGGATGCCTTTCCAGTCGTCGTCGGTGAACTCCTGGATCGCCCTTCCGGTCCTGCGAAGTCTGATGATTGCCGTCACGAAGGTCATCCCGCCCTCGGCGACGGACGAGACGAGCGCCACGCCTGCCGCTTGGCGGACAGATGGCGCGCTCGCCTCGTGGGCCTCTCGGCGGATCTCCCGGTCTCTCGATTCGAGCGACGCCTTCTCGGCACCCATTGCCCTTTCGATGCTTCCTGCCTGGACGTCGGAGAAGCTGAGCTTGGAGGGCTCGATGTCTTCCGGCCTGATGTCGCCCCTGCCGAAGAAGTCTTGGACCTCCCTCCACTGCCTGAGGGAGAACTCCCCGGTCGAGGTGGCCATCTTGTTCGCCCTCTCGGGGGAGATGGAGTAGAGCTCCATGACCCTCTTGTAATGGTCGCTGGGAATCTGGTATCTCCCTCCCCGCTCAATGAAGTGCGGGTAGGCGGCGTGGTGCTGTTGGATGGCCTGAAGGGATAGGTGCCCGCCAGACGCCGAGAACTTCTGCTGTATCTGGACGCCGTCGCGAATGAGGTCCGTCGGGCCGTTGTCGTTGACCCACACGTAGCTAGGGAGCCGTCCCTCGATTTCCTCCCTCGCGTTCCCGACGCCGCATTCGGCCACCTCGGCGATGAACCCGTGCATCCCCTTCCAGGAGCCACGATCTCGGTCGATGATCTGGGTCTGTATGGCGTCCATGGCGCTGTCGATGGTGCCGAGGGCCGTCTCCAGGTTTGCGTCCTGCGCGCTCAGCTTGTCCATCAATGCGCCAAGCCTGCATTCGTTGAGGTAGTTGACCCACGACGCGATGGCCTGCTCCTGGTCGCTCCTTGCGATTCTTGATGGTCTCATGCCTGGTCTCCCAACGTCTTGTTCAGCAGGGTTGAGAGGGAGACGGCGTTGTTCACGAGTGCCCCGAGTTCCTTCTGCTCGTCTTCCGTCAGGGACGAATAATCCCTTCCTCGGTAGCGCTCGCAGCTCACGACCTGCCCCCGGAGCCTCTTGCTCAGGGAGCGGGTCTCGGAGAGTAGCTGCTCAATCGCAGCCCTTAGTTCCTTTAGTGCCTCTGTGCCATTCTTGACCCTGACGATTTCCTCACTCTGCCTCTTCTGGGCGTCTCTTACCTTGATGTTATGAAATATCAAGGTGGCAACCACCGTCGCCCCAGCGACTCCCCAGCCAATGGGGCCCGCGAGAGCGAGGAGCGCCTCGCCGGCGGCGACGCCGCCCCCTCCCATAGCGACGGCCCCGCCACCGAGGAAGGCCAGTGAAGCACTCTGCGCGACAGCCCCGCTGAGAGTCGAGATCGCCGCGCCCGTCGACGCCGTCCCGAAGGTCGTCGCGACCCACATCAGAGCCCCTGGTGCCAGGGTGGCAACGCCCGCTCCAGCCGCAACCCCAGCGGCAGCCCCTCCTACGGCAGCCTTAAGCTCCCCCTCCCTTGCCTCAGCGAATTGCCGCGTCTCGGCAAACGTCTGAAGCTGAGCGTTGACGCGGCCAATGTCCGTCGAGAAGGACTTCGGATGGCGTGCGATTCCGTCGACCACCCGTTGCGCATCGTCGAGCACCTCAAGGCACAACAACCTCTCGGAAAGCAGCTCCCCTCCACACTCCTCAAGAAGTGGCCGCATCCTGTTGTATTCCCGAGTCGCCCTGTCGAGCTCCCTGTCCAAGGCGCGCTGGAGGTCGAGGACCTCCAGCGATTGGTCGATCATATCGTTGATCTCGTCATCTCTGGTGGGCAATGCGAGCTCTTTGTCCTCGCAGAACTTGATGTACGCATCGTATTTGTCTGCGCTCCGGATCAGGCTGCTCTTCAGCTGCCCCCTTTCGAGCAGGGAGACCCCCTTCCCTTTCCCCGACGTTCTGCTATGCACTGAGCTGATGTTGTTGATCTCCAGCTTCAGCCGATGCCACTTGTACCTTCGCTCAATCTCCCAGATGTATTCCGGGTCCTTTAGATAGAGCGCCAGGAAACCCATGCAGATTGCCACCAAGACGACCAAGACGGCGAGAACCGTGACGTTCATGGAATCATCCCCTAGATGAACGGGGTGGACGAGCGACGCCATGGACCATTATCGCTTAAGGCGGCAATCTGCACGAGACAGAGGAGCGGCCCGGGTCACGTGACCAGGCCCTCGGCCGACGGCCAACGACGGCGGTGGGCAATGATGGGCAGGTCCCAGCACCGCCTGCTTTGCTGCCGACGCGGACGCCCCTCGCGCCCACGAATGACGCCGGCCGACGCTCCGTGCCCCACCGTTCCCGCGGGGAAGCAGTGGGGCTTTCGGGAAGCGGCGCCCTTCCGACATGCGTTTCGCCGGGAATTGCACTGGGATTCCCCATCCTCGCGCCCGTCGAAAGCGCGCAGGCGGCGTGGAGGCATGGGACGCTTTGATTGTCACCCACTTTCGTTTACAGGTGGCAATCAAGCGGCGAGCGGCTGTGAGGCGTGCGACTCCTCGAACTCCAGCGGGCTCATGTAGCCCAGGGCGGAGTGGAGCCTGAGCCTGTTGTAGAAGCACTCTATGTACTCGAAGATCTCGAGGGCCGCCTGCTCGCGGCTGTCGAAGGTGCGCGCGTGCACGCACTCGCACTTGATCGTGCCCATGAGCGACTCGGTGGGCGCGTTGTCCCACGGGCTGGCCACCGAGCCCATCGAGGGCCTGATGCCGTTCTCCCGCATCGTCTTTCCCAGCAGGAGCGACGCGTACTGGCTGCCGTGGTCGCTGTGGTGGACGCACCCCTCAGGGGGACGCCGCCGCTCGACGGCCATCCGGAGCGCGTCGTCGGCGAGCGCCGCGTCGATGCGCTCGCCCATGGACCAGCCGACCACCATCCTCGACCAGATGTCCATCACGACGGCCAGGTAGAGCCAGCCCTGGCGCGTGCGCACGTAGGTGATGTCGGCGAACCAGGCCTGGTCGGGGCCGCCGGCCGTGAAGTCTCGGCCCACGAGGTCGTCGGCGCCGTCCTCGCGCCTGACCCTCTTCTCGGCGCCGCCTGGCGACTTGGCGCGCCTCCTGGAGGCACCCGCCCACCCGCGCTCGGCCATGATCCTGGCCACGCGCTTCTCCGAGGTGACGACGCCGTCGCGCCTGAGCTGGGCGAACACCCTAGGGGAGCCGTAGGTCCCGCGGCTCAGCTCGAAGACCCTGCGGATCTCGCCGGCGAGCTCGGCGTCGCGCAGCGCGTGGGCGCCCGCGGGCCTCCTCCTCCACTGGTAGTAGCCCTGCCTGCTGACGCCCAGCACGCGGCACATCTCGCTCACCGTGTACTCGTGCTCGTGGAGCAGCACGAACGCGAACCTCGCCCTCTTCGCCGAGGAGCCTACAGATTCCTGCTGGCGAAGAAGGCGCTTGCTTTTAAAAGGATCTCGTTGTCCCTCCTGAGCTGGGCGTTCTCGCGCCTGAGCCTCTTGAGCTCCTCCTCCATCTGGAAGGGGCCCGCAGGCTCGCCGCCACCCGCAGCCCCAGCCGCGTCGGCCTTGTGGACCCAGCCCCTCAGCGTGCTCTCGTCAATCCCGAGCCCGCGCGCGACCTCCGCATAGGTGGTGCCGGACTCTCGCCACAGCTGGACTGCCCGCTGCTTGAACTCTGCGGTGTACTTCCTCGGGCTCGACGCCATCCCCGCCTCCAATCTCTCGGTCCGCTACCCATTGTGAGCGGATTTGCGACTGTCAACAAGAATGGGGGA
>Ga0256404_1007736_pt1 | contig 16742 bp, 16 predicted proteins | sample RumenRJG_01DNA_FD_185990 | JGI IMG/M metagenome (GOLD analysis project Ga0256404, IMG submission 185990) | Bovine rumen microbial communities from Lethbridge, Alberta, Canada - RJG_01 | ecosystem: Host-associated > Mammals > Digestive system > Stomach > Rumen | place: Canada: Alberta | collected...
GCTCCGATCATCCTGAACGGGCACAACTATCCGCAGCATCCTGTGGCGGGTGTCTTCATGATGGTGGCATTTTGTCTGCTGCTTACCCCGATGCTGATGTATTTCCGCCAGAAAAGCGGTTCGGTGATTGTTCCCGCTATCATGCACGGAACGTTCAATGCCGTGATGGGTGTCAGCGCTACGGTTGTCACGCCGGCAAACGACCTCCTTTACGGCGGCCCCGGCCTGGCAGGAATGATTGTTTTGCTGGTTGTAAATACCTGTTTGTATTTGTATGACAGGTATATTAGTAAAGAGAAGATATTCACAACTCTTTTATAAAATCCTTTATTTTTGGCTAACTACCTATGACCATTACCCTTCATAAATGGGCCTCCGCTGACAAGGAAGCGCTGATGGCGCTGTGCAATGCCGTGGACAGGACGTTCCTGTCGGACCGGCTGCCGAATCCTTATACGGAGGAGGATGCAGACTGGTGGCTGGGAATGGTGGCGGAGAATGAGGGCAAGGAAGGTGTATGGCGTTCCATCTGGGCTGATGGACAGTTGGTCGGCAGCATTTCCGTGGAACGGAAGGATGAAGGTGGCCAGGCCATCGGCGAGATTGGCTATATGATCCTGACGCCGTGGTGGTCCCAGGGCATAGGTACGGAGGCGGTGCGGCAAATCTGCGAGATTGCTTTCCAGGAAATGGCGCTGGAGCAGATTAGCGGCCAGGTGTTTCCAGAGAATGTAGCTTCGGCCCGGGTGCTCGAGAAGAATGGATTCCGACTGGAGGAGACGAAGACCGGGGCTGTTGTGAAGGGTGGAAAGGCGTTGGACGTGAGGTTGTATCGCCTGGATTTCTGAGATTATTCCACAATCAGTTTATGGCCAATTCATGGCGCTGGTACGCTGTTTTCTCTTAAAGATGACAGTCGAATACCGGCTGGCGAAGCCGGGGCGCGGAACGGCCGCAAGTCTCTGACCGGAGCGCCCGGCGCGGAGGGAAGAGTCTTGCAGTGGAGCTGCCACAAGTGGAGTTCGCAGGGGCGCTCTGTGCCCCGGAGGACGGAACCAAGCCTTCTGAACGGAGCTTTAGCGCAGTGAAGAGGGCTTGACCGCTTTTATTATAGACTCCTGATTCCCTCAAATGATGGAATTGATGGAAATGAGGGGATGATGGGTGCCGTTATTCTTTCGGCGTGTTGAAATCGAAGATTTGTATCGCCAGATAGACTTCGCGCTCGGGATCGTTGGGTAATGTGAATTTGTAGTTGAACCAGGACTCTCCCTTCGGTGTCAATGTGCTCTTATAGTTCCCGTGAGAAGATACATTCTCCTTGACCCCATTGATGGCGGTAGTCATCGTTGTATCGCGAACGAATATCAAGAGGGCTGCTTTCGTCTCTCGCCACGTAAGGTAGCTCAACAGCTGTGATATCGCGTTGTGAAACACTTGCTTGCCCTTCCAGAATTTACATTCAGCAACAAACAGAGCGCCATCGCCATGTTTGACCATGATATCAGTTTTCCCCTTCTTGTTGAAAGCTTCGGCCGTGGCAGAGTCACTCTTGAAAGTCACCTGTAGTTGAGTTAAGAATAGATCACGTAGCGATTCCTCATCCCTTCCAGCCGTTGTGCTGGGATGCTTCTCAAAAGACTGACCGACAATGAAAAGGGATTCAAGAATCTGCTCATATTTGGCCATATCTATCACAGGGGTAACATCCTCCACTTTCTTGGAACTATTATTTACTCTTGGCGGATCAAATCGGCGGGATACAGTTGGGACTGCATATGTTTTGGGATTCTTCACTCCTGATGAGAGTGGCACTCCAAGACTGGCGATAAAAGAGTTCTCTTTCTTGATCTTTTCTTTGCGGGCGACAAAAAAGTCTCTGGCGGTCCTGGGCAAGGAGTTGTTGTATGCCTTGATATCGTTCTCCAGATAACCCAACATTTTCTTGCAACTGTCTTTTGCCGATTCGATTTCACGCTTGACCTGTTCGGCATCATCGCTGATTGCCAGGATGTCTGTGTATATCTCAGTTGTGCCGACATGAAAATTGCCAGATCCTGAAAGGAGGAAGGTTGAGGGACAAAAATAAAGCAGATTGTGATCCCCACTGATTGGAATGATATACCGGATCATTGTCCGTTCAATCGCTCTTTGAGCGCCCCAGTATCTTGGCAGATATTCAGGATCGACAATTACCTTTCTTGTCTCAATCCGCGCATCATCGAAATGTATGACGGGCAGGTGGAGCGTAAACTCGTCGATAAGGTACTGAATGTACTCCTCTTCATCCACATTAAGAACATAATCATCGGTTAGTCTGGCAACAGCATCGGATACCTGCTTGTCCCGCGAAGGGGATAAGCTACCCGATCCATATTTGGAAAACATATCTCCGTGGTCGATTCTAAAGTGTTCCATTATTATATAATTCTACTTTTGGCAACAAGGCGACTCCTTCTGCAAATTTACGTATTTCCTCGTTCTGTTTCACATCTATTTATAACATGTCTATTGGTACTTGGATGTATTAGATAATGCATGTATAACTTGCAGTGGTTAAAGATTATCTGTATTTTTGCCTGAAAAATAACACTCACTATGTCCCAAATTGAAATTGGAAGGTTGAAGTGCCCGACATGCGGCGGCGAATCATTTGAAGCGAACCAAGATCGCTCATACGTAAAATGCGAAACGTGTGGGCGAGTATTTTCTGGCGGGCTTGAAGAATTGAAAGAACTTAATATGCCTGAGATTGAAAAGTCCGCCCGATCTGTTGCAGAAGATAAACTGACAGAGATGTTCAAAAAAAACTTTGGTAAATAATGTTTTCAATCTGTTGTATATCATTAACCGCTATCGAGAGTACCGCAGCACTCGTCATATCTATTGGAGCTGCAGTCTTTTCTCTTGTTAAATACTACAAGTTTGAAAACGTATATCAAAACAAGAACTTGCTTTGAACGACATCCAGCTGGCCGAGTATAAAAAGGAGAAAGAGAATCAGCAAAAAGCCGACATTCAGCCATCCTTTACTTCTTACTACAAGGCTCCTTGGGAAGCTTAAGGTCTACAACAAAGGGCTCGCCGCCGCCGAGAGCGTTGAGGTCAGATTTCTGGATGATATCAGTTTGCTCTCGAACCTTCCAACCACATTGCGCATTGAACGATTAGACTCTCTGCAGAATAAAGATTACGATGTTCATCTTATTAATGGCCATCCTCGCGAAATCCATGCGCGGGTAGGCTGGCAAGACGAACATAGCGCTCATAACACTAAAACCGTAATGGTTTTCATTCAGTAAATGACGAATATTTATGTTGCCTCCAGCTGGAGGAATCAGTACTATCCCGAGGTCGTGAAGCGCCTCCGGGAAGAAGGACATCAGGTGTATGACTTCCGCAACCCTCCGCACGGCGGCACGGGGTTCCACTGGACTGACGTGGACGAAAACGCCCCGAATTGGACATTTGAGCAGTACGTCGAGGGATTGCACCATCCGCTGGCAGAACGCCAGTTTGAGGCGGATCTAATGGCCCTGCAGCAGGCAGACACTTGCGTGCTGGTCCTGCCTTGTGGTCGTAGTGCTCACACAGAGGCCGGGTGGATGGCCGGCGCCAAAAAACGCGTCATTGTGTACATTCCGGAGATGGTTGAGCTGGAGTTAATGTACAAATTGTTCGATGACGTTGTGGGGGACCTCGATGTCTTATTTTAGCACTCCAAAACCATTAATCAATATGTCAACGTTATCAAAAGGGTCTGGGGTTTTCTCATTGTCTGATTCAGACATGTTTGTTGGTTCCTTCTTTTCCCCCGAGGATATATACGAGATTCTTGAAATAAATCTTATTCCTTTCACGGAGTTTTGTGTTGCATTAAAGAATCTTGGTTTGCTATCAACTCAGGGACTAGTAGATGAGAAAATGCTTTATCGTCAGTTTGACACCCTAAAGAATCTATATTCAACCCAAAAGGCCCAGCGCTATACGAGTCTGGACGAGTATGTATTGAAAAGAGTTATGGCAAGGACACTACCTGGAGCAATAATAACGCAACAAGTCGAAGTTAGGGCGCCTGGCTCTCCTCGTGCAAAGAAGGTTGATTTTAAGATAGAGGCACCGGACAAAGCGGTCTTTGTAGAGTTTGACGGTCCTAGTCATTATGTGCCACAGCATGGGCAGGCGCATGATTCTTCCACCAAGAAAAAGGCTGTTGAAGATGCCACAGGTCTTGAGTGTGTTATCTGGCCGTACTGGATGCAAAGATGCAGGAGCAATGTGTTGGCAGTTTTTGATCCGGCAGTCAAAGGATTAGGTGCATTATGGAGCACGAACTATTTCTTCGGAGATTTTGTGATCCCTAATGCTTCTAACGTGATAATTGAAGAGACGAAGCGGTTTAATGCCATTGGTGCAAATGGTTTTGGATATTTTTATGGCGCCAACGCTAAAGAACAACGACATATCATTCCACATGGAATCATAAATAAAATCCTGAAAAATCCTGAAAAAATCAAGTCACTTATACCACCAGACTGGGATGGAGAAAAAAAGTATTGGCTGCCAGAACCACTTTGGGATTTGGCATAATGAAGAATGGACGGCTTCCCAAAAGGATGTCGTCCATTTTATTAAGGAGTGATTTGTTTATTACTGTAAAATGGCTTTTGCCACAGCCTTAGCTATATGCCACATCATTACAGGAGGCACGGCATTTCCGATAGCTTTGTATTGTTTTGTTTCAGATACGGTGTCTAACGCGAAAGAATCAGGGAAAGACTGTATTTTGGCGGCTTCTCGTGGAGTAAACCTGCGGAACCTTTCACCGACCCGAAGGACAGGATCAGTGGAGTTCAAGCTGACTTTCGCAAGGTGTGAACTAACCGTGTTGCACGGCTCATCAAGATTCTGTGACCTGCCCTTGTTCATCTTCTCCTGGACTTTCAGCATTCCGGCAACCGCTTTCTCACTGAAGAACCAATGGTCATCCTCATTGGCGGCCACATCAATTACTTCCCGAAGAACATGCTTTTGCCTGACCTCATCCGGATATGCAAATCGGGCCAGATCATTTTCATCTCGGAAACCCACAATGATAACACGCTCCCTTTTTTGGGGCACGCCATAATCAGAAGCCAAAAGCAGCTTATGGACCACGTGATAGCCGGCATTTTCGAACTCTTTGACAATCATGAGGAATGCTTTCCCCTTATTTGCCGACAATAGTCCTTTGACGTTCTCGGCTATAAAGGCTCTCGGCTTCTTCTCTTTCAGAATCCTCACCATTTCAAAAAACAGCTTTCCTCTGTCATCTTTATAACCAAGACGAGGTGGATTCTGAGCGGAAATGGAAAAGGACTGGCACGGGAATCCTCCGATCAATAAATCAAAGTCCTCAAGCGTTTTTTCATCCAGAGTCTTTACATCTTGGATCTCACACTTGGTGCTGAAGTTTTCATTGTATATTTTGGTACAGTACGGATCATTATCAACGGCCTTGATGATCTTATATGGCAGTTTTGCATATCTTTTACCAAGGAAGTCAAAACCGCCAATCATCCCAAGATCCATTCCGCCACAACCGCAGAAGAGAGAAACTATTCTTATTGCTGCTGCCATAATCTCAATTTAACTTTTTCACATACACTCTCATCAAAGGACAGTTCAGCGCCATTGCTGGGTGTCATATTAATTCTATCCGCCTTATACATTTCCACAGGATTCCTCAGAAGATAGAGGTACATTTCCCCACTACTAATCATTAGACGGTAAATGAAATAATGATCCTGAATTGTAGCCGCCGCGCTCCATTCATTTGGAGTCAAGTGTACCTTGAAGAAGTGGATCTTTTTGCGACTTACCGTCGTTTTCACCTCAATATATCGTTTGACACGATCGGGTGTCCCCTCCAGGCTCTGCACATCATAACCAACCCCAAGTGCTGTAGGTATTTTGACGATCAGATGCAGACAATCTTCTAATCCACATTCTTTAATTCGCATCTTCTCATGACCAATTACAAGAGACTCTCCCAAATCACCGATGTCCTTTGTGCTGAAATCTTCCGCCTCGAATATTTCGGTAATCTTTTCCTTAACCAGTTTTGAGTACTCATCTTCCGGATATTGCTCCTGAATAAAGTCGGCAATATTGGTGGAGAAGGCAGTAGGATCTATGTTGTCATTGACATATTTGAACCATTCGACCTTCGGGTCATCCAACTCTGCAAGATCAACAACCTTTCCGTAAAACTTATCGTACCCTGTAAACCATTTATCTTGAATGATATAGGAAGAAATGGCTTCGGCTTCCATTCCATTCAGATAATAGTAGCCATGTTCTTCTTTGAGGAGATTAGCCAAAACCATATAATCCAGAATATCCCCGGCATATCTGATAACGTCTCCCTGGGTGTCGTAGTCAATGCGTTTATTGCGATTCTCTATAATCAGGTCGTAAACTTCACCTGGCTTCCTATTATCGCGTGTTACCCTAAGGTCATTAAAAATGCAATGTGTCGCTTCTGCCTTTGAAATACCAAACAGCTTTCCTGTTGCTTTTCGCTGGTCATTTCCATAAATCAAAACGCTTGCTATGTATTTTGCCGGCTTGAAGCGAATGCCGTGCTGTATCATATCAAGAACGACTTCTTTTTTGGTGTGGCCGCCCGGATACTGGAACGTGAATAGGAAGTATTTGAAGAACTGCATCAAGTCCTGGTGGGTGGCAAGAACCTTCGCCATTTCACCGGTCTTTGTGTAATCTATTTGTTTGTCCTCAATGTAAAATCCAAATAGAGAGGAAATCTCGGTCCTCCAATTGTTGATTGTCTTTTCAGCTACACCCTCGTTGCCGGGATATAGCCTGATAGCAGCATTGAATGCAGCACTATACTCCCTGTAGGGGCCATCAGGAATCTTGCAGCTTTCCTCTGCCATAAAAAGCAATACGTTCTCTACGTCGCTCTTGAATCTGGGGCGTATGTGATGAATTCTGTAGTAATACTGTTGGGGAACGCGATACATACTATTTCTTTTCTAGTGATTCTTTAACATTCAATGCTATAGCGCGAGCCATCAAAGGCGGTACGGCATTTCCGACTTGCTTGTATTGGCTGGTTCGGCTTTTCAGAAAAACATAATCATCCGGGAAAGATTGAATCCTGGCACACTCTCTAACTGTGGGAATTCGGTTATAAGAATAGTGGAAATGATGCCGATGACCAGTATCAATGGTAAAGCTGGGCTTCTGACTGTTGAGCCGTGTCCAGGCGATGTGAACCTTACGGGTTCCTTGAAGTTCCAAGGGCAAATCTTTGTAATTGCCCCCATCGGGGACCATGGCAATAATCTCCCGTGTACGCTGGTTATGCTCTGTGGCTTCGTGATTATAAATGCCCTTGGATTGGGCGCGTGCCCATTTCTGGTATTCACTTTGAGGCTGCACTAAATACACGGAGCCATCGGGGACTGAACTCTCTCCAAGATCCGATAAAGCCTGGGCAGCCGTGACTCTGACTGGTGTGGAGGGTTCAGGGAAAGAGAACGAACCCTTCTTCACCCCAACGAATATGGCGCGACGCCTATTCTGTGGTACGCCATAATCGGATGCAGTAAGAACTTTGTATTCAACTTTGTAGCCAAGAGCCGTGAAGTCTGCAAGGATAGAGTCGCGGACAGCACCTTCTCCCATCGATAGAATATTCGGGACATTCTCCATCACAAACACTTGTGGGGAGAAATACTTTACAAATGCTACAAACGATTTGTACAGCTTGTTGCGAATATCATCAATAATCCTCTTTCCGGCAATTGAAAAGCCCTGACATGGTGGACCTCCGATAATAACGTCCACGTCGGTTATGTTATATGATTTAGCAACTTTCTCGATGTCGATATTGGACAGGTCTGCGCATAGGGTATTAGAGCCAGGGTGATTGTACAAATAGGTGTCAAGTGAATCCTGCCAATTATCTATGGCTAATACTGATTTAAAACCGGCCATCTCGAAACCGGTGGACATTCCACCAGCGCCCGAGAACAGATCAATGAATGTGTATTTTGGGGTTGTCATAAAGTAATACTACTCTTCAAAGTAATCGATATCAATGCGTTTCACTTCATAGTTCTTCTTGACACTGACACCGACATTATACTCAATCATATACTTCGCCAATTCCTCGCCGTTTACCAGGACGATTGATTTGGGTAGAGTTTTGACATAGGTTCTTGCTTCCCTTGAGTAGTCACTCGTTGTTATGAAGATTCCTTTCGTAGAATGTTGTTCATCCAACGCACCCGAGAACTGCTGGACGGCCGGCTTGCCGACGTTATTCCCTGGATCATATCGTTTTGCCTGAACATAGATTCTTCCTAGACCAAGCTTGTCCTCAAAAATGATCCCGTCAACGCCATCATCATGGACATACGGAGTGGCCTGTGTCGACGTTCCATAACCCATGGCACGGAGGACATCTAATACGAGCTGCTCAAAGAACTTTGGTGTTTGTTCCATAATCTTTTGCAACAATTCAGACGCCAAATCTTTGTTTATGGAAGAATATGCGGATTCCAGCAATTCTGTAGGCGTGACCTCTTGATCTGGCGAAACAGTATTATCTGTATTAACCTGAGTGTTCACCCCGATGGACGTCCCTTGTGCATAAGCGGCGAATTCTGGATACTCCATAAGGTCCCTTTGTCTTAAATCTGTATGGACTAGCAAGTACTCCTTCCCACGAGGAGAAATGCGATATACGCCACGACTCGGAATGCTAATGAAATCCGCTCGTCTAAGATACTGCCGTGCCCATCCAATCCTGTCGATTAACTGGGTCGTACTGCCTCCTCTGGTTTTCAGGTCACAATCTTCCTCCGTGAGATGAAAATGATTAATCATCGCTTGTCTCATCTCCTTCGTTGTCATATCTTTTTGACCAACAAACTTCAGGAACGGATACAGGAACTCTTCAAAAATAGGAATTGCCATAATACTACTGATTTTTCGTTTTGGGAACCCGAAGTAAATCCCCGACCTCAACTTCGAGAATACGGGCAATTTCAATAAGAGTCTCAATGCCGGGCTGAGAAGAATTAGTACACCATTTTGATACAGTGGCAGGGTCTTTCCCAAGCTGTTCAGCAAGCCACTTGTTGGTCTTATTCTTGTCCGCAAGAACGACCTTAATTCGGTTGATCGACTCCTTCATTTTGATATTTTGGGTTGCTTATTGCGCAAATTTAATGAAAATTCCGCAATAATATAGTCGAATTACTGTAAATTTGCAGAGCATGTCAGATACACTTACTCCAGACCAGCGCCATCGAAACATGGCAGCAATACACTCCTCTTCTACGAAGCCGGAGCTGAAGCTGCGACATTCGCTGTGGCATCTAGGGTTCAGATATCGGGTCAACGACACGAGATTGCCTGGATCTCCTGATATTGTCCTTCCAAAGTACCGCACAGTCATCTTTATCCACGGTTGCTTCTGGCACGGCCACAGGAACTGCAAGTTCTATACGGTTCCCAAGACCAATACCGAGTTCTGGACTGCAAAGATAACCCGGAACCAGCAGCGAGACCAAAAGGTCTGGCGTCAGCTAGAGGCGAAGGGATGGGCCGTTGTTATTGTTTGGGAGTGTCAGCTGAAGAAGGGCCGGTTGGAAGAAACTATAGGTTGGGTATCCGGTGAAATCAGAAGAAATAGCGAAGCCCTCCACGCAGAGAGGGAGGAACGAAAGAGATCCCGAGAACAATACCTGCAGCAGCGACGCCAGCAAAAGGAAAAAGAGGCGGCCATGAAAGCTGAAGTTCAGCGGTTAGGCGGAGTGAAGGCTGCTCGAATTAGGCGCTGAGTAAAAGACTACCTTCGCATTATGGATATTTGGTGAATAATTACTATCTTTGCGATATTGGGGTTAGTCCCATCATGAAACTTAGTGCCGCCATGCCGAGAGCCGTAAAAAATAAACGCCCTGTTGTAATTGACATCTTCGCCGGATGTGGAGGGCTTTCTCTTGGCCTATATCAAGCTGGCTGGCAAGGATTATTCGCAGTCGAGAAGAATATAAATGCGTTCGAGACCTTAGAGTATAACCTCATTAAGTCCAGAAATCACTTTGACTGGCCTGAATGGCTTCCGAAGAGTAATCTTGATATTATTGAAGTAACTAACCTTTATGAGCAAGAGCTTCGTTCCCTTCGTGGGCGTGTGGATCTTGTTGCCGGAGGTCCTCCTTGTCAAGGTTTCTCAATGGCTGGGAAAAGGGAAGAAAAAGACATCAGGAACCAGCTCGTCTTCTCATACATCAAGTTTGTTGATCTGGTTCGCCCAAAACTGTTGTTATTTGAGAACGTTAAAGGATTCACGTACGCATTCAACAAGAAAGATAATCCCAATGCGGTTCCCTTTTCTCAAATTGTCATTGAAGAGCTCCGGAATATTGGGTACGATGTTGCTCCACAAGTGATAGATTTCTCCAAGTTTGGTATTCCTCAAAGGAGAAAGAGGTTTATTCTTGTCGGTGTGCTCAACGGAAAAGAAGGTTCTGCAGCCCATTTCTTAACGTCTCTAAATCAGCAGCGTGAGGCATTTTTGAAAAGACTAGGTTTAAGTGATAGCCCCACAGTAGCAGATGCGATTTCAGATCTCTTGAAAGCCAATGGAGAACGTCCTACTCCAGACCGGAAAGGGTTCTGCTCGGGCAAGTATGGAGCGGCATCTTCTGAATATCAAGCTTATCTGAGGCAAGGATCTGAAACCGGGGATGGGGACGTCCCTAACAGTCATAGCTTCGCTCATCATTCGGATGATAAGGTCCATTGTTTTGAGAAGATTCTAGCAGAATGTTCTGTCAAGGGAAAGAGACTGAATAAAGCAATGAGGGAGAAGTGGGGAGTTCATCAACGTTCCATTACAGTTTTGGACCCTAAGTCTGTATCGCCCACAATTACCGGATTGCCTGACGACTACCTTCATTATTGTGAACCTAGAATCATGACGGTCAGAGAATGCGCCAGAATTCAGTCTTTCCCTGACTGGTATGAATTTAAAAGTAAATATACCTCCGGTGGCGACTTGAGAAAATCAGAAGTCCCACGTTATTCTCAAGTCGGAAATGCCATACCGCCATTATTTGCACATCAGGCCGGAGAAGTTCTGAAGGAGATGTTGAAGTATGCCCAATGAACTACAGTTTAAAGTAAGCGCCGAGCTGAAGAACATCCTTGGTAGAGATTTGATTACCAGCCCCAACATAGCTGTTTTGGAGCTGGTTAAAAATTCATATGATGCACACGCCACGAAAGTTGAAATAACCTTCGGCGAGGATTCCCTTGTTATTGCAGACAATGGAAAGGGAATGTCATTGGATGATCTGAAAAACAAGTGGCTGTTTGTGGCATACTCTGCCAAGAGCGATGGAACCGAGGATAAATCATACCGGGGAAGGATTAATCGTCGTTTTGCCGGTGCTAAAGGTATTGGCCGTCTATCTTGTGACCGTCTAGCCCGTTATCTGAAACTTGAGACGAAAAGTGCTGATGGTTATCCAGAGATTCTGAATGTGGACTGGAAGGCATTTGAGGAGAATCAGCAAAAAGAGTTTGACGAGGTTACAGTTCAGCATGAGACTAATGATACTGCTCCTATATTCCCCGGCGGTAAAGAGACGGGGACAATCATGACATTCACGGGACTCAGGACGCATTGGAATAGGGATGGCATTCTTTCTCTTAAGAAGTCACTCGAGAAAATGATCAATCCATTTTCCGAAGTCGAAGATTTTGAAATAGAATTGATTGCGCCCAAAGAGATAGAAGCAGATCAAGATGCAAAGGAGCACGAAACAGTTAATGGCATTGTTGAGAACACTATTTCGGACGTTTTAAGAATTAAAACCACTCAAATTGAAGTTCGGTTGACGAAAGATGTATTGACTACCACATTGTCGGATAGGGGCGTTGTTATGTACGAGATTGAGGAGCCCAATACATACCAGTATCTGGAGGATGCCAACATTGGGCTTTTCTACATGAACCATGCGGCAAAGACGAATTTTACTAAAAGAATGGGGATTCAACCAGTCCGTTATGGTAATGTCTTTTTGTTTAGAAATGGTTTCCGCATCTTGCCATATGGAGAGTCTGATGATGACAGTTGGGGATTAAACAGGCGTGCTCAACAGGGTTATAATCGTTTTCTGGGAACCAGAGACTTGTTCGGCCGAGTAGACGTTGAAACAGACAACGTCAATGACTTCAAAGAAGTTTCAAGCCGCGACGGGGGATTGATAGAGACGCCAGCGTACAATGAATTGCTGTCTTTTTTCTCGAAAACACATCGACGACTTGAGAGATATGTTGTTGGTGTTCTTTGGGGCGAGGGCTTTTTGAAACGGGATTATTTCAGGCAGAATGCTACGGCCGAGTTAATTCGCAAGCAATTGCAAGAAGCTGAGAAGGACAGTGAAACGCCAGATCATATTTATAAGAATATCGGTAGCAAGGTTGACTTTTTGCAGCTTGTAAAGAGTCTAGTCAATGAAGATAACGTTACGATAAAGTACTATGATTCAACCCTTGCCAATATTGTAAGTGATGTGTCTGCTGCAGAGATTCTTCAGAACCAGTTTTTTGATGATGTCAGGAAGATAGCAGAAAAGACGGAGGATGCAGATCTTATAGAAAAGATTCGCACCTTTGAGGTTCAGCTGGATGAACAGAAAAGGCAAAAAGAGGATTTTGAAAAGAAGGCGGAAGAGGCTAGGGCTGCTGCTGAGAAGGAGCGCAAAAAAAGAATTGAGGAGGAGAATAAAAGGAAAGCAGCGGAAGCGGAAGTCGAAAGCAGGAAAAAGCAGAATCTGTTTCTTCAATCAATAGGAACGTTAGATAAGGACCGGATTATAAAGTACCATCATGATATCCGACTGCATGCCCTTACTGTTCAAAATGCATTGTCGAATATCACAAAGCAAGTAACGGCAGAAACGCCCGATTTAGAGAAGTTGAAAAAAAATATTGGGCTGATTTCCAGATGCAATGACCGGATTATTTCTATAGCTCAATTTGCCACAAAAGCTAACTTCAATTCTAGTGGAGACATAATAGAGGAAGATTTAGTTGCATTTGTTCAGGATTATCTTACAGAAGTTCTCCCACCCTTCTATGGAAACGATATAAAGATCACTTGTGATAGCAATGGCTGTTCAAAGATACTGAGATTCAAGCCGATAGAGATTGGTTTGATAATGGACAATTTTCTTTCTAACTCCCTCAAGGCGGAAGCAGGCATTTTCGCGGCCAGTTTTTCTAGTCAAGGAGAGAAGCTCATTCTGGATATCTGTGACGATGGTAATGGCCTTTCATCCAAGATTCCTAATCCTTCGACCGTCTTTGAGATGGGTATTACAACGACGAATGGATCTGGGCTGGGATTATACAACGCAGCGCAGTTTGTGCAAAAAGAGCTTCGTGGAACAATTGAGGTCGTTTCTGACTTCGTATACAGCAGTACACGCAAGGGCTTTAAAATCAGAATAACGCTATGAGGCTGAATTATCGAATATTATGGATCGAAGACTCTACGGATTGGGCAGAGTCTATTCAGGAGGATATAAATGAGATTGTCGAGTCGTTTGGCTTGTTTGCAAATTTCACTGTCCTTCCGGCAGAATCAGAGGAACAAGATTATAACGGTTATAATCTGATTCTAATGGACTTGGGCCTTGCTGAAGGCCGACAGGGAGATGCATTGATAGAACAGATCCGTTCTCTGAATGTGTTCACAGATATTGTTTTCTATTCGGCTTCTGGCGTCGAAGAAGTTAAGAATAAGGGCCGCGATCTAAATCTGGAAGGTGTATACTATGCAGATAGATCGAACGTCCTTTTCTTGCGGAAAGTTAAAGATATCATTAAAGCTTCTCTTCAATCTTTTCAAGACCTTGTCAATCTCAGGGGACTTGTGATGGCTGAAGTGAGTGAGTTGGACTCAAAAATGGATTCCATTATTGAGGAATATTTCGTTGGTGAAGATAGAATGGCTGAATTCCACAAGCATGTCACCGATGATAGGGAGAAGAGTACGAAACGTAATCTGGAAGGGGATTGTGACAGGTCATGTAAGCACAAGTGGAGGAATTTAGATATGCCTGCGATTCTTAAAGCAGTCGACTCCAATAATCGTGCACATGCTGTGAATGTGGTTATTTCTCATTTGAAATCGACTGGTGTTATTTTCGCAGAGTTTGATGAAGCGTCGTTTTATACACAATACGACAGGGATATCATAAAAATGCGCAACAACCTTGCTCACTGTGTAGAGGCGGTTGAGGCTAATGGCAAGCCGGTGTTAAAAACCAGAGGTGGCGATGTCTCTTTCTCAGAAACAGACATTGTTGGAATCCGTAAGAAGATTCTCTTTTACAATAGCGTATTCGACCGTATAGTAGAGAGCATTCGATAGTGGGTCTTTAACCGTTATCTGCACCATATCAGTTTCTCAGTATCTTCTCAGCACATAATTGACAATTCCCTCAACGTGCAGCGCGACGATTGCCCGGCGTCCTTCGTCGGATTCGCGGAAGAGGCAGTCGTCGGAGTTGTCGTGGAAGAGATTTTCCGTCAAGGCGGCACCACAGAGGGTATTCTTCAAGATTTGGAAGTCGCTTTCCCAATCGGGATCTCCGTCAGAGTAGTCCTTCCGGAGCTTGTGCCCGGGTAGCCAAAGTGCAGCGGCGCGGTAGAGGCAATCGGCAAGCCGGTCACCAGCCGTCTTGCCGTGGGAGGTATAGCAGGTCCAGCCGCGGGCGTTCATCCACTGCTTGCCGTTGCCGGCAGCGTTGGTGTGGATGGAGACCAGGCAGACATTGCGTTTGCCCTGCTGCCGGTACCAGGTGTTCACTCGCTCGGTGCGGGCCCGGAGTGAGACGTCGTATTCTTCCGGTGTGACCAAGGCGGCATCGAAACCCCGGTACTGGAGGTGCTGGACCACCGCAGCAGCGATTTCACGTGTGTATTTGTACTCCCGGAAGAAAAGGAAAATCATTTCCCGATGCAGAAAACCACATACTTTCCAAGGGCTGCCGGAGGGTTTTTAATGGGGCATGATTGTCAATGAGTTACGCTTGTCGTTTGTCACAATTGTGACGGAATCGGCGTTTTTTGTGACAATCGTTGTGACAGGATCAGGCCCAATCTCGAAGATTCTTCATTGTGGAGACAAAAATAACTCGGGTAAAAGAGAAAAAAGGCATGTTTTCAGCCCCCTTGAAACTTGTCAAGATTATGTAACAAGTTTTACCCGAGAAATTAGCGTCTCCAATCTTTAATCATTCCAGATACGAATTTGCGTTTTCATTGTTTTCTCGAGAAGAAAGGCTACTCATCAGTGTATGGAGATATGGTTGTATAGTCAGTTTGGTATATCTAATACAGGACTTGACTGTACCGGCAGATTCCCTTGGGTCATCTTTTTTCTTCTACCAGAATAAAGACAGGAACTTGCAAGTGGCCATATGGATTCGTCTATTGCCTTTGTTGCTTCTGTTTCAAAGCTATGCATCAGCAGTGGCAAAACCATTTTCCGGCCATTTCTGACACTTCAAGATGTGCCGCTTCGAACAGGCGAAGAATACTGTTATAGATTGAACACGGGGGGGGGAGCATTCCTGTCGTGACTGTCAACATCTTGCGTAAATAAAAAAATTAAAAAAGTTTTTGCTTTTAAAAAATTTTGCGTATCTTGCACCCGGAAAAGGTTAGGAACGCAGTGTTACGCACCCTTAATAATTTCTCTCAGCAGCAGTCTTGGAACCAGCAGGTCCCGAGCGCTTCTGCGTGTGTATAACTCCAGCCTTATGCTGCGCATCCAAATAGAAGCAAATAGAAATCGAAGATAGTTCAGAGGCTGGGCCCGAGGGGTTCAGCCTCTTTTCATTTTCAGTCAGTCAGTAAACAGTTAGTATAGTAGTTCAATTCTTAATGCATCATTGTTATGGACAGATCTGATTTAGTCAAGGAGTCCTTCGTGAAGAAGGAAGTTCCGGCCTCGATTCCTGCAGGCAAAACCTCCGATTACTATGGAGAACTGGTCTTCGACCGGAAGAAGATGTGCAAGTATCTGGATGTGGAAAGTCTCCATGCGCTGCTTGACTGTATCGAAGGCGGAAAACCGCTCGACCGGAAGACGGCGGACGGTGTCGCCCGCGGCATGAAAGAATGGGCGATCGAACACGGTGTCACGCACGTCACCCACTGGTTCCAGCCCCTGACCGAGGGTACCGCCGAAAAGCATGACTCCCTGATCGACTATGACGGGAAAGGCGGCGTGATTGAAACCTTTGACGGCAAGATGCTTGCCCAGCAGGAGCCGGACGCCTCGTCCTTCCCGAGCGGCGGTATCCGGGCCACCTTCGAGGCCCGCGGCTATACCGCGTGGGATCCGACCTCTCCGGTCTTCATCCTGGACGACACACTTTGCATTCCGACTGTCTTTGTTTCCTATACCGGCGAGGCCCTGGACTACAAGACCCCGCTCAAGAAGGCCCTCAAGGCCGTCAGCGACGCGGCTGTCCCCATCTGCCAATACTTCGACCCGAGTGTGACCAAAGTCTATTCTTACCTGGGCTGGGAGCAGGAGTATTTCCTGGTCGATGAAGGCCTCTATTCCGCCCGTACGGACCTGATGATCACCGGCCGGACCTTGTTCGGACACAATTCCTCCAAGAACCAGCAACTGG
>Ga0256404_1007737_pt1 | contig 16740 bp, 15 predicted proteins | sample RumenRJG_01DNA_FD_185990 | JGI IMG/M metagenome (GOLD analysis project Ga0256404, IMG submission 185990) | Bovine rumen microbial communities from Lethbridge, Alberta, Canada - RJG_01 | ecosystem: Host-associated > Mammals > Digestive system > Stomach > Rumen | place: Canada: Alberta | collected...
TATCTATATTATTTGAAGCAAATCCACTAGATAATCCTAGCGAAAAAACCGGTCCAGCCTCCCTATAGAATAAACATACCACTAAAACCTTCATATTATACTTCTCCATCAATTACACCAATCTGCTAATATCTGTTCTATTTTTCTTGCGGTACTATTTATATCATATCCAGCAGAAACCACTTTTTCAAAAGCTTGATTTCTGTTAACTGGTGCTAAGCTTTCTATTTCGTTAATCCACTTGTTTTTATCAAGCGGAAGAAACACACAATTTCCAGTAACATCAGTCTCATTAGTTACAGAATCAGATAATATACACTTGCACCCCGACGCCTGTGCCTCTATAGCAGATACTGGTAATCCCTCATAAAACGACGGCATCACAAAAAAATCAATTGTTTGTAGAATATCTCCTACATCCTTTCTATTGCCTAAAAACATAACTCTATTTTGAAGTGATGATTGCTTTACTCTTTCTTCACACTTTGATTTCAATTGCCCATCTCCAACAAATACAAAATATATATTTTGATTACTTTTCACCAACTCTTCAGCTATACTAATTGTAAATTGGTGATTCTTCAGTTCAACAAATCTTCCGACCTGACCAACAACTATAGCATCTAGTGGAATATTTAATTTTTTCCTATAATTATCCCTTGTAGTTTCATTAAATTTAAACTTACTAATATCTATTCCATTTTTTATTTCATAATACTTTTTCGAATCACAAACTTTTTCTCCAAACATCCACTTAGCCGCTGTTTCAGAACATGCAAACTTTATAATTTTCTCATTATTTAAATATTTTCTACCTAAAATGTTAGCAATTAGATGAATAATTCCGCTCTTACTATCAGAAGAACTATGAGCATGAACTATGGTTTTTTTCATACCCATACAACGACTTAATAAAGGATACTTTAATGCATCCGCAGGACTAGAAATATTAAAATATGCAACATTATATCCTCTTTTAAAAAGTTTAATAGCCCTTCTCAGCATAGTGATTTTAGTGAAAAACCCCTTAGTCGTATTGGAAATTGAAAGTGTAATTTTTTTTGCTCCCAATTCTTTTACATCTTCATCATAAAACTCTTTTATATTGCATTTAGTTATAAAATCCATTTGAATTCTATTATGATTTATATATCGATATAACTCAACTGAAAACCTTTCAATCCCCCCACTTCCAAGCCAATATACCATATTTAAGACACGTATTTTTTTCATATTATGACACCTTTCTTTTCTAAAAGATTGTATATAAAGTTCTATTAAAATATCTCATGGTGCAAATCCATATAACCCCCAAAATTTTTTAACCTATAATAATATTCCTCTCACTTTTACCCTCAATAACAAACCACAATATTTTACACATCACTATATTAAAACTTAAAATATATAAACGGATTGTATGAAATTCCAACTAAATATAATATAGACAATAAAAATAATACTAGATATCTTAAATACACAAATACTTCATTATTCCAAATTTTAGATTTTTTAAGAACCTTTATCTCAGTAAAATCTATAACAGATAAAAATATACCTGTTATAAAACATATTATAAAAACGGAAGTCAATTTTGAAATTATATTATATTGAGCACCCCCAACAAAATTAAAACTAAATATATTTTTAATATATTGTAAAGCCATCCTCATATTATCTGCTCGAAAGAATACCCATCCTACCACGACAACAAAAAATACATAAATGTGTCGTATAAAATTTGGCAACCTCTATAAAATCTAAATAAACTATTTTGATCCCATAGGTCTCAATACAATCACTATTAGTAGTGGCATAGCACAAAACCCAGCATATAAATATCTAAATTCTGCAAATACCGGAGTTGCAAGAAGCAAAGAAACAGTAATAGCTAAAATAGGTATTGAAACAAAAGCTCCAATTTTATCTCTTCTAAATAGAGATATCATAAACATAATTAAATCTAACCAAACCAAAAGACCTATACTCATAAATATACGTAAACACTGAGTATTTAAAAATATCCATAAATACTCTCTAAATAATGTATTTAGCGTAGTACTATTTGTTTTCCTTTGTATCCCCCATTCATTATTCTCTATACCACATTGCCAACACCAAAAATCATACCCAGAATTCCAATACCCCCTTGTCTCATCAATCCAACCCTTTAAATATGACATTGGATATTTTACCCCTAATGAAAAATAAAGTTTTATATATTTCACTTTATTCTGTACCAATAGGTTTTGGTTTCCTTTTTCACGCACTAAAAGCTTTATATGATCTACCGAATAATAGTAATAGTTTTCAGCTATTTGATCTACGTCTATTATTTCATTTAAAGCATCACGTTCCCAATTCTCTAACTTAGCACCATCATAAACAACCCTAGCAACCTGTTGCGAAGGAATAGCCAATGATTCTATTGTATCAGGTTGAGTAACTCCCAAAGCATGTAAAACATTATGTTTCAAAATAAAACTAATAAATAGTATCAACATAAATAAAAGTGTTTTTTTCTTTTGTGACTTCCAAAACAGAGTAAAAGTAATTCCAATTATAAAGAATACAAACAAACCATTACTTCTAAGCAAGCAAATTCCAAAACCAGAAGCAACTAATATTAAATATGACAATATAGCATTTCCTATATAAGTCATACATCGATAAAATGATGTAATAAAAAGAAGAATACAACAAGCAAATAAAATATCTTTCCACATTGTTATTGCATAAATTATATGATATGGCATAAACAAAAAAAATAGGATTGAAAGAACAACCATCCATCTTGGAACTTTCATCCATACCATAGTACTTACGGCATAGGAGAAACTAATCGCCGTTATAAATATTTGAAATATAAAATATAAAGCTACCGCAGCATTTATATCGTCAAATAGAAATAATCCAATATCAATAAAGCATTTTATAATTATAGTATGAAAGAACGGATGATGATTAGAATACACACCTGTCATTATCTGATTAATTTGACCTATACTATCTGTTGTTAATTCTCCAGGATATTGACACAAAAATAAAACTAATAATCTCGTCAAAACAATAAGAATAAAACTAACAAGAAAAACTACACTAGGATGAAAAAAAATATTAAGTGTATGTTTCCATTGCATTCTTTTTATACTTTTATATGCAACAATAAATATATTTGAAAATGCAATATAACCGCCCACTATTATTATCAGAAAAATAAATGAAGAATATAAAAATTTAAAGCTTAATCCAAAATCATCAAAAAAAAGCAAGCCGTTCCAAATTCTATAATTTGCCAACGTAATCATACAAGAAAACATCAAAGAAAAAATAACTATAATATATCTATCTATTTTTTTTATTTCTATTTCTCGATGTAAAAATATACTTCTATAGTTTATGTATAGGCAAATACTCGAAACAACAATTATCAACAAATAGTTTACGTAGTATGCATCAGAATTAATTAGCTGCGCCCCCCACATAAAAAATAGGACGAGTCGAGCAAATAAAACTATTGGAAAATCAGCTTCTTTCTTCCATTTCTCAAAAAACTTTCCCATTAATAATCGCCTTTATCTTTTCATAAATATATTACATACTCATCTTTTTAGACATAGTAACCATGCAATTATTTCAAAACAGCAAAATGACTTAATCAGATTTCGCCAGCTTATATAATATCTAGTGATTTACTATTCATAAATCAACCTGTAGATTGGCTCAAAGATGTATGGCATAAGCGAAGTATCTTCATAAGTATTATATATTCTAAAGATCATCCAAGATATAAACAGAATAAACATTACAACCGAAATAACAGATTTGTTTTTTACGTGTTTTTTTATTACATATATACATTCTCCCCACATCATCAATCGTATCACATAAAAAAATTCATATCCTCTCCATATGTTTAAAATATAACATACTGGAATCATGATAATGTCAAAGATACACGCTGTACGCAAAATCTTTAATCTATTTGTTTCTTCATCATCTCTAGTACTTATATCTTTTAGAAGCCATTCATTTAAAATGAATAGTACGCCCCCCAAGAGCATTTGAGAAAATGCTATTTTCCAAAAGTTATCAAAAAAAGAATTTCCTACCGATCTACTCGCATACCACAAAAACTTACCTTGAAGAAATGGTATGGAACCACTTAAGACCAAATATTGTCCAATTCTACCAACAAATGCACTAACAATAATAAATGCAAACATTTTCCATAATGGAAATTGTTTCTTTGAATATAAGTATATAAAAACTATAAAAACAGAATATATTAGCAATGATCTATGAATAAATACACTAGCGCCAGAAACTATAAGCGCCATCCATTTTTTATCTTTTTTATATAAAACTATAGAGAGCAATAAAAAGCTTGTCGCTAAATTAGTTCGCAATGAAGATAATCCACGTAAAAAATGAAAGAATAGTAATATTTGCGGAATAATACTCATCCTATAAACATAAAAGTTCTCAAAAAACACCATATATACTATTATCATAAATGCATATAATACAAAAAAATAAACATGATAATCTGATGTAACAAAGCGAATAAGCTTAGTAATTAGTTGAAATAAAGGTTCTGTAGTATCTTGATAAAAGTGAAATTCTCCACTATTTCGAGTCTCAAAAAATTTGATATATTCCAGAGAATCTGCACCACCAATATGTAAAGCAACCAATCTGAAAGTTGCCATTATTTCCCACACAAAAAAAAGCAAGATATAAGGTGCTCTCACCTTATACCTATATATTCTTATGCTACGATTATATCTGGAATGAGCCCACCAAATGCATCCCGCTCCAACAAGACCCATCAATAAATATACAACTAAGCTTTTAATATCCCAATATGGCGCATTTTTAAGATTCATATTATACTCATACCCTTAATTAACTATATGTTTCTACATTAAATATATTTACGTTAAATATATTTTTTCTAATACACTTGAATTATACTTTGCATCATATCCAGCATTTTTTATCGTTTGTATATTATTAACCGAGATATCTTTTCGACTATCCTTTGAATAGGTAGTTATTGCATCAATCCAATTCTGAGTTCCTGAAGTAATACTCATTGTATGAACACTATCCGTTATACAAACATCATTATCAATAGTATCTGAAATCAAACATTTTAGTCCTGACGCTTGAGCCTCAATAACAGAAAGAGGCATGCCTTCCCATATAGAAGGAAAAACAAAATAATCCATTGCCGACAAATATAATTCTGGATGCATTTGCATACCAACAAAATATACGTAATTTGCAAGATTTAGTTTAGCTACTTTACTTTCTATTTCATTACGCAAATCTCCATCGCCAACAAGAATCAAAACTGAGTCACTATTTTTTTTATGATAATCATAAAAAATATCAATAAGAAATTGATGATTTTTAGGTTTATATATTTTTCCCACGTGACCTAATACTATCGTTGTATCGGCTATTCCTAAATCATTTCTAATCATCATTCTATTATCATAAGAAAATTGATAACGACTAGTTTCTATACCATTATTTAATATTTTAAAATCATGCCTACCAAAAATCCATTCTCCAGCTTTTCGAGAACATGCAATTGCATCAGAATAACTCCTGTAAAAAAAAGAAGAGCACAGCTTATTCAATATTCTATGATTACACTTACTAGTATGATTATGAACTATTCTCTTCTTTATCCCCAATTTTTTTGCCAAAGATAACTCTAATACAGCCGTAGAACTATTCGAATTAACGTGAACAACATCATATCCACCATTTTTCATTACATTGAGTAGATTCCTTCTATATCTCAATAGATTTTTCTTTCTATTTCCTAACGAAAAGTATTTAGAACCATAATTTTTTAATTCTTCAGCGAGATCCTGATCTAATTCCTCATTTGTTGATGCAAAATCCATATGTATTTTTTCTTTGTCAATTTGGCGATACAAATTCATCATAACTGATGTTAAACCACCATATGGAACAAATGAAGTTGTAATAATCACAAGAACTTTTATCATACATATCCCATCCAATTAACAAATAACACCATCCAAAACAGTACCAACTATCTTATCACTCGAACTTGATAGATCTCTTATAGCTGCCTCAAAATCATTCATTGATGTTTTTCCATACTTAGCTAAAAGTACTATTGCATCATGATTTTTTGATTCCAAAATTGCATCTGGACTAGTCTTTATATTACTCGAAGTAACTATATTTATTTCCTTTTTTAGTTTAATTAATTCTTCTTTTATTTTATTTAATAGCATATCAGCATCAGATTTTTCATCAACCGGAACAATAAGAATACTATTTACTCCTTCTAACAAAGCAATATTATATGCTATCCTTGCATATTCTCCATCATTTTTCTTTACTTTAGTATAAACTCTTCCAAGCATTCTTTGTCCACAATAATCAAGATCCTCTACCGTCCTAACTGAATCTTTTAATATATAAATAAGTACATACAAACCACAAGAAAGAATAACACCAATACAACCACCTAAAAAAATAAATTTGATTATCTTTTTGATATCTAACTCAACATTTCCTTCACTTGCTTGTTCCTTTGTATCTTCAGTCATAACAAATGGTTCATCAATTACGCTAACAGAATCTATTGTCTCATATTCTCCAATTGAATTAATAAAGTTTTCAGATAAATGCTTTGCAATATCAAGAGCTCTGTCAGCATCAACATCTATCACTCGATATGAAAGTATATTAGCACCACTAAACCAAGAATATATTTGCCACTGCAAATCAGTCGAAGAGATTGATGAAACCCCCTCATAAGTATTTTTATTTATATCGTCAGTTATAACTAGTGCAACATCATCATTTATAAATATATTTGTAGCATCACCCTGAAGCTTAGCTAACATCGAACTATAATCAAGGTTGGAATTCCCCTCTATATTACTAAAGTTAAAATCAATATATATTCTTCCTGACACAATATATGATTTTTCCGGTCTAACTTGCCAAGCACTATTTTTAGTGTCATTTATGCTATTGGTGTAATCGTGATTCGTTGTTATAATTTTTTGATATATTTCGTCTGCAGTCTCCGGCTTATCCTGCTTTAAATAACCATATCCTGCACCTAAAGTAGCCATACCTATACCAAAAATAACAACAACGACTGCTCGACTCCATAAATATAATAGCAAATCCTTAATATCTAATTCTCTTTCTTTCATATAAGTACTCCAAATATTTTATAAAATTATGCGACGTAATAGTCTAACTATTATTTCTCCAATATTCTAATGAATCAAAAAGTATATTTTCCATCTGTAATTCAGGTACCCAACCAGTATGATCAGTTAATTTGTCATGATTTCCACATATTACTGGAGTATCGCTGGGACGCATCCTTGAGGAATCTTGTCGTATTTCAACACTAGTTTTTGACATGCTAATTAGCTTATCCAATACTTCTTGTGCCTTATATGTTTTTCCCGAACATATATTGTAAACCTCTCCAGCATGTCCCTTTTCAACAATTAATCTTATTGCTCTACAAGCATCTTTAACATGTGAAAAGTCCCTCGCAGACTCAAGATTTCCAACAGATAAATACTCTTTCTTACCCATTTCGATTTCAACAATCCCCGAAGCAAAATCAGAAATCATAAAACCTTTACTTTGGCCGGCTCCACCGAGATTGAATTGTCTAATCATACATATATTCATCCCTCGATTATCTACATATAATTGAGCCATCAATTCTTGAGATTGCTTTGAAATTGCATATGGATTCATAGGATTAATCGGAACATCTTCTGAAACATCAACGCCTTGTTCTTTCAAACTCCCATACTCATCAGAAGAACCCATAGCAACAATCTTTATATTGGGATTAATCTGATATACTGCCTCCGCTATATTGATAAATCCCACTGTATTAAGTTGAAAGGTCAGCTGTGGTTTTATCCAAGATAATCCAACATTAGCTTGTCCAGCCATATTTACTATTACATCCGGCTGATAAGTTTGAATCTTATCTAATACATCCGAATAATCCATGATATCCATTATCACTATTGAATCATCTGTAGCATTAATGTCGCATTTCACCACTTCATATCCATTATTTTCAAACTCCACAACCAGATGTCTGCCAATAAATCCTGAACTACCAGTTATTAATACCTTCAATTAACACCTGCTTCTTTCTTTGCTAATTGTAAATCATGTTCAGCCATAATACTACACAACTCTTCATAACTTGTCTTCTGTGGATCCCAACCAAGTTTAGTCTTAGCCTTAGTAGGATCTCCCCAAAGATTAACAACATCCGTTGGGCGATACCACTTTGGATTTACACAAACCACCATCTTTCCAGTCTTCTTATCATAACCCTTTTCTTCTAATCCTTCGCCCTTCCATTCAAGCTCTATGCCATCATTTGCGAAAGCAAGGGTTGTGAACTCACGAACTGTATGCTGAACTCCTGTAGCTATAACATAATCATCAGGCTCATCCTGCTGAAGGATAAGCCACATACATTCTACATAATCCTTTGCATATCCCCAGTCACGAAGAGAATCAAGATTTCCAAGTTCAAGATGATCCTGAAGCCCACAGGCAATACGACCAGCAGCGAGAGTGATTTTACGCGTTACAAAATTATCACCGCGGCGCTCTGACTCATGATTAAAAAGGATACCATTACAAGCAAAGATTCCATAAGCCTCACGATACTGCTTTATCATCCAATAACCATACTGCTTAGCTACAGCGTATGGGCTATAAGGATGGAAAGGTGTATTCTCATTTTGAGGAACCTCCTCAACCTTTCCATAAAGTTCTGATGTTGAAGCCTGATATACACGACAAGTCTTATCAAGTCCTGCTGTATGAACGGCCTCCAGTATTCTGAGAACACCCAGGGCATCAACATCGCCAGTATATTCTGCTGCATCAAATGAAACTTGAACATGGCTTTGAGCCGCAAGATTATATATCTCATCGGGTTTTACCTGAAGCACTATTCTAATGATGCTAGATGAATCAGACAGGTCACCTTCATGAATTATTAGTTTATCTAAAATATGATCAATTCTAGAAGTCGTAGATACAGATGCCCTTCTAATTATTCCGTGTACCTCGTATCCTTTTTCAAGTAATAATTCTGCTAAATACGAACCATCTTGACCTGTTATACCTGTAATTAACGCCTTTTTCATTTTTTTCTCCTAAACTATTTTTCTTTTTTATCTCAAAGTATTTATTGTTCTTTTTAAGCCGGATTGAATATTATACCTTGCTCGCCAACCAAGTTTTTCTAGTTTTCCCCCATCAAGCCTAGCTTTTGTAGCTTTACTATATCCAGCTGCTTCCAAAGAATCCGGAATCTCGAATACAACTTTCGTTCCAACAATCTCTGCTATAATTGCCGCTAAATCCTTCATCTTAATATCTGATGAAATATCCGCAATATTATATGCTTCTCCATTTTCACCTTTAAGTAATACATATAACAAACCACTCACAGCATCTGCTACATATGTATAACTATAGTATTGATTTCCAGTAGACTTCAACACTATATCCTCACCAGCTATTCCTTTTTTTATAAACTGACTAATTGCCTTAGAATCAGACATTAACATAGTTGGACCATATGAACGAGTTAAGCGCGGAATTACTACCTCTATATTCTTCTGAGTCATATACGCCTGACATAAAGCTTCTCCACATCTTTTACTTTCTGGATACCCAGCTCGCATTGTATTACAATTAATATACCCACAGTATTCTTCATCAAACAACTCAACATCTCCACGATTTTCTCCATATATTTCATTAGAAGATGTGAATGCAAATCGCGTTGCATTATGTTTTATAGCAAACTCCAACATATTTTGTAACCCAATAATATTTGTAGTTATTGTACCTATTGGATCTGTAGAATATTGCAAAGGATGTGTATTCGATGCCATATGAATAATATAATCAATTATCCCCAAATCATCTCTAATGAACTGATGATTAATGTCGTAAGGAATAAATTGAAGCAATGGGGCATCTTTCCATTTTGAAAATCTTTCCTTAGCTTTATTTGCATTTCGACTTAATGCGTAAACAGTACAGTTTAAGCCTTCCCAATTTTTTTGCATCAAAACATCAACTAAAAATGAACCAACAAGACCAGTTGCTCCAGATATCAAAATACTTCTGTCCTTCAACTTTTCCCATGGAAGTGAAAGACTTCCAACATAATTTATATCTTCTAAATATGTATCTTTATCATATAAACTCATAATAACCTCTTTATTTAAGCCAATTATCCTTATCAGATTTCAAATATGCTTTAAATAGTTCCAAATCATCTTTTGTGGTAAGTTTAATGTTTTTATCTGAGCCCGATGCAAAATATAATCTTTCCCCTAATTCAACCATCATTGTGTTAGTATAAGATGATCCATAGATTCCAATCTTTTTTTCAAACGCTTCATGATAAGCCCAATCTAGCTTTCCAAATTTATACGCTTGTGGAGTTGAGACACGTCGAAGAGTTTCACGTGGTATAAACTTTACAGTACTTATCTCGTCATCCACAACAAAGATTTGTTCATTATATGGAAGTGATGTCACAGCATTCCCATATTTTTGTGCCTTTAGGATAACGTCTGTTAGTACAGTATCATCAACAAGAGGTCTAATTCCATCATGAATTATGACAACATCTTCGTCCGATGCTTTTCCTTCTAAATTGAAAACTCCATTTCTTATAGACTCCTGTCCAGTTTCTCCACCGGAGACAACCCACTTCAACTTATCTATATTAAACTGTTTCGCATATGCCCATAAAATATCATGCCATCCATCGATACAAACCACTTCAATAGCATCAACTTGAGGGTGCCTCTGGAATCCTTCTAATGTATATATCAATACGGGCTTATCATATACATTAATAAACTGTTTAGGAATATCCTGTCCCATTCTGTGTCCAGAACCACCTGCAATAATTATAGCTAATGTCATCTCGCTCACCTCATTTAATTACTCCACCAATTTTCAATGCTCTTCGTCTATTGTTATAGTCCCTATAATAGTTTACTTCAATATTCACTGCTTCTCGTTGCGATTTCCATTCATCAACCCCATTAGAAATATCCTCTATGAACTTATTCATATCATCATATGTTCTAATTTTAGGTCCCGTGCGATAGTGATCTGGATTGCTCATTGCAAATCCTCTTCCATCTTTGTAATCTTCGATATCATCTTCAGTAAATCCTATCGGTCTATTTAATAAGATATAATCTAAGAAAACCGAAGAATAATCAGTGATAATTGCATCAGCATTACCCAATAGACGATATAAATCATACCCCTTACGTTGGAAGTCAGAATGTTGAAATATACATAGATTGCTAAATTTTGTTTTGTTTATTCCATATGAATCCTGCATTGGATGAAGTTTAATAATCATTTTGACATTATTTGTTTTTAAACACTCGTTCAGCCTTTCCAAATCATCCAAATTAATTACTGGCAAGAAATCTTTTGCCTCTTTTACATCGCTGTATCCCAAAACACTTGATTTTCTAAATGTTGGCATCCATAAGATAAGTTTTTTATTTTGTATACCTATTTTCTCTGGAGGATACGGATTAATCATGACATCAGTTCTTGGCTGTCCACATATTGAAATACGTTCAACTCCACAATCAAACTCATTAGCCCAAAATTCATTAAATATCTCCGAAGTCGAAAGAGCATTTGTATAATATGATTTTTGATAATTCTTTGTCATTTCATTTTTTTGTCTTATATCCACCCCTTTAAATGGTGAACCATGCCACATCTGAATAACTTTCTGAGTTTTTGACGGATATATAGGTAACTTTCCAAAACAATAAAACACATGTCCCGCTCTAAGATATGTTAAAACACCCGCTAAATTACTTTTTGATGAAACATTTGAGGGAAGGACCTTTTTTCTTTTATCATTTTGACTTATAACAATTTTATATTTTTTATTATATTCCTCTGAAATCATATAATCATAAATATATGATATGTTATCTCGAAATCCCATATTACTATATAGTAAAACTAAATAATCATCTTTAGGAATAAACTGATTAACAAGTGATAGCCCTTTAAAAATTGTTTTTGTCAAAAGCGATTTTATTTTCTCATTTCTTATCATTTATTACACACCTACAAGTTTATTGATAATCTTTTCAAACCTCTTACAGAATCTTGTGTTATTGCTTTCTAATCCATTTTTCATACTCTTTACAAGAGTATCATACTGTTCTATAACTTGCTCAAGTTTATCAACTTCCTCAACAACAATAATATTCCCCTGACGTTCTGCAACAGCTTTTGAAAACTCTACCTGATGATCATTCACATGTTCATCAAATTCATGTTTTCGCGGCACAACTATAGGAATCTTACCTACCTGAAGTGGCATAACAAAAGAACTTGGTCCCCCATGTGTAATCACAATTCTAGCCTCTTCTACCAACTCCACCATAGAATTATATGGATATAATTTTTTCCATTGAACATTCTTGGGTTCATATGTACTAAATCCTGTTTGAATCACAACATCTTCATCGTGTTTATTTGCCCATTTATCCATATATTCAACAAGTCGATTAAATGGTTGTTCATGAGTCCCCACCGTTACAAAAATCATCTTCTTCTAGTCTCCTATATATATTACTTTATTATCACATAACTATTAATCAAAAAATCGAACCTAAATTTTCCGCTTTTTTGTATACTTTTTTCATTTCTTCCCATTGAACAATAAACTTATCAGTAACAGGGTAACACAATTTCCCACTAATAGTAGGTTTATCAATCCGATCAAAAACCTCAATATATACAGTCTTAGCGCCCATAAGTTTACCAATCCAAAAAAAAGGAATAGCAGGAGCAGCCCCAGATGAAACAATAACATCCGGACGTTCTTTTTTTAATATTCTTACTGCACGATGAGTATTAATCAACAATGCTTTTATAGATCTATTACTCGGATAATATACGGGATAGAAGCGTTCTCCTTTCAAAAGTGACCTAGCATCCTCTTTATCAAAGGTACACCAAAATCTATCTGTTCCCTGCCAAAAGGGTTTTAACATATATAAATGTGTTAAATGTCCTCCTGAGGAGCCAACAAAACATATCTTCATAACAATTCTCTCTTTCAAATATAGTTATTTAACTACCAATTCCAATCCAATCTTTCTATATCATCCTCGGTTAATTCATCACCAATCTGAACTTCTATAATATGTAACTCAGTAATACCTTTGATAGCATGTTTCATCCCACTAGGAATAACCGCAACATCGCCTCTATGAACCTCCTTGACCTCATCATCAAGAATTAGCTCTCCGATTCCTTCAGTAAAAGTCCAAATTTCAGTTCTATGATTATGTCTTTGGTAACTAATATGCTGTCCAGGCGATATAATAAGTTCTTTTGTCAAACTATTTTGTCCACTTTCATGAACCTTGTAATCCAACACTTTATATTCCCCCCAGCCGCGTCTCTCATACATAGGTCGTGAATTTTCAACATAATCTTTTAGTTTAGGTGAAACATCCTTATCTGTTACCAATATCCCATCTGGAGTTGCTGCAATAACAGCATTATTAATACCAAGTGCAATAAGAGGAATCTCAAGTTCATTAACTACATGCGTATTATTACACTCGTCTATAGTTGCATTTCCACTAACAGAGTCAACCATAGCTTCTGATAGCGTATTCCACGTTCCAAGATCCTTCCATTCTCCTCCGAATCTTACAACATTAATGCTCTTCTCTTTTTCCACCACAGCATAGTCAAAAGATACCTTTTTTAAAGTATCATATTTTTCAAATAACTCATCATATGATGTTGTTCCAAATGAATCCGAGACAATTTTAAGTAGATATGAAAGCTTGAAAGCAAATACCCCACCATTCCAAAGAGCCCCTTCATCAATATATTTTTTTGCAGTATTTTCATCAGGTTTTTCTTTAAACTCAGAAACTGCAGAAATATGATTTTTTGATGTTGGAATAATATATCCAAATTTTTCACTAGGATAAGTCGGTTCTATACCCATAAGGGTAAGATTTGAAGCATCCTCCTTAAGCGCTTCTTGTGACATTTCTTTGATGCATTCAAAATAATCAGAATTTACATATGGATCCACTGGACATACAACCACCGGTTCATTACCTTCAACACCATTCTTCATTAAAAAGGTAGCAGCCAACGCTATAGCCGGAAACGTATCTTTTCTCATAGGTTCAACACTAATGTTAACACCACCACCCAATTGTGCCTGTATCTGCGGAATCTGACTTTCGCTTGTAGCTATCGTAACAGTGGCACTTGAATCAACTTCTTTAATCATACGATACATACGTTGCGCCATAGATTCACGTGTTCCATCTTTTCTTGTAAAAATTTTTAAAAACTGTTTACTTCTTACATCATTACTCAGCGGCCACAACCTTTTCCCTGAACCACCTGATAATAAAATAATATTCATATATTTCTCTATGCCTTTCCTTAAATATCTATAGTGAAAATAGCGTATCTTTGTTCCAAAACCTAAGAAATCATAACAACCACTCAGTCGTTATGATTCCATAATTTTTCGATATTATACTATCCGCGCGTTAAGCATTTTATCTCCCTATCATCCATCTAATTAGCTAACAGAAGATAGATCTATCCATTCATTTGTTCAAAAAATAACTCCTCTGTCTTCACTTTAAAAACAGACAAATCCATGCTATCAAATGTTATTAATTCACCACTCATCGAAAGCTTACAATACAGCGACATCAGAATGGCAAATGAGTATGTTCCCAAACCTTTCATATTATACTTTAAAGCGCCACATACGTCAAATTCACCCTCAAAAATGAGTCACCTTTACGTCGAACGTAATGGTGACTCATTCTAATCACTGACATACTCCGTTAGCATCAAGATAATAGCCATCTATTTTCTTGTTGGTGACTATGTACCCATCAGTATCAAAGTAATACCAGTTGCTATTAATTTTCTGCCACTGCGAATATGGATACCAACCTGAAGTATCTTCGAACCACCAGCCATTACCATTTGTTTTCCACGATGCCGTTGCTTCATAGGTCCAGGCACCATCTGAGCCAAGCCAATAACCATCTCGCCAAGTACTAGACTCCATATAACCTGATTCATCGAAGTAATACCAGTATCCATCTATCTTCTGCCAGCATGACACTGGGTACCAACCAGAAGTATCATGAATCCACCAACCATTCTCATTGTGATTCCAACTCATAGTAGGTGCATAGCTTTGTGAGCCATCGGAGTTGTACCATTTTCCATTAACCCATTCATTTGAATATGTTTCTGCAGACTTCTGATTTGATGAATCACTATTGGATGACTGTTCAGCAGTTTGTCCGTTATCTGCGTTGTTATTAATATCTTGCTTCTTAGTTGATTTGGTCTCAGATTCCTGATTATTGCTCTGTTCAGCGCTCTGTTCTTCTTGATTATTTGACACCTGTGACGCCTCAGTATTCTTCTGATTCTGCTCTTTGTTAGCTTCATTTCCCTGCGAATCCTGTGAATCCTGCGAGCCATAATTAAGATCAGAATTAGCACACGCCTCTTCTATATTCGCATCATCTGGCATAGAATCATGCTTGATATAATACACAAAGTTGAATATCTCGCGTTTAAATGTTTCCCAGGTATGTCCGTCATTATATGAGTTATATATCTGAAAATCCCTCTGATTTGCTGTTCTGTTGCTGTTATACGCCTCGTAATATCTATCCACGCTAGTACGGAAATCTGTCTCCTGTATTCCGTATCCCATCATAAGATGAGCATTAGGATCACTCGAGAAGTTTACCCTATCTTTTGTTACCCATCCATCGGACTCGCCCTTGGTATTCAAATGATAATACATATATGAAGGGCTGCATGCACCAACATTTACGAAATCGTTCTTATAACTGGAGCCTATAAAAAGAGACTCAACTCCACCCATAGAGAATCCTGTCACCGAGAATTTTTTGCTGTGATCTACCTTATTATCGAACTCGCACTCTCCATTCTTGACCTTGTTCAGCAATGTATCAAAGCGAGATTTCTTTGTGACATAGTAATAAAATGCGTAACATGACCAATCATCCTTTTCGTCTTCGCGCTCGATATTTGGAACTATAATAACCATAGGATCCATGTATCCAAGCGCGATCCATTTATTTACGGCATCCATTAAGTATTCACGATACTCCCAGTTGCTTGAACTCTTTTCTGCAGCTCCATGGAACATAAATATTACAGGATACGTACCTTCTTGATCAGGTACCATATAGAACCCCTGATTTCTGGAATCATAATTGTAATCTACCATTTGAGTGTACGTTTTGGTGTATGTTTGAGTTTGGGGATTAGTGGTCTCAGCATTGACACCTGTAGGCATATCGTTAGATATAATGCATAGAGATAATAACATGCTAAGTGCTGATATAAGCGCGATTATTCTCTTCTTTGATTTCATGATAAGTTGCTTCTTTGATTTCATGAGCTCAATCCTTTCATATATGATACTAATAACCTTGATAAACAGTAAATGGTAAATAGCATGTACCCTACTAAAACAAGAGCCGCCTTTCGGCGACTCACTGATTACTTTTTAATTTCGTCTTTTGACTTTCTGCATTTCATCGGAAGGTTTGG
>Ga0256404_1007738_pt1 | contig 16739 bp, 14 predicted proteins | sample RumenRJG_01DNA_FD_185990 | JGI IMG/M metagenome (GOLD analysis project Ga0256404, IMG submission 185990) | Bovine rumen microbial communities from Lethbridge, Alberta, Canada - RJG_01 | ecosystem: Host-associated > Mammals > Digestive system > Stomach > Rumen | place: Canada: Alberta | collected...
CATATGATCTAGCTCTTAGATGTACCAAAGATACAAAAAATCAACGACATACCAAAATATATGGGCGACTAATTTGTAAAATATTGAGAATTTCTAGCAAGGCCTAGTTCTCGGACAGTCTCCCCCGTTTGTTGGAAATCCGAAATCTGGCTGAAAAACGCTCTCCGCTTGGGATTTTTCTTGACCGAGTGGAACATTTCTTTAACTCCACAAACAGCCTTGTTAACAGGTATCTCCATAATCAAGGCTTCATCTTTTAAACTCTCAATAATATGAAGCCCCTTATCCGTGTTCACTAAAAGTCTTGTAACTCCTTTATCATTGTCAAAGTCCTTTGAGAACTTGTAAACATCAAAGCAATCCCAAATAGAGAAGTCGGTAAGATGATGTTGCTTCTTGAACTTACAATCATAACAGCTCGGACGAACATTTATATCAGAGAAAAAAGACCTTAAATACACATCTGTATCTACCCCTTCCCGATAGACTTGTTTCCCATTCTTATAAACACTCATTTGAGAGTATTTATAACCAAAAGGCGATTTGTCTCTGAATCTGATATTACTTATGTCTATACCAAACTTTTTCTCTTGCGAGGAAACATATAGGCGAAAGACCTTAGGGGATGTTATACTATGGCAGAGAACATCCACGGTTATCAGGTTCTCGTATGGCTTACGAAGAAATCTCAGTAAACCCTCCAACTGACATGGTACGCCACTAAAACATACTATTCTTCCTTGTTTAAGGAATTCCTTGCATTGAGCATATGCGTTGCGCATTTCACTCTGGACATACTTTGAATTGCGGAACTTCCATAAGTCTTCTATCTTTTCTACATATTGATGGGCGACTACATAGTTGTCTGTATAGGCAGCACCGAAAACGACACCGCCTTTTCTAATAACATAGGAAGCAATAGCTGTAAAAGCACCTCCCGAGGCACTTTCGTGCAACACTTCCTCATCCTTGTGTTGCAAAAGAAAGGCTTGCTGGTTACCGTTTGGCTTATCCGGCTCAGCATGAATGATAGGGCATACCTTCTCACATAGATGACAATTGATGCACTTATCCTTATCTACGATAGGATAGCGGAAGCCTTCTTCGTCTTCCGTCATCGTGATGCATTGCACGGGACAGACCTGTGAACAACCCCAGCAACCACAACAATCTTTCTTGTCTTTTATCTCTATCATAAGATGTTCCTTTCTTTAAGGACACCTGTCAACCAGTTCCAAGTGAACTTGCGCAACTTGTCAAGTTCTCCATGAACTAATGGATAATCTACATCTTCCACGAGGCAAGCCCTGACATCGAAACTCTCATAGTCTGACTTTCTCACCATCCTCTGCTCCTGATGAACAAGAGATAGTAATGAGTAAAGGCGACCATTAGTCGAGGCAGGGCCATCATCAGCGTAGCGAGGAAAGGTAAAGAACTTCTTTCCATTAAGCATTGAGAATACAGAGCAATGGAAGGAATCAGTGAACACATATTCTGCATCACGTATCAACTCCTCGAACTCTTTAGGTCCGACATTATAAGGAGTATAGTCGGCGAAGCCAACATCACTTTTCACATACTCATCTGAATGAGCAATCTGAACTATCTTAAGTCCTGTAACCTCCCGTACCTTTTTCACCAATTCTCTTTCCCATGGGTTGTTGCCGAGGAAATAGACAAAGATGTACTTCTGATTATCAGCAAACCGCTTGCCATTATCAGTAGCCCTTAAAGCGTTGACCCATTCGTCAGCATCAAACATGATAGTAGGATCACAAACGACAGGTACATCCCTGTTAGCCCATTGCTTGACCAACTTTTGGCCGCTGATCTCTCGAATGCTCACATAATCGATGCGGTTGAGGAACTTCCCGGCTATAAGCCCATACTTCTTAGGAAGGATAGAGATACCGAAACTCGTCGATAAAGCAATCTTGCAGACATTCTTCGGAACCCAGTTCAGCGTGTAATAATCCGCAGCAATATTCGACGGCAACCATAACTGATCACTGCCCACAACTACTGCAGCATAATTACGAGCAGCCTCGCCCAACTCCCTCTTAGAGTTATATTGTTTTGAGAGATGAAACTTCGTGTTAGCAAACTCCTCAAACATCCCATATCGGATGCTCAAGTCATGCGCATACTGTGGATTTCGCTTCTTAGCAATCACTTTGCGCACAGTCGCCATCTTATCCTTAACCGTATTGATATCGAATATCTTGCTAAGGAAGTAGCGGTACTTTGCCTTATTGATCTCAGGCAAGAGTCCGTCTATCTTTATCGTCTCGTTATCTATCCCCAATTTATCGAACGCCATCTGTGTGGCATAAGCCTGTAGTTGGCTTCCGTAGTTTTTCTGGAAATAACAGGTAACGAGCGCTATTTTATTATTGTGCATATTTATCTTCAGATCTATTCGTTTACAAGCCCTTCATAGGCTTCTTGTTTAGTCACTCTGTCTATTCGGTTGCTCAACGCACTTAGACTTTCGGCTATCCAATTATTTAAGAGTTGATTATCTGTATAGCTTTTCAATGCAGTAAATGCTTTTACTTTTTTCTGTAACAAAGGCAACTCTGATCCTGTCCAGAAATAAGAGCCCATATTTGAATGGAACGAGTCTAATATTTCTTTTTGATTTTTGAAGTAATTAAAATTATCTATCATCCAATAGATAAAATTACTAAAGCGATCTTCAAACCCTTTCTTCTCTTCCGAATATTCGAAAACCGGGCACATACATGCTAATCGTTGAGGTAACTCCGTCTCACAAGCGCTTAGGCATTTTTCTTTAATGATGTCGATATTACATTGAAACAAAGGCCCTTTCCCAAATCCCGAACCACTTCCAAGATGGTCTTTATACTTAATATAAAACAAGATACTATTTTCTTCTGTAAGGGTATCCAGAATATCTTCCAATACAGCATCCTGGTATTTCGGCAGGAGCTGAAAATAGATATTTGGATTTACATCCACAAATATATTTTGCTTTGGAACGTTGGCACTCTCAATGATTTTTTTATTGTAAGCTTTTGCAAAATCTGAGTTATTACTTTTTTCGAGAATATTCTCTACTAAATGTTCCACTTGACTTTTTAGATCAACGGGATGTTTATCAGGAGAATAGCTCAAAGCTAGTTCCAAAGTCACCTGCTTCATCGGCTCTTCAAGGACCATATTATCAAAGTATCTCCTTAACACATACCTAAGTAGAATATTATAACAGTCCTTAAAATTCTTTTTTATCTTCATGCACGTATTATACATTTGTAATGCATTATGCAAAGGAGCAAGCTGAAGATATACCGTTATCAGTTCATCAAAAGATTGATTATATTCACGAATAACATGAATGATACCATCCAATACTGCTAAATCTTCTGTCTCATTTACAGCCTTTAATACAGTATATTGAATGAAAAATCCATTTTTAAGAAGAAAATCATAGAATCTACCTTTAATGGATTCTTCATGAATAGTATATATAAAAATATTTACAAAGTAGCTTTGAAACTTTTTATCTTTTGCTTTAAAACATTCTTCAATGTTCTTCTCTATCGAGGATAATTGTTCAACAGAAGATTTTCCTACGAGGACATTGACAAACGCATAATCAATATCTTTATAGTCAATTAGATCAGATATAGTATTTTTGTCATCATATTGCTTTTCATCAACGAATTTTTGTGCGAAAGTCTTCCAATATTGTTTTTCAAATTCGAGGCTGTCCATCGTTTTGTTCTGTCTGCTATCTTGAAACAACTTATATCTTGCATCTGACAGAATAGTTTTGAAATCCTTGGGTGATACCTTGTCTATCCATTTGCCCAACTGACTATAGATAGTTTCAGACATAGAACCTTTAAAATCAGTCTGCAACTTAAATAGCCTCTCCCGAAGCTCTACCCAATTTTTATCGCCAGTCTCATATGCGATTTCAACAAGATAAAGGAATAAATCCCAAGTTCCTGCTCGTACAGTCAATTCGTAGCTGCAATCTAATACCATCGTCCTAATATTTTTATTGAATGATGGATACTTTGATAAGATAGATTGTACTAACTTGACGCATTCCTTCCAGTAACATAGAATCTCAAGATTTGTCGGATTATAATCTTTCAGTTTCTTTAAGCCGAATTTCTCGCCATAGCCATCACGAGTAAAATAACCGAATTGGAAAGCTTGACCAATAGATCTTATTAATAATGGTATAAACTCCTCCCCAGCATCAAGCATTCTTTTAAGCAATATACTACGTTGGTTAAGAGTCGCTTCTGTGCCAGGCAGTGCTACATGAAAGAGTTGCAAGAATTGCCCCGTCGCATTATTACCCCACTTCTCATTCTCTGCTAAAGAAAGTTTCGCTAAAATCCAAGCAGACTGTTCGAATGTATCCTGAGGAAAACAAAGATGCTCATAACACCACACTAAGTTTCGCCTTATGTCTCCGCTGATGTTTGATTTCAACCAATTTGTTGATTTTCCTTCTAATATATTATAAAGACATTCAGAAACAGCGACATGGTTCACCGTTGATATTGAGAGAAAGAGCCGTGAGCCAAAGTCGGAACATACTACTTTCTCACTTCTAAAAGGACCTACACCTCCCATCAAAAGCTTAAACATCTGAATGGCATTGGCATTGTCTTGCATGTTCTCGAGCCGTTTACAGAATGCTCTTTTTATACGCCTTGACTGTCCTTCATCAGGTATTGAGTCTATGTCTTGGAGCAACTTCTCAAAGCGCTGTTCATCGCAGTCTGCAAACCACTGTCCAATGAGCCAAACTGCTAAAGGCAAGGGACGAACATTAATCCAGCTCGATGTCTTGTCTAACAACTCTCTATTGATGAGCGTTTTAATCAAAGTTGAGAAGATATAATCAATCTTCTCCTGTCCAGAAAACAAAGGTGTGATTGACTTAGTATGCTTAACAAATTCGAAATCTCCTTTTACCTCATCTTTGTATCCTAAAGGATCAAGTAATGCTAACGATTGGAAGGCTTTTTTGTTATCATTATCTTGTATTGAGTTACCACACATTTTTGCCCAAAGCCTATCATCTTGAATAAGCTTTGGGGAGCCTTGCTTTCTATATTCTTCAATGGCTTGTATTGCAATCTGAGGGAAGCCATCAGCCATCTTGCGTATTTGCTCATGTATAGAAGAGTCATCGCAGCCCATTTCTTTAAGACTGTTATCAATGAAATTGTCAACAGATGGTTTAAATGTCTCTCTTGTTAAATGAATGACGTTCACTCCATATGAATTGGCTGGTTCGTTAGGGTCATTATAAATAGCTACAATCTTGTACTTGGCGTTAGAAGAAATGATCGTATTTATTATCGTTGTAAATGCTACTGTATTGCAATTGTCAAGAACTATGTAACCATCTACATCCGAATGTTTTGCTAAGATAGATGACAGATCATTGGGCATTCGGGAATCAGATGAGTCACTGCAATAAAACGTCTTATTGATTATGTCCTGCTCTACATTCGAAAAGATCTCATAGATAAGTCTACTCTTTCCAAGGCCGGAGAGCCCTAAAAGCCTAATAATCTTTTGGTCACGCTTTAGTATTTGAGATTTTACTTCTTCATAGTCAGGAAATGATATATAGGTTGTTGATTTGTTGTATTGTTTAAGAAAATCTGACATACTTTGGAAACAGTTCAGACTCTCTCGAATGATGATTTTTTGACTAATGTTTCTACCTTGAGCAAAGATATTGAATTTGCCCACTATATCTTTGATAGTCATTGATCCTGGTTCAGTAGAACTTTTCTTACCAAAGATAATTCTTAATGCCTCATTAAAATTGAACATTATCCCTTAAAAAAGATCCAACCAATTATCGCAATAATGACTGCGACTGCTATAGCTATCCACGTACCAATGCATCCCCACTTGGACCATCCAGAAGTATCTGAATTTATAGTTGTGTCTTGTGTTATCACGTTCTTCTTTCCTCTAACATGAGAGACTTTCTGATTCTCATCTTTGTTACCTTTTTGAGATATCAGATTTTCTCCTTCACCTTCAATATTGTCTATAGTTTGTGTCATAATAATATGTATAATTTTCGAAGTTGGAAGTCTATTTATCAGCAAACTGCTTAAGGAAAGAATTACGCTTACAGTCGAGCTCTGCCTTGTCGAATTTTTTCGATTTTTCGAAGTTAATACTAGCCTGAACTGCCATATGGTTAGGCATCTTTTCTATTAGCTCTGCTAACTTGTTGTACTCACCGCATGGGAAAATGAAATTTCTATCGATGAGTTCATAGTTTCCTCCAGTGTCGCTACAGATTACTGGGCAGGCCCTACTCATAGCTTCAACAATTATTCGACAGAGGCCTTCCTGATAACTTGGTTGTACGTATATATCAATCGAATCAAGCCAATCAAATACTTCATTATGTGGCTTAGCACCGAGGATCCGTATTTTATCCTCTATACCCAACTTCTTGGAGAGGTCCAGTAATCTCTTACCTAAACCTAACCCTATCATTTGATATTCTATATTCTCTATACCTCTTGCTTTAAGGTAGGCTATAGCTCTCAAAACATTTTCCTGACCTTTCCACTTGACATCAAGGAAGGCTGCAGTACCAATAACTATCTTTTGCCCATTCTTTCTCTGTGCTATTTTGGCCAAGCGCTTCTTGAGCACTGTTTGATCTGTAGGCTGTATGACGACATCGGAACAACCAAGCATCTTCTTGCACGGATATCTTTTTTGGAGTGCTTCATCTGTCACATATATGGAGCACTCAGCCCCTTTAGCTAGTCGCTTAGCTAATAGTTCAAAATGCCTTGCTGACAACTTGCCAATTAGACTATGATGACTTAAACTCTCTAAGGCAAAGCCCGTTACCTCAAACAAATACGGTTTATGATATTTTAAACAAGCTTGGTAGCAATACTCCGTATAGATAGATGCAAAGCGAATGATGCATTTATCAACTGTGGCAACCTCTTTGAATATTGTATTCTTAATTCTTTTTCTAACAAGAGGATTAACCATATTGGATTTCGGTCTCGTTATGTCATCAAGCGCAACTAGCTTTATCTTCGGATTCTGAGGCATAAGATTAAATCTTTCCTTTGCCTCTTCGTTGCTATATATCTTTGATTCGCGTCTTAGTACGACTACAAGTTCATCACAGATATTTAGATATCTGTTCCAAACTTCCTCTGTAAAATTGGGATCCGTATACCATAATCCCTTGTCACTTAGCTTTAGGCGTGATCCACCTTGTATGAAAAGTAACTTCATAATTATACATTTATCTTAATAAAACTATCTTCTATCAAATAGCTTGGAAACATTTCTCCATTGTACCAACGGTTGGGCGATACCACAATCTTGTTAGGAAACTGCCCTAGATATTGCACCATCCAACTAAACGAGCTGTTTGAGATGATAAAGTGCTTGCAAGCAGACATAAGACGAACTTTTTCCCAGATAGAGTCTGTGCCACTTTCGTAATACGTCTTACAGCCTAAATCGAGATTCTTCTTACACCAATCAATATCATCTGAGAACATGATGAAAGTAGGATCTTCAACCTTCTGTTTAATAATCTCAACAGCTTTATCAAAATATTCTTTAGTACAAATGTTATATACCTTATTGAAGGCGGGAACAGTGACATAATCACCTCTTCTAATAGAGATGCAGACGGAATTTGTATTATTGATAATGTCGTAGAGATCCTTGTTCTCGTTCCTCAGTGGATATTTCGGGGTAAATTCTTTGAGTAAAACGGGCCTAATCTCATTAAAATAGGTTGATTGCTGGAAACCGCCGTCAATGATTACATTTTTAGTCGTAGGAACTTTATAATCGAAATGTTCCTCAACATTATGAATGAGCCCTACTCTATCCAATAACCCCAACCATTTCCTTGCATGGGTCATTCTAAGGTATCTGTCGTTTCTCGCAAATACTCTTAAATCCACAAAGAAGCAACTATCTAACAGTTTCTGAATGAAGTTGCCAAACTTATATACAAGTCTGTTATTTGATGATTCATAGGGCTGTACGTTGAAGTACTTCAACTGGTCTTCCCAGCCATCTTTGGCATCTTTACCTTTCATATTGCTAAACCCGAAAACAAATTTATCTTTGTTTCCACGCTTAATTTGCAGCCAACGTGCAAAGGCATATCTGAAGAACTGGTTCCCCAGCCTTCCTTTGATCTCAAGATATATCATACTATATAATATGAAGGAAACGTTTTATTCTTATAGAAAAATAATGAAGGATCATTTGAGAGAATGTGAACTTTCTGAATGCTACCATAGCACAGAGATAGCCTTCCTGACACCATAGACCCGATGAGACGCCGCCCTTAGAATTTACAGAAATCACGGTGTCGGTCTTGTAGAACTCATTCTCCGGAATCGTTAAGAAGAAAAGTAAGTCGGATACTATGATTTTAGGTGTGACCACATAGAGTCCATGCCCCTGATGTAGAGCTCTTTTGTAGATACAACACTGATGAAGCAGTCTCATGATACGATGATCCTTGTTAGATCTGACCAATCTTCCTTTACCATCATCCCAGAAGTTATCCGAATAGATGAATGTCTTGTCTTCTGGGATCGGATTGGCAAACACTTTCTCAAGTACATCGTTAGAAGCGAAACGGTCACCGGCGTTCATCATATTGAGCCACTCACCCTTTGCCATTCTGATGCCCTTGTTCATTGCATCATAGATGCCTTTGTCGGGTTCACTGATCCATCTCACATGTGGATTATCCTCATATTTCTTGATGATATCCACTGTATGATCCTTGCTTCCACCATCAATGATTAGATACTCATAGCTTTCGAAAGACTGATTAAGGACTGAGAGCATAGTTGCCTCAAGTTCCTTTTCTGCATTAAAGCAAACCGTGATGACTGTAATTAACGGATTATTCATGGATAAAGAATTATTATCTTGTTTAAACATCTAATAATCAAAACTTGATATCAGCTGGAAGCATCAGTCCTTTCCTCATTCTCTTATTACAGCAGCAACCGACACAGATCCATATTGCAAGATTGTTCAAGTTGTAATCTACTGGCGATCCCATATACATAAACGGCAACTGAATCAGAAGGAAGAGGGACATGGCATTAACGATTTTGACCTTCGAACAAAACCACCCTTTAAGCGTAGCGTAGACGATTAATGCAGTGAACAGGAATGCCTCAATAAGTCCACCTTTAAGGACAAGATGGAGATAGCCGGTTTCTATAACACCTCGCATTCCATAGGTAGGACTGTAGTATTCTCCCAGTGATCCTCTGCCGAACATCCAGGAGACGGTGTCATCTTGAAAGTCTTTATAGAACTCGTCTTCCGCCCAAGACCGAGTATCGTCAGTGAGACGGTCTGACAAAATTGGGAAATAGGACATAATCTCGTCAAGATGAGATGCGATATATGAGATGGCGAATATACTTATTAATATAAAGAGAACCATCTGACGCGGCTTTTCTCTCATGCTCATCACAACCATAGCTGCAATAAGGATCAACACACTTACCACGCCTCCTCGTCTGCCTAAGGTCGCAATAGTTACGATGCCAACACCGATCATTATATAAACAAACAGCTTCTCTATTCTTGTATTCCATCTGTTATAGATTGCAAAGAAACCAATACTCATCACCGTACTGCTTACGATACCAGACAGGTTCAAGATGTTGTAAAAGCTTATGTCGTCGCTTGCAAAGTCGTTTAACTCTGCTAAGTTGGTCACAGCGAAAACATTTCTGAAAGCATACAGTAGAACACAGCTAATAAGGATGGAGACTATCCACCACTTAAAAAGTATCCTCAGCCTGTTCTCATCCACGTAAAGTAGCGCATAGAAGGGGATAATATAAAAGAAGAAGTTACTTGGATACAATATCATGCGAGCTACGCCTCCTGCTGTCGGGTCGTCCATAAGTCCCCGAAACACCAATATTGCATTCCAAAGTAACAAGAGGGTGATAAACCATTTCGCAGGCTTATCCAAAATTGTCCTTCTGTTGTGTCGAGAGACCTTAAGGGTACAGAAAAGACAGGCAAAACCGAAAAACAGTTGAGTGATGTGGTATATTGGGCTTTTGCCCCATACCACCACGCCGACAGAGAATGTCAATGCATACAGATAAATAGACACAACCAGCAGATTGTAATATTTGTCCGGCTGCGTCTTGAAGATATTTTTTATGGATCGTATTATCATTATGGGCACCTCTTTTGAGGGAGATATTAAATTATTACACTAACTTTTTATTACGTAAACAGATCTAAAGCTGGCTGGTGAATGCTAAGTACATTATGATAAGAGCAGCATTCCTCGACGTACTGCCTTGATGCTTGTTGCAGTTTAGGATAGTTTGCCTTGAAAAGTACCCACTTAATGCCTTCAACAAGTCCATCTACATCTTTTTGTGGAACAATCCATCCATTTTCTTTGTGGTGGATTTGGTCAACTATGCCACCAGTTTTAAAACCGACTGCCGGGACACCGCAGGCCATCGCTTCTATGACAACGTTAGGGAAGTTGTCTGCCAATGACGTTGTAAGCAGGACATCTGATGCATTGTAATATCTGATCATTTTCTCTTGGCTATCAATGTATCCCGTAAAATGCATCTTAGCTCTTGCTACATCTGAAAATATATTTGGATCACATTTACCCACGACAAGATACTCTATATCTTTATTTTCACGGCAAAGCCTCTCTACCGTATCAACAAGATACTTTACACCTTTAAACGGATTATCAACACCCATTGCAGAAAAGATTATTAGCTTCTTGTCGATTGGCAATGCCAATTCGTTGCGAACAGCAACTTTATCTGCCGGTCGATAAACTTCTGTATCAATTACGTTAGGTATGTGAAGAACCTTGTGCCCATTAAACACAGACGATTCTGATATAAGCTCACAAAGCCAATTACTTGGAGCAGCACCATATAGGTTGCTAAACGGCGTAAGACTCTCTATCTTCTTTTTTAGAACACAAGCAGTCTTGTTTCTAAAGATTTTCATCTGTGGACAATGACTACAGTCGTTAGTATATCCTTTACAGTCGAAAGAATGGTGACAACCTCCAGTTATAGGCCACATATCATGCATATACCAAACTACAGGCTTACCAAGGCCAAGAATTGACTTGATTGAGTTTACGCTTAGATATTCATTTACCCAATGCAAGTAAATGATGTCAGCCTCTTGTACCTCTTTAATATTGGTAACGTCGTAGTCTGCATCAAGCCAATGCCAAGCCGTCTTCTTAACGAACAACCTATTCCAATAATGCCTTATTCTTGCAAAACACAATTTGCTCTTGTATGCCTCTGCACTTCTGCTGTCTATCAGGGTATACTCATTTGGTTTGCCATAGAGACAAAGCATCTTTGCATCTATTCCTGCGTGCCGCATCGCTTCGCAATGGCGCTTGGCAGCAATAGCAGCTCCACCGGTACAAGAATTCGTATTTATATGAAGAACTCTCATAAATGTATATCTCGTAAATCCTAAGACAATAGTCTGTATTCTTTGTTATTGATTACAATTGTTGAATTGTCTGGTACATCGTGTGTTATCACGCAGTTCTGCCCAATGGTAACATTATCACCGATATGAACTCCACCGATAATTTTTGTACCGGTCCCGATAAATACATTGTTTCCTACCACGGGAGCCTTTCCGTCTTCCGGTGATTTATGCCCCATAAGTATGCCTGGGTATAGCGTACAATTTTCTCCGATACGTGTAGCCGGATTGATGATGATAGATCCCCAGTGCCAGATTGTCAAACCCTTGCCACATGTGTTTGGCGGAATCTGGAAATCTGTCTTATAGCTCAGCTTACGGAGTTTTCTCAACCAGTACAATTTCATAGGTTTATTGATTACCCCCCCTACATTTGTATAATATTCTACATGCCTCAATGCAACGATATATTTCCAGATATACCGTTGGTCAGATATGGGGTCGCATAGCAGATGGTTCTTTATCGTTCGTAACCCCCTTAGCTGGCTCTTGTAGTTTCTTGAGTCAGCTTTAAGGTATTCACGTAACTCTCGTTTGTTCGTTATCATAAGAATTGGAATGGATGATCTTTTAGTTTTTGCTTTCTGTTTTCTTCATGAAGGCTGGATACTTGTACTTGTAATAATGGTAAAACCATTCATATTGCGAGAGAAGCTCCCACATCGTTTCATTTCTGAATGTAGACCGTTCGTCCTCTGTAAGAGCCGTGTCCTCTAATATATTTTCCCTTAGACCCTTGTCATTTCTGGCTTTTAGAACTTCCGAAGAATCGTGATATTGGGTGATTTCAAACCATGCCTTCCGAATGAGAGTAAGAGTATCGAATTCGAGATTAAGAGCATTTATAGTTGCTTCGTATTTGTCGTCGTCAAAGAGCAGCGTCCCATCTGATGCATAATTAATATTCCTGATCGCATTCTTCTTAAGGAACAATGGTATTATTTCCTTTTCGCCCCTACAATTATTGCATGTGTTGTGAAGGTGGAAAAAAGAAGCATTGTTTTTAATGTCTCCAATAGAACCATCACAGGATGCGCTCAGATTCTCATAAGCAAAGATATGTGGATAAGGGGGAACTGTATATTTGTGGGTGTATTGTTTGAAATCTTCTTCACATCCCCATACAACAGTCTTCTTAAATCTCTTTGGCATCCTGTCAAGATTCCTGGGGAAGTCCTCTTTTTTTGTTTTAAAGGGCACAATATGTTCTAAAGTCACCTTCGCATGAGGATGATCAACGGAATCGCCCAAATCAATATCCCTCATGCAATAGCAGCAATGATAGTGTTGCTCCTCAAGGAGAATCCTTGTCAATCTTTTTTGGGAGCGTAAATCGTCGAACTTGCAATTGACATATTTGCTGCTTGAATCATCCCAACTTGACGCGAGGAAATAGTCTACAGCCCTATGCCCCAATCGCCTGAAATGTCCATTACCCTTATTAATCCAACGCATTACCCCTATCTATTTCATCCATAATCTGTTGATAATCATCGTCACTTTTTATCAACGTCTTAAGCTCTCTTTTCTTAGCGTCAACAATACGTTGCTGGTCATTGCGCATGGCCCTAAGGATAGATCTCTTTATCTGTTCTATTCGCTGATCTCTGTTTGTTCCTAAAGCATTGATAAGGGTTGTGTTGTAATCGATTCCAAACAGATCTGGAAGAGTATGCGGTGCATCCTCTCCTTTGACAACTCTTAAAACACTATTTTTGCCATCCTCGGATCTGAGATTAGACAAGATAATCGGAGAATGAGTTGTTGTTATGAACTGAATTTTAGGAAACAATTTTTGAAATCTTTGGAGGACTTCCTGTGCCAGAGACGGATGGAGGTGAAGGTCTATCTCATCAATCAAGGCTATTCCTTCTACATTCCCTGGGGCGAACTCATCAGATGCATTTAATATGTAAGCTCGATATGCAAGATCCAGTGCTATAGAATAAAGTCTTCTATATCCGGCTGGTAACTCGTCGAATAGGATTTCTGTTCCGTCATGAAGTTTTAACCACAGCTCAGCCTCTTGCTTATCACTCAAAGCTGCGAAGACTTTTTCTATAACGAAACTATCATCGCAGCCCTCATCTATAGGCTCAGATATAGTGCGAAGACTATTAGTTATGTATTTGACTTCATTATGGATATATTGGTTCTCATCATTCAACTGAATATCGGTAAGAATAGAATTCACTAAACGTCTTTCCCAAATAGAAGTACAGGCGTTTTCTTTGTCCCACTGATAATAGCCAAAATTGCGAAGGATGTTATCCCGGCTACTTATCTGTGACGAAGCGAACTTGGAAATATTGGCAAGTTTATGGGGAAACGAATCAGAGAAATAGGCAAAGACTGGAAGTCTGTCACTTTCCTTATATTCGCTCATGAAGTGTTGGTATGCCTCTTTATATTTAGAGGGATAGACAGAAGAATCGGCAGTTGAACGCTTGTACATGTCCCATGTAAGGTCACTGTGTCCCAACTCCATTTCCGCATGAATATTTGCAGATGTGGCTGGCAACGACTTCTGATCTTTGCGATAAAACTCGTTATAGTCAAAGACCTTTATTTTTAAGTCTGGATTTCCTGCTGTCAACATGTCATCACCTAACTCCTTATCTGTAGTAAAAGCGAAGTTAAGGGCGTATACGATTGACTTTAGGATGCTTGTCTTACCAGCTCCATTTCTTCCAATGATTACAGAAATTCCACGTTTAAATTCAACATGGAACTTCTGAAAGCACATGAGGTTTTCTATGTCTAAACTCTTAAGATACATTTTCCTTATGTAAATCTATTCTGCTTTTTCCTTAATATCAAATCTAACACCACAAAGTTAGAGAATATATGTGAATTATAGGCAGAAAATTCCACCTTTTATTGAGAAACCTTACTTTACGATACCTTTTTCAAGGTACTCCTCAAGGTTGACTCGCACACGGGCAGCGGCATCGTCGGCTGCAACTTTCTTCATGTCGCTGTCTACCATGATCTTCACGAGCTCCTCAAACGATGTCTTATTAGGATTCCAGCCGAGGTTGGCCTTTGCCTTTGTCGGGTCGCCCCAGAGGTTCACCACATCCGTAGGACGGTAGAAATCGGGGCTTACCTCAACGAGCACTTTGCCCGTTGCCTTGTCAATACCCTTTTCGTCAGCGCCCTCACCTTGCCACTCGAGCTCAATACCTACATAGTGGAAGGCAAGCGTAGCGAACTCACGAACGGTATGCTGCACGCCTGTGGCAATCACGAAGTCATCCGGCTTCTTGTTCTGAAGGATGAGCCACATGCATTCCACGTAATCCTTAGCATAGCCCCAGTCGCGACGGCTCGAAAGATTACCAAGATAGAGTTTGCCCTGCTTACCCTGCTTGATACGGGCTGCTGCAAGCGTAATCTTACGAGTCACGAATGTTTCACCTCGGCGCTCACTCTCATGATTAAAGAGGATACCGTTGCAAGCAAACATGTTATACGCATCGCGATATTCTTTCACAATCCAGAAGCCATACTGCTTGGCAACAGCATAGGGAGAATAAGGATGGAACGGTGTATTCTCGTTCTGAGGAACCTCTTCCACCTTTCCGTATAATTCTGAAGTAGAAGCCTGATAGATACGACAGGTGTCTGTCAGACCACATACACGTACTGCTTCCAAGATACGAAGCACGCCAACAGCATCCACATCAGCCGTATACTCTGGTGAGTCGAAACTCACCTGCACATGGCTCTGAGCAGCGAGGTTGTAGATCTCGGTGGGTTTAACATCACCTATCAATGCCACGATAGACATCGAGTCGCTCATATCAGCATAATGGAGGTGAAAGTTCTTCACTCCCTCCAAGTGTGCTATACGCGGGCGGAAGTCTACAGATGAACGACGGATTATACCATGGACATCATAGCCCTTACTCAGTAATAACTCTGCAAGATAGCTGCCATCTTGACCTGTAATGCCCGTGATTAGGGCTACTTTTCTATTTTCCATTTTAATTTATTATTCTTTATTTCTCCCTCCTTTCTAAGGAGGGCCGGGGTAGATCTTATCTCTTCAAACTATTCTGATACCACTCATAGAGCTTCTCAACGCCTTCCTCTATCTCAACCTTATGGTGCCAACCGAGGTTATGGAGTTTCGTTACGTCGATGAGCTTACGTGGTGTGCCGTTTGGCTTTGTCTTATCCCAGACAATCTCGCCCTCGAAACCTACAGTCTTCTTCACGAGCTCAGCAAGTGCCTTAATGGTGAGTTCCTTACCTGTACCCACGTTGATATGGCAGTTACGGATCTCTCCGAGTGAAGGTATAGCGCCACCGCGACCTTCTGAGTTGTTGCGGTTCACTTCACCATCGGTCTTTGCGCCATAGAATACGCTCGAGTAATTCTCTATGCCGATGATATCGCTGAAGTCCACATTGAGAAGCACGTGCACGGAAGCGTCTGCCATGTCTTCACTCCAGAGGAACTCGCGCAGAGGACTGCCGTCGCCCCACAGCGTCACCTTATTATTGTCGATTCCGTAGAATTCGAGAGCCTTCAGGATGCGTTCTTTATCGTTCTTGCCATCCACGTTGCCTTCACCAATAATGGCACGCAGCTTATCCGTCGGATTGATAGGACGCTTGTCCATATCCTTGCGTATGGCATCCCAGTTGTCGTCGTGGATGAGTTTAGCAAGATAGATTTTTCGCATCATGGCCGGCATCACATGGCTATTCTCAAGGTGGAAGTTGTCGTTAGGACCATAGAGGTTCGTCGGCATCACAGCGATATAGTTGGTACCATACTGCAGGTTGTAGCTTTCGCACATCTTCAGTCCGGCAATCTTAGCGATGGCATACTCCTCGTTAGTGTACTCCAGCGGAGATGTCAGCAGCGCATCCTCTTTCATTGGCTGCGGTGCGTTCTTCGGATAGATACAAGTAGAACCAAGGAAAAGAAGCTTCTTTACATGGTGCTTATATGATTGCTCGATGACATTGCACTGCATCTTCATGTTCTGCATGATGAAGTCAGCGCGGTAGAGAGAGTTTGCTATGATTCCGCCCACGAAGGCAGCAGCAAGCACAACTGCGAAAGGGTCAGGGGGACAGGTACCGACGACCCTCAATGATTGTTAATATTCCGGATATTTATCGAATGTTCCCTCATCACAACATGTAAGAAAAAGGTC
>Ga0256404_1007739_pt1 | contig 16739 bp, 16 predicted proteins | sample RumenRJG_01DNA_FD_185990 | JGI IMG/M metagenome (GOLD analysis project Ga0256404, IMG submission 185990) | Bovine rumen microbial communities from Lethbridge, Alberta, Canada - RJG_01 | ecosystem: Host-associated > Mammals > Digestive system > Stomach > Rumen | place: Canada: Alberta | collected...
ATAACTATCATCAGAAGAATATATAGATCTGTGAGATCCGTTAGATCCGTGTGACAGAATAATAAACATGACAGATAATGATTTGACATTTCAGATTCGAGGAGCCGTTTGGGATGTGTATAACGCGCTTGGCCCGGGGCTGCTAGAGTCTGTATACGAAGAAGCACTATGTTTTGAATTGCAGCAACGTGGTTTGGAGGTAGAACGTCAGGTTTCGGTGCCGATAGTATATAAAGGAAAAGAGCTAAAGACCGATCTTCGCCTTGATCTGTTGGTTGAAAATCAAGTCATTATAGAACTGAAGTCTGTGGAAACGATGAAGCCGATCTTCTATAAGCAAACGAAAACTTACCTGAAGTTGATGGATAAACATCTTGGTCTTCTCGTGAATTTCGGGGAATACGATATGAAGGATGGCATTCATCGTATTGTGCTATAGTTCACACAGATCTTGATGATCTAAACAGATAATATAATCTCACACAGATCTTGATGATCTAAACAGATAATATAATCTCACACAGATCTTGATGATCTAAACAGATTTCTTATGATGATTCCATTTTGCGTGCAAAAAGGAACTTTATTCGAGAATAAAGGTCGTTTGATTGTTCGAAGAACTATGAAAGTACACTTTCAGTATTCTTCCAACAATAAAACTTTTCATCATAAGAAAAATAGATCTGTGAGATTTGTTAGATCCGTGTGACATTAAAAATAGTATATAGTCAGTTTTAAGTTTCTGATTTCTTATGATGATTTCATTTTGCTCGCAAAATAACTTTATTCGAGAATAAAGGGCGTTTGATTGTTTGAAGAGGACCGAAAGCTAGTTTTCGTTCATCTTCCAACAATAAAACTATTATCATAAGAAAAAAAGATCTGTGAGATCCGTTAGATCTGTGTGACAAATTTGACCGAAAGGTTATGAATAAGCAGTCGATAAGGTTTTATCACGATCATGAGGTGCGAGCCGTTTGGGACGAGGAGCGTTCCAAATGGTGGTTCTCTGTGCTGGATATTGTCGAAGCGATTACTGAGAGCGTGAATCCAAGAAAGTATTGGAGCGTTCTTAAAAACCGATTGAAGAAATCCGGTAATGAGTTGACTACACGTTGTAGTCAACTGAAATTGACTGCTGCAGATGGGAAAAAATATGCTACAGATTGCTTCTTACAGGATGATATCTTGGAGGTTGTGAAGGTCATTCCGAGCAAAAAGACCACGGAGTTTTTGGAATGGTTCACATATAGCGACAATACTATCGATGGGCGCAGCAAGAAAAAAGCATATACGTTTATTGAAAGCAACCTGGTTGCCGACAAAGACGTTGGTACCGTGAAAGCCCTCCAGCAGATACATGCTTACATCTTTGGAGGTCTTCATGACTTTGCTGGAAAGATCCGCACGAAGACAATCTCAAAAGGAAACACGCTGTTTTGCCTTGCCGAGTATCTGCCACAGAACTTGAACACCATCGAACAGATGCCGGAGAATACCTTCGATGAGATTGTAGACAAATATGTTGAAATGAATGTGGCTCACCCGTTTATGGAAGGCAATGGCCGCAGCACGCGCATCTGGCTCGACCTCATCTTCAAGAAACGACTGGGCATGTGTGTCGAGTGGAGCAGAATCGACAAGAACGAATATCTCGGTGCGATGGTTGAGAGTCAGATGGATAGCAGCAAAATAAGAATGCTCTTGAAGCAAGCCCTGACGGATCGTATAGATGACCGCGAGATCTTCATGAAGGGTATCGACTATTCATATTATTATGAGCAGGAGTGACCTCACACAGATCTTTACGATCCTCTTTTAGAGTTTAGAGTGAAGTGTTTAGAGTTTAGAGTCAGTTTGAAAGTTTAGAGTTCACACAGATCTTTACCATCTAAACGGATTTCTTATGATGATATCATTTTGCTAGCAAAATAGCTTTATTTGAGAATAAAGTAGTTCTGTTGTTCGAAGAATACTGAAAGTGTACTTACACTATTCTTCCAACAATATAACTTTCATCATAAGAAAAAGATCTTTAAGATCCCTTAGATCCGTGTGACATTACAGATATTTGACTATCTGTGAAATCTGTGAAATCTGTGGACTATAATTATCAGTGTCATCTGTGGTTACAAATATGAAACAAGAGACTAAAGGCTCACCAGCCATTTCAGTCATCGTACCGATATACAATATGGAGAAGCTGATGCGGAAGTGTCTCGACTCCATCTTGGCCCAGACATTCCAGGACTACGAATGTCTGCTCATCGATGATGGCTCGAAGGACGGCTCCCCTGCCATCTGCGATGAGTATGCTGCCAAGGATCCTCGCTTTAAGGCCTTTCACAAACCCAATGGTGGCCTCAGCGACGCCCGTAACTATGGCATCGAGCGTGCCCAGGGCGACTACACCATCTTCTTCGATCCCGACGATTGGGTGGATGCAGACTGCTTGAAGGATCTGTATGCGAAAGCACTGGAAACAGATGCCGATATGGTGATGTGCGACCTATATTATAATGATCCCTATCGCCAGACCTACTGCAAACAGGAGCCTACCAGTTTGGACCACAATGACGTGCTCAAAGATTTAATCGTTGGTAAGGTCTATGGCTTCACCGTTACGAAACTCCTTCGTCGTACGCTCTACCAACAATACGACCTGCAATATCCTGTCGGTATGTATGGCTGTGAGGATCAGTATACAATGTGTAAACTGCTGAAGAACAAAATCAAGATTGCATATCTGCCGAAGGCATATTATCACTATATGCATTATGGCAATGCTACTCAGTCGCGGCGGTATGATGAAAGTACTTATCAGCAAGATGTAAAGATTCGTGATATGTTTGTGGAGTTATTGGATGATACTCCCTATAAGCAGTTGGCATATGATAATAAATCATTTGCAATTTTCTATCGCGCTTTCCATTTTGGGCAAAATAATTATACATCATCTTCCTTTAAAGAACGTTTCGGAGACTATAAGTTGTGTCACGATGGTGAAACTATTTTTATGAAGTGTCTTTATTCTTTATCAAAACAAGGGCATTATCAAATAGCTAGGCGCTTATGGGAGTGTATGTTTGATGCTAAGCAGTTTCTCAAGTCATTAAGAAAATAAAAGACAACTATGAAGATTGCGATTGTTTGTTCAAGATTAGGGTACGGAGGTGCAGAGCGAGTTGCCGTCATGTGGGCCAATGGTTTTGCGAATAGAAGGCATGAGGTTATCCTCATTTCTAATTTATTTGAAGAGCAGACCTATTATGTCGATAAGCGGATTAGTATGCACAATCTTGTATCTACTAACAAGAATAAAATAGTAAAGTGGGGAAGTGCAATGTTGAATGTGAGGCGAGTTGTGAAGAAAGAGAAACCTGATGTAATCATTGGCGTAATGGAGACTTGTTCTTTGGTTTCAAAGATAGGTACGATAGGAATTCATATTCCTGTTATTATGACCGAGCATTATACTTTTGACAGATCTCCTTATGGTTCTTTGACAAAGATGGAGAAACTGAGCAAGTTCACCCTTAATAAGGTATATAAAATAGTAACAGTTCTAACAGAAGCAGATAAGTATATTATTGGTAAAAGGCTTAATAATGTAGCTGTTTTGCCCAATCCACTCTCTTTGTCACCAATAGATAAACGAAATATCAATAAAGAAAATGTTTTGTTAGCTGTAGGAAGATTAGATGCTTGGTATGTTAAAGGGTTCGATGTGCTAATCAAAAGTTTTGCTAAACTTTTGAATGGTTCAAAAGTGGCAGAGCCACGTTCAATGTTCAAGAGCAATGACATTGCGTTCAAGATAAGAGAAGAAGGGTGGAAATTGCAGATTGCAGGAACGGGAAGTGAGGAGAGTCTGAATTACTTGAAGCAATTGTGTAAGGAGAATGGTGTTGAAGATTCTGTAGAATTCCTCGGATTTAGGAAAGATGTGGAGAAACTCTATCAGGAGGCTTCTGTTTTTGTTCTCAGTAGTCGATATGAAGGCTTTGGATTGGTTCTCATAGAAGCCATGAGCCAAGGATGCGCCTGTGTGGCGTGCGACTACAAAGGGCGTCAACGGGAGATTATGTGCCCAGAAGGGCAAGGTTCAAAGTTATCTCCCTCGCTATCTCGTGCACCACGTTTGCGTGACAGCACTGCTTCGGTCGATGACCTTCGGTTCAAGGGTCAAGGTTCAAACAATAGAGTTGAGCTGTGCGAAACCGGCATTCTTTGTGAACCGGATGACGTGGAGGCATTGGCCGAAGCGATGAAAAAGATGATCATAGATGATGAGTATAGGGAGAGTGTTCGGGCGAAAGCCATCGAACGCTCAAATTATTATTCCATTGAAAATACCATAGACCGATGGGAGTCTTTGCTTAAGCAAGTAACTGAAATAAAACGACTATGACATAGAAGCTCGGCTGTTGGACGCTTGCGTATTGTAGTCGGAGCAAAAACTTGAAACAAGAAACTATAAACTATAAAATCTGCTGCGTAGCAGCTTATTCGTATGATATTATTTCTATATATAACATTTTACTTATTTGCCCTATATGCAGAAGGACTTCAACCACGTAATAAACGCTATTGGTTGATGGCGATATGCATTGTATTAGCTTTTTTAGCTGGAATTAGAGAACCATCAAAGTGGGCTGATACTGGTGTATACGTATCATCATTCTTAGATTATACACCAAAGTTTTCTGATCTGACGCCGTATTCTCAACCATATGGTTATGCAGAATTGGGATTTTATTATATTGGTGTAGTAGTAAAGACTTTCACCTCTAATGAGGTTGTTTATCTCCTTGTAATAGCATTACTTTCTTTTTTCTTTCTTTATAAGGCGTTTGATAAGTACTGCTTTTATCCACTCTTCGGTGTATGTGCTTATATCTCTCGCTTTTATCTGGCGCGTAATTTTATGCAAATACGTGCAGGTTTGTCGTATGCAATTATTCTGATGGCAGTGCAATACATAACTAACAAGGATTGGAAGCGGTATTTTGCATGGGTTTTTATTGCTTATTTATTTCATCATAGCGCAATAATTGCAGTGCCTTTGTATTTCTTATGTATGATCAATATAAAGAAGTGGCATATAGTAATTGGAGTCTGTATCGCTTTTATGATAGCTGCCTTCTATTCGAATGTTGTTCGCTCATTGGTTGCTGATAGTTCGTCAGACTTAAGTGTTGAAACTTATGTAACTGAGGAGTATCAACGTGACTGGGGATTGTCAAATCCGATGATTTATTTCCAGACATTTCTTTTGTTGGTATATACGTTTACGGAAGATAGAATGAAATTGACAACATCGCATTATATCGCCATTCGTAATGCATATTTTTATTCAACGTTGATTCTGATTACACTAAGTTGCTATACGGCACTTTCAGGGCGTACTTCATCTATGTTTGCTACTTTGGAGATGGTGATAGTTCCGTCTATTGCCTATTCATTCATGAAGAAAGATAGATGGATTGCATATTTGGGTATGGGTTCCGCCCTCACCGCAATCTTCTATCTCAATTATTATTATTAATTTGTATAGGGCAAAACGAACATAATGAAATTATCCTTTGTTACAGCTAACTTAGGGTCTGGTGGTGCAGAGAGGGTTATTTCTTTATTGGCTAATCAGTTCTGCCTGAAAGGATATGATGTCGAGATCGTTTTCTTTCGTGATAGGCTTATTTTTTATGAACTTGATGATAGAGTAAAAATTATTGTCATAGGTGAAAATTGTCAATCTAATGGGATGTGGCGAAAAATGATATGGCTGCGCAGTTATATAAAAAAAGAAAGGCCTGATGTCGTCATTCCATTTAGAGTATCTGTATATTGTACAACGATTTTGTCTCTTATGGGATTGTCTGTACCAATAGTAGCATCTGAACGCATTGATCCTAGAATTCCTGATTCTTTTTGGACTCTCCTAAGGAAACTATTGCTTCCTTTAGTCAAACATCTTGTTGTACAGACACATTATATAAAGTCTTACTATCCGAAGTTTCTGCAGAAGAAAACTAGCGTCATTCCTAATCCGGTGAGAGATGAGGTGTTCAAAAGTCCAGATGGACTTCATGTTCAAGACGCAAATGCTGCAAGCAGCGTTCAAAGTTCAAATTCTCAGATGGAGGGATTGGAGCAAGAAAAACTGAATCGGATAATTTCAGTGGGAAGGTTGTATCCACAAAAGAATCAGGAGATGATGATTCGGGCATTTGCCAAGGTGGCAGATGAGTTTCCTGATTGGCAGCTGGTAATCTATGGAGAAGGACCGCTTCGAACGGAGCTTGAGTTTCTGATTTCTAGTTTCAAGTTACAAGATCGGGTGTTGCTGCCAGGACGGACGGGGCATGTGATTGAAGAACTGAGGAAGTCGAAGATTTTTTGTATGTCAAGTGATTACGAAGGAATGAGTAATTCAATGATTGAGGCAATATGTGTTGGATTACCAATCATTTCTACAAATGTATCAGGAACAGAAGAAATGGTTATAGATGGTAAAAATGGATATCTTGTCCCAAAAAATGATGAAGAACGAATGGCTCTATGCTTTCAAGTCACCATAAGAAGTGAGGAGCTAAGAGAACATTTTTCAATCTACAATAAAGGATTGGCAACTCAGTTCAAAACGGAATCGATTGTAAATCAGTGGGAATCTTTGTTGAATAGTATTGTGAAATAGGTATTATGGTAAAGATAGAATCTTTAATGCGTGATGGCTTGGAGGATTCGTATGGGATCCTTAAACTTCAGAATATTATATTGAATATTATGAAGTATATTGATGAACTTTGTGAAAAGCATCATATAGAGTATTACATCATTGGAGGTACTGCTTTGGGGGCTGTCCGTCATGGAGGGTTTATCCCTTGGGATGATGATCTTGATATTGCGATGACGCGCAATAATTATGATAGATTTCTTACTATTTGCGAAAAAGAGATTGACCAAAATGATTTCTATCTTCAGGTAGGACGTAAAGGCTGGCCATTGTATTTCTCTAAACTCCGACTAAAGGGCACTTTGTTTGAAGAGGTTGGTGCTGGTGAAGAAATAGCTAAAGAAAACCGAGGTATATTTGTTGATATCTTTCCTTTGGATACAGCTTCTAATAACATATGTGGGCGTATATGGCAATATGTATGTAGTAAATTATTAATAGCACAAGCGGTAGGTAGCCGTCATTATCAGACAAATAGTTTTTTTAAGAAGTTGGTAATGCAACTATCGTATCCTATAAGGTTTAAATCTATAGAGCATTTCTTTTTCAATCAGGTAACTAGATACAATAATTTAAAAACAAAATACATAGGAGATTTTTTTGAGATTTCCAAATTGAAAGATGCATCTTATTCCGAGCATGTTTGGGGAAAACCAGTAAAAATACCTTTTGAAAAAATGGAATTATATGCTCCTGAAAATATGAAAGAGTATCTTGCGTACTATTTCGGAGATTATATGGTATTCCCACCTGTTGAAAAACGTGTTTGTGGTCATAATAATGGTATTGACTTCGGTGATTATAGAGATATTGATATTTATGAATAAATTCTTAGTATTTGGAGATTTCACAACGGAAGGTAAAGGAAAAAAGAGTATTGAAGTCGGGAAAGCTTTTGATGGCGCAATTTTGGATGATATTGCGAAAGCTGACTACTCGATAATTAATCTGGAGTCTCCTATTGTAGACGAATCTTGTCAACCTATTGATAAGTATGGCCCCAACTTGTGTTCTTCTCCTATTGTTGTTGATTTTTTTGATAGAATAGGGATATCTGGAATCACATTAGCTAATAATCATTTCTATGATTATGGTGAAAGAGGCGTAAAAGTGACGATAGAGTCGTTAATTGAGAAAGGTATTCAATATGTGGGAGGTGGCAGATGTAGAGACGAGATAAAGAAAATATTATACATAACGTTATCTGAGGCAAAGATTGCTGTCCTTAATTATTGTGAACATGAATATTCAATACAAGATTCAATAGGTTCTAATCCCTTGAATCCTATCAGTATTTATTATGATTTGTTGGAAGCAAGGAAAAATGCTGATATCATAATATGTATTACCCATGGAGGACATGAAGGGTATAATCTTCCTTCTCCAAGAATGCAGTCTTTATATAGATTTATTATTGATTGTGGTGCAGATGCGGTCGTAAATCACCACCAGCATTGCTATAGTGGATATGAGCAGTATCATAATGGTTATATCTATTACGGCTTAGGTAATTTTTTCTTTGATACTGATACTGAATGGGATAAATTGTGGGCAGAAGGCTATTATGTATCTATACAAATAGAAAATAAAAAAATCCAGGGGATTACCATTCATCCTTACGTTCAGGGCGACAATCCTAATTTCCATGTTCGTCCTATGGATGATAGTGAAAGAAATGAATTTGAAATATCAATAAATAAGTTGAATAAGATTATATCTGATTCTATTCAACTTGATGAGTGCTTTCGTGATTTTTGTAAACGAAAGAAGAAGAATTATACTGTAGTTCTATCTCCATATACGAATCGGATATTACGGGCATTGTCTAAGCGTAGTCTACTACCTAGCTTTATTACAAAAGGAAGAAAGAAAATGTTAGAAAATTATATAAAATGTGAAGCACATCGAGATGTGCTTGAATATGTATTGACAATTTGAAGAAAGAAGATATGAATAAAAAGATTATTAAAGCATTAAAAAATCCGTATTACGCATGTGAGCTGGTTTTGAACCAATTTGCAAGATATGTAAGTGATGAAAAGTATATAAAATGGAAATATTATTTGAATTTTCATCAGAAGCTTAATCTGGATAATCCTCAAACGTTTAATGAAAAATTACAATGGTTGAAATTGCATGATAGGAAGCCTGAATATACAAAAATGGTAGACAAGTGTGAGGCGAAGAACTATGTGGCCTCCATAATTGGTAAAGAGTATATTATTCCTACTTATGGCGTTTATGATAGTTTTGATGAAATAGATATTGATGCACTTCCCAATCAATTCGTAATGAAGTGTACCCATAACTCAGGAGGTCTTTTCATTTGTAAAGATAAGGCATCGTTCGATTTTGCAAAATCAAAAAAGCAGATGGAGAAATGGCTGTCAAAGAATCCTTATTGGGGAAACAGAGAATTTCCCTATAAAAATGTAAAACCAAGAATTATTATCGAGAAATATATGGAGCAAGAGGATGGAGAATCTTTAAGAGATTATAAAGTTCTTTGTTTTAACGGTAAGGCTAGATTGATAGAGTTGCATCGATTTAGAAATACGGACAAGCAAACACAGGACTTTTATGATACCGAATGGCATAAAACCTCAATTTCGCAAGGTGGAGATTTTGCTAATGCTTCAGAAGATGTTTTTCCTAAGCCTAGTAACTTTGACCTAATGATTAGATTAAGTGAAAAACTGACATCTAACATGATTCATTGTCGTGTAGATTGGTATTCAATCGCTGGTCAATTATTTTTCGGTGAACTTACTTTTTATGATGGGAGCGGATTAGAAAGATTCGATAATATTGATGATGATTATTTGTTGGGGTCATGGATAAAATTGAGCTAATATGGATATCGACTTTATAGGAATGCCTTTGATGGCGGGAGCATCTTTGTCAGGAACAGATAAGGCTCCTGCCACTATTAGGAAAAGCGGATTGAATACATTATTTATTAATCATACATTACGAGATATTGGCGATGTAAAATGTGACAATAGTTTAGCCCCTACTAATCTGCAGATGAAGCATTTGGAATCTGTTTTATATTCTTGTAATAATTTACATAATCAGGTTGTTAATTCATTATATAATAATCATTTTCCATTAATTTTCGGGGGCGACCATTCTTTGTCATGGGGGAGTATTGGTGGCGTTGCGAGTGTGAAAAATGATCTCGGAGTTATTTACATTGACGCTCATGGCGATTTTAATACAAAAGAAACATCAAATACACATAATGTCCATGGTATGCATATGGCTTATTTAATGGGTTTGGGGCATTTGTCTGAAAATGTAATTAAGGATATTCCGTACTCAGAGAATTGTGTAGATCCACAAAATGTTTTTTTTGTTGGTAGTCGTGCATTGGATCAAGGAGAAGTGAATTTTGCAACGGCCCAAAAACTAAAGATTCATTCATCACAAGATATCATCAGCCAAGGTGCTGATATAGTTGCTGATAGTATTATTTATACTATTAAAAGTAAAGGAATTAAGCATGTTCATATAAGTTTCGATGTCGATGTGATTGACCCAGCTTTTTTCCCAGGAACAGGTGTTCCTGAAAAGGAAGGTATTACTGTTGACGATGTGAAAACTCTTCTTTCGGCATTTCTGACAGAGTTACCTGTTTGTTCTATTGACTTTGTTGAGTATAACCCTCTTTTGGACGACAACAATAAATCATTAGCTTGCTGTAAAGATATATTGCATGAAATTGATAATAAATTGTAATGGTAATTAATTCTATAATTTTCCTTTTTTCCTTCCTTTTTTTCCTCCTTCCATACTTCCTAGTCAAGGATAGGAGGATGCAGAACCTGTGGGTGCTGATAGCATCCTACGTGTTCTACGGATGGACGGACTGGAGGATTGTGGCGTCGTTGCCGAAATAAGATAAGATAGTGCTTATTATACAAGTATAATTTAATAATTAAAGTTTTATGGAATTGCAAGAATTTATTGAAAAATTTGCTGAGGCCATCGAAATTGAGGATGCCTCTATGCTGAGTGGTTCAACTGAGTTTAAAGAACTGGATGAGTGGTCTTCATTGGGCGCTCTGGATATCATTGCAATGGTCGATGAGGAGTATGATGTGACTCTTGCTGGCAAGGATATTCGTGGCGTGGAAACGATTGAAGATTTGTTTAATCTTGTAAAAAGCAAAAAGTAATGGCTTTTTTAAAGATTAACAATGTTTCTGTTGTGGGAATGTCTGCATGCGTGCCATCAGACATTCTCAAAACAGAGGACATCTACAAATGGGATGGCTGTGAGTCTTTCATCGGTACGACAGGTATCAAGCAGAAACGATGTGCACCTATGGATGTCTGCTCATCAGATTTGTGTGTGAAGGCCGCAGAAAAACTGATAGACGATCTCGGATGGGAACGTGCCGCAATTGATGCAGTCGTTTTCGTCTCTCAGACACCTGACTACGTACTGCCTTCTACTGCACCAATCATTCAAGACAGATTGGGGCTTGGTAGTCATTGCTTTACGCTTGATATCTCGTTAGGTTGTTCTGGATGGGTTTATGCATTAAGCGTACTTGGTGCTTTGATGCAGAATGGTACCATTAGGAAAGGACTGTTGCTTGCAGGTGATACGCCATTGAAACTTTGTTCTCCAGACGATAAGAGCACATATCCGATTTTTGGTGATGCTGGTACGGTTACTGCTTTGGAATATGATGAAGGAGCAGAAGGCTTGTCCTTTGTATTGTATTCTGATGGCGCGGGGTATAAAGATATCATTGTTCCTGACGGCGGACGTAATAGAATTTCTCCTAATTCTTTAGAAAAGGTGCAAGTAGGCGATGGAATAGTAAGAAGTCGTGTGAATGTAGAGATGGATGGTATGAGTGTATTTGCTTTCGGCATCTCAAAGGTTCCGAAGATTGTCAATGAATTAACTGAGCATTTCGGCGTGAACAAAGATGACATTGATTTGTATGGATTCCATCAGGCAAATCTTTTCATGAACGAGAAGATAAGGAAGAAACTGAAACTCTCAGAAGAAAAGGTGCCTTATTGTATCGACGAATTCGGTAATACGAGTTGTGCTTCTATTCCTTTGGCATTGGTGACAAGATGTCGGGAGCGCTTGCAAAATGAATCCATTAAGCACATAGATTGTGGTTTTGGTGTAGGCTTATCATGGGGAGCTGTTTATTATGAAACAAACCACATTGTTTGTCCAGAATTAATAGAGTATTGATATGAACACCTATAATCCATATTCTCTTGAAGGAAAACGAGTTCTTGTGACGGGGGCCTCTTCTGGTATTGGACGAGGTATTGCGATAGAATGCTCACGAATGGGGGCAAAAGTCGTTATATCAGGGCGAAATGAGGCAAGACTGCAAGAAACATTGGCAATGATGCAGAGTCCAGACGAACATCAGGTGTTGTTGGCTGATCTGGCAGTAGATGAGGAAGTTCAGATTCTTGTGGATAGAATAGAAGAAGGACTTGATGGTATCGTGCTTTGTGCTGGTTTCACTATAGTAAAACCTTTTAAGTTTGTGTCTCCCCAAGATATTGAGGCTATCATGGATGTGAACTACAAGGCTCCTGTGGTATTAACTCAAAGACTTCTGAAGAAAAAGATAATTAACAAGAATGCATCGATAGTTTTCATTTCATCTGTTTCGGGCGTGTTCGTTTCTGCACCAGCTGCTGCGTTGTATTCTGGTTCAAAAGGTGCAGTGAATGGTGTGGCAAAGGCAATGGCGTTGGACTTGTCACCTAGAGGGATTCGCGTGAACTGTGTGAATCCAGGAATGGTTGATACAAACATCTTTAGCAAAGGTGATATCACACAGGAGCAGTTGGAAGAAGATGTGAAGCATTATCCCCTTGGCAGATACGGGAAACCCGAGGATATTGCTTATGCAGTTGTTTATCTGCTTTCTGATGCCAGCGCTTGGGTGACGGGCACTAATTTGAAGATCGATGGCGGTCTAACTTTAATGTAATGATGAAAGTTTTTATAAAAGATATTGCATATTACCTGCCCACCAAAGTGGTGACAAATGAACAACTAGTTCAGGAGTTCCCAGAGTGGAGCGTAGAGAAAATTGTCGACAAGGTTGGTATTAAAGAACGACATTTAGCTGCAGAAGAAGAAACGGCCATGGATATGGCCGTTTTAGCAGCAGAAGTTTTGTTTCAAAAAGGTAATTGTCAAAGGGAAGAAATAGACTTTGTCCTTCTTTGCACTCAAAGCCCAGATTATTTCCTGCCTTCATCTTCATGTATCATTCAATCAAGATTAGGACTACGGAGGGACATCGGGGCATTGGACTATAACCTTGGTTGCTCAGGATACGTGTACGGGTTGTCGTTGGCTAAGGGGCTTATCGTTGCTGGAATAGCGAAAAATGTCCTGTTATTAACATCCGAAACCTATAATAAACACTTGCATCCTCGAGACAAAGGGAACCGCTCAATTTTCGGAGATGGTGCTTCGGCTACAGTCATCAGTGATTATGGTATTGCAGAGATTGGTGATTTCGAATTAGGAACCGATGGAGAGGGGGCAAATAACCTCATAGTCAAAACGGGAGGAATGAGGCATCCGGACAAAGCCAATGACCTCATTTTTGATGAAAAGAACGGGAATCCGATTTCTTCAGATTATTTGTTTATGGATGGAAGTGAGATATTTGCCTTCACGCTGACACATGTACCGAAACTGATAAAAAAGGTCTTGGCGAAGAATAATTTAGAACAGACGGATGTTGATTTGTTTGTCATGCACCAGGCAAATAAGTACATGCTTGACTTTCTTAAGAAGAAGTGTAAGATAGATGATGAGAAGTTCTATTATTGCATAGAGAATGTCGGTAATACGGTGTCAAGTAGTATTCCTATCGCCCTTGTGGATGCAATTAATAATGGAAAAGTGGCAGAACAGAACAATATCTTGATAGCTGGTTTTGGCGTTGGATATTCATGGGCAGGCACGATGTTGAAGTTTTGATGTATGTTATTTAATTCAATAGATTTTCTTGTTTTTTTCCCCATTGTCGCTATCATATACTTTATGATTCCGACATTGAAATACAGGAACTTGTTCCTGTTGGTTGCCAGTTATTATTTCTATATGAACTGGAAGCCAGTGTATGCCCTCTTGCTTCTGACAAGTACGGTAGTTACCTATCTTGCCGCTTTAGGCATTAGTAAGTATCCAGCAAAGAAGAAATGGTTTTTAATAAGTTCTCTCGTTATTAACCTGGGTATATTGTTCTTCTTTAAATATTTCAACTGGGCTGCAGAGAATGTATCAACAGTGATGGACTGGATGGGGATAGCAATCCATATACCAGAATTCAAGGTGCTGCTTCCTGTTGGTATCTCATTCTATATATTCCAAGCCTTGGGATACTCAATAGATGTTTATAGAGGGGATGTGAAAGTTGAAAGGAATTTCTTCCGATATGCATTGTTCGTATCTTTCTTCCCACAACTAGTAGCAGGTCCTGTAGAGCGTTCAACCAATCTGCTTCAGCAGTTCTATGAAAAGAAAAAGTTTCAAGCGGATAATGCTATTAGTGGTATCAACCTCATGCTGTGGGGATACTTCCTTAAATTAGTTGTAGCAGACAGACTTTCACTGTATGTAGATGCTGTTTATAACAATATTGGCAATCATAATGGTAGTACCATCGCATTAGCTTCAGTGTTATTCTGTTTTCAGCTATATGGCGATTTTGCAGGATATTCATATATCGCGATTGGTTGTTCGAAAGTAATGGGATTCAAGTTGATGGATAATTTTAGAAGGCCTTATTTCTTTTCGACATCCATACAAGAGTTCTGGAAAAGAAATCATATTTCTCTTACGTCCTGGTTTATGGATTACATCTACTATCCCTTGGTAGGAAATAGCATGAAACTTTGGTGGTGGTGTTGTGCTATCTTTTTGACATTCTTTATTTCTGGCTTCTGGCATGGGGCTGCTTGGACGTATGTAATATGTTTTTCGATTCATGGTTTCTACTTAGTGATATGTAGTCTTAAAGAAAAACGACAGCGAAAATTCGAGAAGAAATACAACCTGAAGAAGAAAGAATGGTGGCTGTGGTTGAATCGGTTCCTAACATTTGGTCTGGTTGCTTTCGCATCTATTTTCTTTAGGGCTAATTCAACTTCCGATGCCTTTAGGGCCGTTTCTCAGGTGTTTACTAATTTCCAGCAAGTAAACTTGTTGGATAAGTTCCATCTGTTTTATGGCGTCGTTGCCATTGTGCTTCTTTTTATAGGAGAATATATTGTTGAGTATAAGAAGATGGAAGTAACAGAGAAGAATATGCTAAGAGTTTATTCCCTCTCGGGCATAGTATTACTCTCGTTAATCCTGTCTCTTGGAGTGTTTGATGGTGGACAGTTTATTTATTTCCAGTTCTGATGAAGAAGTTCGTAAAATACATATTGATTGTTTTGTTGGGCGTAGTCTTAATAGATTTGGTTGTTAGGGCTATTTTTACGTTTACATATTCCCACGTCCCTGAGAACGCAGAATTGCGTCAGAGGTATAAGTATGAGTTGAATAAAGATACGGCAGAAGTCTTGATTATAGGTGCTTCACGAGCTATGTTTTGTTATAAACCGAGTATATTGCAAGATAGCTTGGGAATGACAGTTTATGATGATGGCTTAGATGGAGTTGGAGTGATAGGACAGTATTTGTCTGTAAAGAATGCAATTGACAAGGGAGGGCTAAAAGTCGTGATTTATGATTTGGGGTCATTGCAGTTAACATATGAATGGAACCAGAACAAAATTAGTGCCTACTATCCTTATTATTGGAAAGACAAGAATGTTAGAGAACTTGTTGATGATGGCAATCCAAAAGCGAAATGGATGTTGTGTTCTTCCCTTTATCAATATAATTCATGTTGGCATGATATTGTGAGGACTTTCTTCCAAAAGAAATACCACGATCGGGGTTATGAAGAGCTACCATATACGGGAAAGGAGTGGAAACCTGAGTATTGGAATGAGAAGGATGTGGCTTTTGTTCCAGATCCTTGGGCTGAGAAATATTTGGACAAAATAGTAAAGTTATGTAAAGATAATGATGTGAAGCTTGTGATAACAATGGCTCCAGGCCTGGGAAGTGGTTTCCGTAGTTCTGCATTATACCTTACAGACTATTGTGCAAAACAAGATGTTCCTTTTTGGAATTTCACTGAATTGGAGGAATTGCATCATGATTCCAAGTATTTTAGGGATTTTAACCACATTAATAGCGAAGGCGTAAAGATCTTCACGCCTATTTTGGCGCATAAGCTTAAGACTTACATCTTATCAGAATAGTATTGACGAATGGAAAATAATCTGAAGTTTAGTGTAATTATGTCAATATACAAGAGCGACCAGCCGGAACTGGTGCGGGTGGCTCTTGACAGTTTGCTGCGGCAGACGCTGCTGCCGAATGAGATCGTGATTGTGGCGGACGGTCCTGTTCCAGCAGAGCTGGAAGAGGAAGTTGAAAGGTTAAAGGTTAAAGTTGAAAGCCTTCTCCAGCCCCTCCCTGAAGCCTACCCCCAGCCCCTCCCTAAAGGGAAGGGGGAGAAGCCTACCCCCAGCCCCTCCCTAAAGGGAAGGGGTGAAGAGTACCCCCCAGAAACTGGAAACCAGAAACCAGAAACTATCGTCACTTATCTGCCGCAGGAGAAGAATGGGGGACTGGGTGAGGCCATGCGGATTGCAGCTGAGGCAGCGAAGTATGACTACCTGGCGCGCATGGACTCGGATGACATTTGTCTGCCGGACCGCTTCGAGAAACAGATGAAATGCTTCGAGGAGGATCCTGAGCTGAGTCTGGTGGGAGGAATGATCACGGAGTTTGACGGGGAACCGGAGAACATCATTGCGAAGCGCATCCTGCCGCTGGAGGACGCGGAGATCAAGAAGATGATGCGGGGACGGTGTGCCGTGAACCATGTGACGGTGATCTTTAAGAAGGCGGACCTGATGAAGAGCG